>Ga0214919_10005047_pt1 | contig 18966 bp, 18 predicted proteins | sample LL1503_MetaG_FD_177994 | JGI IMG/M metagenome (GOLD analysis project Ga0214919, IMG submission 177994) | Freshwater microbial communities from Lake Lanier, Atlanta, Georgia, United States - LL-1503 | ecosystem: Environmental > Aquatic > Freshwater > Lake | place: USA: Georgia | collected...
TCCTTTAGTTACAATAATACCGGTGTGTCTTATTTCATATTATGGATACAAAAAATCAATAAAAAATAATGCAACTGATATTTATTATAATTTCTTAATCTCGACAGTACTGTGGTCTGCTATTATCGCATTATATCAACTTATTACTAAGCCCCATCACCTAGCATATTATTATTATAAAAATATATATCTTCTACTGCTTATTGCTTTTCCACTTTTTATTTTGGGCGTTAAAGATATTGTTAAATTACTCAAATCTAAAAAAACAACATTAGTAAATTTACTCTATTATGTATTTATATTATCGATATCTTTAGCATTCTATTCAGCTATAGAATTTAATGGAAATAATTTTTTTAATACTAATACATATTACTTTTCGAATATCGATAATAAAGCAAAATATAGTTCGTCTTTAGTAACGGGACTTAATATAAGCAACAAAACTGCATACGATATTGAAGCTTGGATTAAAAATAACGAACAAGGCAATATAGCTTTTATCGATAATTGCGGTAATGAGGATACTTTTAAATCTAACCGTATGGCTTATGCTCTTACTTTAAAAGGAAATTGGGCAATGTATAAATTAAGCACCGCGCAGACTTATATATCATACGGTAATCAATATAAGATGTCGGAAGGAATAAAACATACAAATAAAAACAAAGATATAACTAAATACTTAAATAACCAATTGGCTGCCGGCGCACCGATACTTCTATATATCGGTCAGGATGCTACTTATTTATTAGATAATACTAAGTCTAGCGATAATCAAAAGATTAATATAAGTAATTATTATTTCTGCCCTAATTATTAATCTTTTTTATATAACGCTATTTCTTCATTAATTTTAGTTATCTTTTATTATTTTATTTATAAATTTAAACTAGTTAGAATATTTACTAAAATACATGTGAATAAAAAACTCCTAGATACAAAGAATGAAAATTATGCGCAAGCACTGAATAAATCACAAAATGGATGGAAGAAATACATAGACATCCAAGCACCGTATAGACATAAACTTCAGTCATTAAATCTAGGTAAAACTCTGGATATTGGATGTGGAACTGGTAGAAATCTTATTAATCTTTCAAAAGATAGCATAGGAATAGATCATAATAAATATTCGGTGAAAAATATTAATAAACTCGGATTAAATGCATACACAACTGATGATTTCGATAAATCAAACAAGGATAAATTTGACAGTATTCTAATTGCTCATGTTCTAGAACATATGCCCTATGAGGACGCGCGCAATCTCATAAATAAGTACATGTCCAGACTAGAAAAAAATGGACGAATAGCAATAGTTTGTCCTCAAATTAGAGGATTTAAAACGGGTGATACACATATTGAATTTTTCGATACTAATAAAATTGTTAAATTACTAAAATCTCTCGGTTTTAAAATCGTAAGTAAAAGCTCTTTTCCTTTTCCTTTAATTGCGGGGAAGATATTCAAATATAACGAGTATTGGGTTGTAGCGAAAAAATAGATTACTTAATAATATCTACCGCTCCACAGCGATCACAGAACTTACCATTGTCCCCAACGTAAAATCCCTTAGAATTACACTTGCCACACATACCGTCCTTGAAATACCCAATATCCCCTATTAGTCCACTTTCTTTAGCGCTAATTGCCGACTTGCTTAACTGATCAGCAAAATCTATTCCACAACTGCCAGCACCGCAGTATTCTACTCTTGGAAGATTGTCTCTATTCATATTTTCATTCATTAGAATTAATTCAGAAATTAATACACCGAAGGTTCCGCCAATTATTTTAGTGTCTTTTTTGAAATCATTGAATATAATGTCTGACAGATAATTATCTAGTACCGTGCTAGCAATCAGAGGATTGATCTTCTCTTTATGCATTTGATCTAATTTGCTTACTACTTTTTTGGTTAAATCTTTAAGTTGATCAGAGTTTATATTATTGAATTTTTCTATATTTTCGTAATCTTGTTCGATACTAATTTCACCCAGATATATATTTTCACCAACTCTTTCAGAAGCTTTGCGGTCTAGTAATTCTATTATTTCTTTTATGTCTAAGTCTGAACCGAAAAACATTCGTCTTACATCTAATACGTCTCCTTCGATCTGTTTTCCAGATAATTCACCTAGCAGATCCAGAATATCTTCGTGAGAAATTATATTGCCGGGTATTGATGCTTGTTGATAAATTCTGCCACCCTCAACAAATTTAAATGTCTGTATAACGAATTTATTTTCAGAAGGCACATAGCCCCCAGTATTACTCTCCCCTTTTTGATAAGCTTCTTTTGCCCAGTTTGGACATTCTTTTATGTTAATTAAACTAAGTCCATTAGTTTCAAATTCTTCTTGCACGCTAGCGCAAATTTCTTCTTCAGTGAATTCTATTTGTCTAATTACTCTTTCTTCTTCATTACAGTACGGACTAAGCCCTCTTTTAACCATCTCTCTGTGTGATTTACCTGAAGTTATGTAATCTCTTGATTCATAATCAAAAGATTGAAATATAGAGTCTCTAAGTCTAAATGTTTTTGCATTCACTACTTCATCAATTAATCTCATAGAATCTTGTTCTTGCAAGTCTTCGGCGATAAGGTAATCTAATGATCCAATACCGAGCGCACTCTCCACTTCGAACTTATTTCTGGTAGAAGACATGACATCGATCGGTAAAAGTATTTCACTGCAATCCTCTATCTCGGATCTCATTCTATTTAACGCCATTATTGATAAAGCAGCTGAGTATGATTCTTCGGATACTCTGAGGATCTCAGGATTATCTAAAACATCAAAGAATGTATTAGATTTTCTTTCTGATTCTATCCCGATTAATAATTCACTCAAAAAACCCTCTTTTCTATCGAGGGTTAAGATTTGCTCATTTTTTATCTCTTGCTCGAAAGATACTTTACAGAAGCTGTATCGGACTTAGTTGATTTAATCAACCACACCGTTGCGGCACAGTTCAGGATTTTAACCTGATTCCAGCACTCAATTGTTAATATCTTTATTCTAGAACCATTAGAATATTAATGCAAAATATTTATTCTTTGTTGTCTAGTCTTGCTTTTAATTCTGATATTTTACTATTGATACTGTTTGCAGCACCTTCAATATTTAAGATTCTAAGCGCTGCACTTAGAACATATAGTTCTTCTATTTTGGTTTTAGTTATTTCTTTAGATTCACTAACTTCTTTTAATTTTAATTCGATTCTGTCCACTAACCACTTCTCTTGTCCTGCAGTAATTAAATTGCTCTTAACTCTAGTATTTTCTGTCTTGTTAACAATCTCAATTGATCTAGCTGAGTGCTCTCGCTTTATTAAATGACCTCTTTTTAGAAGCGAGTTAACGTGCATCGCTACTGTCGAAACTGAGGTGTAGTTTAGGCCAGACATAATTTCTCTATAGCTAGGACTATAACCGTGTTCATTTATAAATTTTTCTATGAATTCTAAGATCTCAAATTGCTTCTTTGTAGGTCTTACATTGGATTGATTTATTGATATATCTTTTTCCATGCTTATTCTTTAATTAGATTAATTCTTTTTTTACTTAGCGTCACTGCTAATAGCCCGAAAAATATGAAACAAAGTGTTTCATCGCTAAGTGCAAACCAGAGCATACAAACTGTGATCATAGCCAAGGTCAATCCGAACATTAATTTACTAAAATCATCTGATTTATTTTTATAAAGTCTGAATAGTATTAAAATTATTATTGCTATAAATAGTAGTAATCCTATTACTCCAGTTTCTTCCCCAATTTGAAGGAAGTAGTTCTCACTTATAACAGCAGGATGGTAATTATAAATGGAAGCTTGTCCAGCATAGCCCACTCCGTTTCCAAGTGGGTGATGAATTACTTCTTTTATTCCAGATAAAAGTGCGCTGCTATGTCCTTGGTCGGAAGTCGACTTAACTGTTGAATTCTTCTGTGTATGAAATACTATGTTTTGGAAATATGTATTATTTCTAAATGCTGCGAAACTTAAAGACGACACTATTACTATTAAAACTACACAGAGTTCAAAAACCCTCTTCATTTTATTATTCTTAATATTCAAATAATATATTGCAGCAATACTGAATATTAGACCAAGTACTGCACTTCTGCAGTAACTGAAATATAAGACAACAAGGCTGGCTAGAATATAAATATAGTTCTTATAATCCTTTTTATTATTAAGCAGTCTTATAAATAAGAAGCTTATTGGGAATATTAAATATACTCCTAGAGGATTTGATCCTCTTAATGTAGACATTATTCTTATATATTTTAGGTTGTTATTGACCGTCTGATAAGGAAGTATCGTATCTTTTGAATAGCCAAAGTGAGATAGAAAATTATAAGGCAATACGAATACCTGCAATAAACCAAAAGCTATAACAATAAAAGCTGGAATCATAATTAGCTTAGATATATCTATTTTGTTTTTTAAATTTAACTTATTAAAAAGATAAATTGTTTGGTAGACAAGTAAAAAATATATTAGATATCTGGTGTCGATCAGAATCCCATATAAACTGGCCTTTAGATTCACTGTGCCGCTCATATATCCTACTTTGGAATATATAAGAATTAATGCAAGATATGAAACTATCAGAATTATTAATTTATCTTTAAAAAGCTTCTTCTGATCTTTAAAGTCTTTAATGAACAAATATATTCCTATTAGTAGCATCACTCCTAAAATATATTCTTCAAATAACCTAGTTAGGGTGTAATGTCCGAAGATTGAAGACGCCCAAATGCTCAAAATTGCATGAAATGGCACATATATTAGTAATGCGAGAGCTAAATAAAGATTCGTTTTTGTTAGTTTTTCAATCATCTAATAGTTAATTATAACGCTTATTATTAATATTAAACCCCCTATTATTTGATAAATTAAGATATAATATCTACTTAAGGGCACCTAACTTAAAAAATATGCGAAACAACAGCTCAACTATATATAAGGTATGTCTGCTAGTCGGTGACGCGGTTTTTCTTATAGCAGGATTATCTTTTGCCTACATACTTAGAGTATCTCTATCTCATGAAGTAGTTAACACATACGTTACTTCAAGACAATTTCTAGGCTTTCTATTTATATTGCTTCCTTTCTGGATAGCAATCTTCGCGCTACTTGGTCTTTATAATGAAAAGTTCTACAACAATAGATTCTCAGAGTCTTCTAGATTACTACTGGGAGGCTTCATTGGAATACTATTCGCAATAAGCTACAGCTACATTTTTAATGTCACAATATTCCCTGCTAGATTAGTAGCGATATATGGCTTCTTATTCTCTTTTCTATCGGTTCTATTTTTTAGAACTATAGCGAAATCCGTTCAAAGATATCTCTACTCATATAATATTGGAATAAATACAGCTCTCATTATAGGAAACAATGAAACTACTAAATCCCTAATACACGCTCTTAATCCAACTGCCAATACTGGCTATAAAATTGCTGGTATAGTTGGTGATAAAGATTTTAAAACTAATCTAAAATTCTACAAAAGCTTCAAATCCGCTATGGATAGTTTGGATAAGAATTCACTCCACACCATTATTCAGACTGAACTATTTTCAGACCCTAAAGACAATGATGAGATATTAACTTTTGCTCAGGAAAACCATATAGCATACAGATTTGTTCCCGGAAATTCAGAGTTATTTACCGGAAACATTAATGTAGATCTACTCTATTCAGTACCGGTTATTGCAGTTGAGCAAACCGCTTTAATTGGTTGGGGGCGAGTAGTAAAGAGGGTTATGGATATATTATTCGGATTAGCACTAAGCTTACTAACTCTTCCGTTCATGATAATTATTGCCGTAATCATTAAATTAACTGATTATAAAGGACCTATTCTATTTAAGCCCAAGAGATTAACGAGGTATGGAGAAAAAACAGCTATATATAAGTTCAGAACCATAAAGCAGGCATATAACGGCCTTAGCCCGGAAGAAGCTTTCGAGAAAATGGGTAAACCAAATCTCATTGAAGTTTATAGAGAAAATGGTGATCAACTAGATAAAGATCCGAGGTTTACTAAATTCGGTAGATTATTAAGAAAAACTAGCTTGGATGAAATTCCTCAGTTTCTTAATGTTCTAAAAGGAGATATTAGCCTAGTCGGTCCTAGGGCAATAGAAGCATACGAGATGGATCAGTACAACAAAAAGAATTTAATACTAGCCGTTAAGAGTGGTCTTACAGGTCTTGCTCAAATATCTGGAAGAAGAGACATAAGTTTCGAAGAAAGACGTAGACTAGACCTGTATTACGTTCAGAACTGGACATTCTTTGGAGACTTAGTAATTCTAGCTAGAACTATTTCTGTAGTGCTGTTTCATAAGGGTGCGAAATGAAAGTAGCAATAGTTTGCGATTGGCTCACAGGAATTGGTGGAGCTGAAAGAGTCGTTCTTGCACTTCATCAGATGTATCCAGATGCACCTATTTATACATCTCAGTATGATTCATCTAAAATAGATTGGTTTAAGGACGCAGATGTTAGAACTTTATGGCTACAAAAATTACCAAAAAACCTAAAAAAGTTTCTCCCAGCACTAAGAGCTATTGCATTCTCTAGACTCAATCTAAGTGAATATGATCTAGTTATATCCAGTAGTGGGGCTGAAGCAAAAGGAGTTAAAACTAGTCGTAAAACAATACATATTTGCTACATGCATTCCCCTACTCACTACTACTGGATAAGGCAAAAAGAATATATTGAAAATCCAGGCTTTCCTTTAGGGCTTAATTGGTTGGCTAAACTAGGTTTTAGATTATTAGAAAAACCACTAAAAAGCTGGGATAAACTAGCAGCTAAAAGACCAGATTATATAATTACTAATTCGAATTATTCTAGAGATAACATTAAGAAAATATACAAGAGAGACTCCACGGTTATATTTCCACCCGTAGATACCGAAAGATTTAGTGGAACAGAAAAGGAAAGTAGACATGGCCTAGTTATTGCAGGAAGACAAACACCATACAAACGTTTTGATCTGGCCATAAAAGCTTCTAATGAGCTCAAAATACCGTTGGTAGTTATAGGAAACGGGCCAGAACATAAGAAACTAGAAAAATTAGCAGACAAGAATGTTATGTTTCTCACTCAAGCTAGTGACAGCGTAGTCAGAGATCAATTTAAATCTGCGCTAGGATTTATATTTCCCAATAAGGATGATTTTGGAATAGTTGCAGTCGAAGCATTGTCGGCTGGAACTCCAGTTGTAGCTTTAAAAGAAGGTGGAGCACTAGACTATATTAAAGAAGGCGTGAATGGAGTCTTCTTCGATAACCAAAATAAGGAAAGCTTAAAAACCGCAATAGAAAAATTACTAACAACTAAATTTAATTATTCTAAAATATCTGACAGTGCTTCAGATTTTGATATAAATAATTTCAAGATTAAGATTAAAAACTTCATAGGTAAGGTATCTAAATAGTATGTGTGGGATAGTCGGATATCTTGGAAAAAAAGATGGCATTAAATCGGTATTACTTGGACTTAAAGAATTAGAATATAGAGGTTATGACTCAGCAGGCATCGCAGCGATAGATATTGAAAGGATTTTAATAGATAAAAAAGTCGGAAGAGTCTCAAAACTAGAAAAAAGCCTAAAGAAAAGTAGCAATAAATATAGTCTAGCAATTGGACATACTCGTTGGGCTACTCACGGTAAACCAACTGAAACTAATGCTCATCCGCATTTTAATACCTCTAAGAATATCTTTGTTGTGCATAATGGAATTATCGAGAACTATCAGGAAATTAAAGATTTATTAATTAAAAATGGCTATATATTTGAAAGCGAAACCGATACCGAAGTCGTACCTCACCTAATAGACTATTATTACAATAAAATTAATAATCTAGAAAAAGCATTTGAACTTACAATCAAAGATCTTCAGGGGGCATATGCCATCGAGATGATTAGCACCCTAAATCCAAGGAATATATATATTGCTAGACTGGGAAGTCCTTTAGTAATAGGTAATAAAAATAAGGAATATTTTATAGCTTCGGATCCTGCTGCAATAATCGAGCAAACAAATAAAGTAAGATTCTTAGAGGATTATGATATTGCTATTGTGAGCGATAAAGGACTAAAAGTTAAAAATCTAAGAAGCAATAAGGCCTCCAAGAGTAACTTTGAATTACTTGAATATGTGAGCGAAGAAAGTAGCCTAGGAAAATTTCCTAACTTTATGTTAAAAGAAATTCACGATATTCCTAAGACAATTGAAACTGCACTAAAAGGCAGAATAAATGTAAGTAAAGGTACTGTTAAGTTAGGTGGTCTTGATTCGGTAATTAAGCAGCTTGAACATATTGATAGAATAATAATCATTGCATGTGGAACCTCCTACTATGCTGGTTTAGTTGGTGAATATTTAATAGAAGAAATAGCTGGTATCCCAACAGAGGTGCAACTTGCAAGTGAGTTTAAATATCGCAATGAACCTATTTCTAGAAGCACCGTAGTAATTGCAGTGTCACAATCAGGTGAAACAGCCGATACAATAGCGGCACTTAAGAAAGTAGAAGAATATGGAGTTTTGAGACTTGGGGTTGTTAACTCAATAGGAAGCAGCATAGCTCGAATGACTGATGCAGGAGTATATTGCCATGCAGGAGCCGAAAAGGCTGTAGCGAGCACCAAAGCCTTTGTAGCACAAACTACAGTACTAGCCTTAATAGCCCTTAGACTAAGCAAGAGTAAGGGATTATTAAATAAAAGAGTAATTAAAGAGCTAGATAAACTGCCTAAATTAGTAGAAGAAATTCTAGAAAGCTCCAATAAAATTAAAACAGTTGCCAATAAATACAAAGACAATAAAGACTTCTTATACATTGGACGTGGCTACAATTACCCTAGTGCGCTTGAAGGAGCTCTAAAGTTAAAAGAAATATCTTATATACACGCCGAGGGTTATGCCGCAGGAGAAATGAAACATGGGCCACTCGCATTAATAGATGAGTCCTTCCCCACTATGGCTATAGCTACTGATTCTAGATTATTAGATAAAGTTAAATCTAATATAGAAGAGATTAAGGCTAGAAAAGGTCCGATTATTACAATTTCAACAAAAGGAAATAGAAATATAAGTAAGCTAAGCGATGATAATATTTTCATTCCTAGCACAATAGAACAGCTTCAACCTATTCTAGTTTGTGTTTCGCTTCATTTGTTCTCATACTACGTTGCAGAAGGCCTAGGAAGAGATGTAGATAAGCCCAGAAATTTAGCAAAGAGTGTTACCGTAGAATAAGAAATCATTCAAGATATATGTATTATGGCATTTACTGCAACAGCAGTCTGATGCCAATCGCTTATCTCGATGCTGTCTATTCCCATAGCTTTAACAGGATAGTCATTGCCACCCTCCATAAGTCTATCTCCTATAAATAGTATGTCTTTTTTTTCTAGTTCAAGATGCTCCATAAGTTTTTTCATTCCATATGCTTTATCTATTCCGGGCTTGGTCACATCTATGCTTGTTAGACCTCCAACCTTCACTTCATAATCAGTTATAAGATCTGCGACATAGTCACGAATCTTATTTTTCTTTTTATTGTCTGCATCCCACTCTTCTTTAAGCTTGACTCCTTTTTCTCCAAGTTCGTCGACTATATTTTGACCTAATGTAGACATGGTTAATTGGCTGCCTCTATCCTCTACTAAGTCTCCGTATATTTTAGTTTCCCTGTATCCAAATTTATCTAGTCCTTGAATTAGAGCTTTTTTAATTCTGCTCTTGTCTTCCTCGGGAATTTCTTCAGAGTATACTTTCTTCCATTCATTATTTTTATTTATAAAATATTTCGTACCACAAGTTGGCATTAAATGAAGATGAGACAACTGAACATTATCTAATTTAAGGTTTGACAGAAATTGTTTCTCGAATTGATGAAAATTACCTCCAGATATTATACAAACCTGAAAATTCTGCAATAAAATACCTAATAATTCAGCCATTCTATCAGGAAGTGGCGACTTACTTGGAGCTAAAGTTCCATCTAGATCAAATGCAATTAATTTTTTCATAATTCTCCATTTTATTATCTATAAATAATAGCATTATTTAAGCTTATAAAGGCTCAGTAGTCATTTTATTCTGATATAATAAATTTGATGAAAATACTAATTACTGGAGGTGCGGGATTTATTGGATCCAATTTCGTTCATTACATTGATCATGAAAGACCAGAATGGAAAATTACAGTCTACGATAAATTAACCTACGCAGGTAATAAAAAAAACTTGGACGGTATAAACCCTAGTAAACTATCTTTTATAAAGGCAGATATTTGCGACGCCGATGCAATCAATGAGGCTGTAAAGAATTGTGATGCGGTAATTCATTTTGCAGCCGAATCGCACAACGACAATTCCCTTCACTCGCCATGGCCTTTCGTTAATACAAACATTATTGGAACCTATCAGATTCTTGAAGCTGTCAGAAACCACGGAAAAAGACTCCACCACATCTCTACGGACGAAGTATATGGCGATCTTGAGCTTGATGACCCAGCTAAATTTACTGATAAAACACCTTACGATCCATCTAGTCCTTACTCCAGCACAAAAGCAGGATCCGACATGCTTGTAAGGGCTTGGATTAGAAGTTTTGGAGTTAAGGCCACCATATCTAATTGCTCGAATAATTATGGCCCCTATCAACATGTTGAGAAATTCATACCAAGACAAATTACCGAAGTTCTAGAGGGAAGAAAACCTAAACTATATGGAAATGGTGAAAATGTAAGAGACTGGATACATACCGAAGATCATTCTTCGGGCGTGCTTGCAATTCTAGAAAAAGGTAAAATTGGTGAAACTTATCTAATCGGTGCTGATGGCGAAAAGAATAATAAAGAAGTTGTCGAAATGATTCTTGAAAATATGGGCAAAGACTTAAATGATTACGATCATGTTAACGACAGGCCGGGTCATGATCTAAGATATGCTATCGACTCGATTAAACTTAGAGAAGAGCTTGGCTGGAAACCCAAATTCACAGATTTTGAATCAGGGCTAAAAGAAACAATTGAATGGTACAAAGAAAATGAAAACTGGTGGAAATTCCAGAAGGTTAAGACTGAACAAAAATATAAAGGCATAGGAAGATAATGCCTGATTCTCTGACCGTTAAAGAGACTTTTATTCCAGGATTTTATGAGATTTACCTATTAATTTATTCTGACAATAGAGGTTGGTTTAAGCGAGATTGAAGCCACAGGCTTTAAGCTCACAAATTGGCTAGATGATTTATATAATACATAGATAAGGAGTTAGAAATATGAAAGGAATAATATTAGCAGGTGGATCAGGGACCAGACTGTACCCAATAACAATGGCTATAAGCAAACAGCTTATTCCAATTTACGACAAGCCGATGATCTATTACCCGCTTAGCACATTAATAAGTGCTGGGATCAAAGAGATACTAATCATTTCAACCCCCCATGACTTACCGCGTTTTGAGCAACTACTGGGAGATGGCAGCCGTATTGGCTGCAGCTTCACATACAAAGTTCAAAACGAGCCACGTGGTCTAGCGGATGCATTTATAGTTGGCGCCGATTTCATAGGCAGCGACAAGGTTGCAATGATTCTGGGCGATAATATTTTCTATGGCTCAGGTCTAGAAGAAAAGCTGCAATCATACACCGACTTAGATGGCGCAGTAGGATTTGCGGCCCAAGTACATGACCCTGAACGCTATGGAGTGTACGAATTCGATAAAGACATGAACGTATTATCGATTGAAGAAAAACCAGAAAATCCTAAATCTAACTACGCCAATGCTGGACTATACTTCTGCGACAAAGAAGTAGTAGAAATTGCAAAAAACGTAAAACCAAGCCCCCGTGGAGAGCTAGAAATAACTTCTGTGTTAGACGCCTACCTCAAAAAAGGCAAGCTAAAAGTGAGCCTTTTCGAACGCGGTACCGCCTGGTTAGATACTGGTACTTTCAGTTCCATGAATGACGCTACGGAATACATCCGCGTCATTGAAAAGCGTACAGGTATTAAAGTTGGGTGTATTGAAGAAGCTGCGTATCGGCAAGGGTTCATCAATAATGAACAGTTAGAAAAAATTGCTGAACCTCTATTAAAGAGTGGCTACGGTAAATATCTGAATAGCCTTCAGACCTAAATAACTTTTTTGGCCACAGTTGTTTAATCTTAAACTCGTTTGGATTTCCGGTATTCACGGAGCGATGAAGGCTTCTTTCTATTCATCATTCCTACTATTGCCTCAACAAAGTCATCTAGATATTGGAACCTACAAGTTTGCGGTGGAATCGATTGGACAATCTTGAAACAGTAGCCCTATTATGCTATGGTTTAAAGAGACAGATGTTAAAATAAAGATATGATATTAACGAAAAAAAATGCTAGGCACCTAACGCCGCTTTTAAGAAATCTATTGGGAGTTTTTGTTATAGTAGCTGTTTTCACTGTCCTAGAACTGACCAACACTACTCATTTTTTTCATCATCAACAAATCGGTTCCGGGATAATTCCTAGTAGAAATCCTAAAACTCAGACGCCCCCAGAAAATCAGTCTGGACCAGCCTCGCAGTCAACCAAAAACAATAAAAACCCAGCCGACAATCAGGCGCCAACCAGTGGATCGCTCATTGCTCCGTACGGTACTTTCATCAGTAACCATTGGCCAAATCTAGACGGCTCACCGGCTCCAAGCCAAGAGCAGTCTAGGTGCCAGACCAGTCCGGGTGCGAGCTGCTACATTACCTTCAAAAATAATGGCGTTGTGAAGACTTTGGCTCCACAAAATGCAGATAACGAAGGTACAGTAATCTGGAACTGGGATATAAGCAAAGCTGGTTTCACTGAAGGTACCTGGAAAATAAATGTCATAGCCAGCTTGAACGGCACTACAAAAACTGCTAATGATTCAATGAATCTGGAGGTTGGACCATGAGTATAAAAAAATTAATACCAGCAATGGGAATAGCAATCATCTTATCTAATATAGCCTTCCCAGCCATTAGTGGTGCGGCAACCAATAATAATCTTATTGATAACGGAATATTCGACAACACAAACACAATGAGTGCAGCCCAAATTGACAGTTTTCTCAACGGCTTCCCTAACAGCTGCATAAGTATAAACAGTGGTTTTAGCGCGCCTGATCCTACCGGCTACAGTCCAAGCACCGGCTATAAGTACGGTAATGCTGTTTCTGCAGGAAAAGCAATTTATGACGCCTCGCAGGCATACGAACTCAATCCTCAAGTTCTGTTGACGAAACTACAAAATGAAGAAGGGCTAGTGAGGGGTGATGGGATTTACGGTTGCGGAGCAGGATCAATGTCTGCAGCGGTAGGCTATGCTTGTACGGACTCCGATACTGCTAGCCATACTTACAGCTACACTAACGGTAGCGACCCTGGTACTCTATCCACTCCTCTGTTCTATCGGTGGGGCAATCCGGTTAATAGCGTAGCAAGTACTTGTGTTAACAGTGTTTCCAAAGCTGGTTTTACGCAACAGCTTATACGAGCCGCATGGCTCCTTAAGTTCGGAAGAATTCGTTCCGAAGGGAACACAGGCTGGGCGATAATAAAGACAAATTGGGATAATTCGGACGATTTAAGCACTTGTTATGGTGGTCCGATGACACAAGGCTGGTTCAAGCGATGTCCGGGTGAACCATCACCAACCTACTACGATGGGTACACTACTATAGACGGCCAAAGTATTCATTTGGATACTGGCGCTACCGCTTCTTTGTATCGGTATACGCCTCACCTCCAAAGCTTTAGCTTAATTTTCGAACCCTGGTTTGGCAGCACATACTCTTTCACAAGAAATGGAATAAATTATTCTGCGGTCTTTGATGCTTCATTCTATTTTACAAACAATACAGACGTTGCTAAAGCCTGCAATAATGACCAAGCTTGTGGTTTTAATCATTTCATTGTAAACGGAATGAATGAAGGTCGACAGGCTAGCGCAAACTTCAACGTACAAACATATCGTCAGAACTATCAAGATTTACGCTGGATATACGGCACGAACCCAATGCCCTACTATTTACATTACATAAACAATGGTCAGCGTGAGGGTCGCGTAGCCACTGGTACACCCGCCTTCAACCCCGTTACTTCATACAACGGCATTAATTACACGAACATCTATAGTTACTCTACCTATATGTCGTCATACTCTGACCTACAGAATGTTTTTGGTAGCAAGAATGATGATACGGGCGCACTTCTTCATTTCATTAATAGTGGGATGAATGAGGGTCGCGTAGCCAACCCTAACTTCAATGTAAGCTATTACCGCAACAGATACCCTGATTTGCGTGCCGTTTTTGGTAGCAACCTCAAAGCTTACTATATGCACTATTTAGTAAATGGGCAGCGTGAAGGCCGCGTCGCTAACACAGATGCTTTTGTGGGCATTAGCGTACGGGACGGAATTGATTACACAGCTGTGTACAATTTTAATACTTATACATCAACATACAACGATATGAAGAATGTATTTGGCTCCGACGACAATGCTGCTTTGCAACATTTTGTCACATTTGGCATGAAAGAAGGCAGGCAGGCCAGCACAACCTTCAATGTGTTCACATACAAAAATAGATATCAAGATCTACAGAAAGCATTTGGCAATAACCTACCCGCTTACTATATGCACTATATTACTAACGGCAAAAGAGAAGGCCGTGTAGCAGTATAGTATAATGAAACTATGAAGATTTGCATTGTTGTTCCGGCTTACAATGAAGAGAGCGTTATAGGCGATGTCGTGGATGACATTAAGGAAACATTTCGCGATAAAAAATATTCTAGCGAGGTAGTTATCGTCAATGACCGATCCACAGACGACACGGCTGAGAATGCAAAAAAAGCAACAGTTATCGACCACCTTATAAATCAAGGGGCTGGCGGGGCTACAAGTACTGGTTTACGATATGCAAAATTAAATAAAGCAGATTGGGTAATAACTATGGATGGCGACGGCCAACATAAGGCCAGCGATGCCCTTTCCTGCCTAGAACAAGCTATGAAACTAGAAGCTGATTTACTAATTGGCTCGCGATTGATTAACAAAAAAGGCATGAGCAAGGTGAAGATTCTGGGCAATAAAGGTTTGACAATTATAACGTTCCTACTTTTTGGAATAAATGTAACTGATTCCCAGAGCGGCCTTCGTATCTTTAGTCAGCAAGCGATAGATGTATTAGAATGGAAATCGACCGGATACGATTTCTGCAGTGAAATGCTCTGGCGAGCAAAAAAAGCCAATCTCAAAATAGCCGAGTACCCGATCCAGGCTATATATACTGACTATTCTAAGTCTAAAGGTCAAAACAACTGGAATGCGATTAATATTGTGAAGTCGTTAGTGCGGCGTCGTATAGTGGAGATGTTTGAATGAGATACGCTCTGCTCCTTCTGCTCACCGCACCAATCGTCCTGATGGCACTACTGAACATCTTGACTCAATACAAGATGAAGCGAATCAGCAAGTCACGTTTAGTGCATCAATTTATACTATGGACCCTAATAAGTACATTGCTAGTTGCCTCATTTCCTGTTTACAATCTTGTCAACGGCAAACCCCTGCTCGACTCAAGCGACTTAAGTTTATTGGACATCCTGCAGACCACGGCTATCGTATATCTTGTTTACATCATCAACAACTTCCGACGCAAGATCGAGCAGAATGAACGCACCATTCGTGACCTACACCAAGAAGTTTCGATAAACCTGTCCTCACGCAATGGCAAAGGTTGATATCCTGTTGCCCTTCTGGGGTGATGTAGAACTACTCAAACAAGCCGTAGAGTCTGTACTTGCACAAACAGAGCAGGATTGGCGACTTATCGTGGCAGACGACTGCTATCCATCGGACGAGCCTGCTTCATACTTTAAAAAGCTAGACGACAAGCGCATAAAATATATTCGTCACAAGGCAAATCTAGGCGTGACAGGAAACTTCAACTTTTTGACTTATAAGGCTAGTGCGCCACACTGCATCTTACTCGGTTGTGACGATAAGCTATTACCTCATTACATTGAGAGGGCGATACAGAAGATTGGTGATGCGGATATGTATCAACCAGGGGTAGAGGTTATCAATGAGCGCGGGATAACCTATTTACCAGTAGGTGACCGCGTAAAGAGACTATTGCAGCCCAGGAAAGCCGGAATATATCAAGGCGAAAAATTGGCAGCCTCCCTTTGTCATGGAAACTGGCTCTACTTCCCATCCATCCTTTGGAAAACTAGCACAATTCAGAAATACGGGTTCAATCAAAACTACAGCGTCACTCAAGATGTATATCTTGAGTTGAGTATTATTATAGGTAAAGGTTCACTTTACTTTGACAATACTCGATCATTTCAATATCGTCGTTTCGCAAATTCTGTATCAAGTGTTGAGAAATCGAGCGGTAAGCGTTTCAAGGAAGAAGCACAAGTCTATGATCATTTCAATAAAATATTTGTCTCTATTGGCTGGAAAAAAGCAGCTCGCGCTAGCCGGCTTCGACTTACCTCACGAGCCAATAAACTCATTTCTTGATATGTTTTTATATGTGATAAACTTATAAACAACGAGGGAGTTAATATGTATGCATTAAAAACTATTTTAATTTGGGTTTATAATTTTCCCTATCGCCTGTATAAAACTTTCAATAATGTCGATTTGGACTTAGAAGAAGCTATTGTTGATCCTCACGGTTTTGGAAGAATGAATCTTTTAATTAAAAGCTTACATGTACCGCGAAAATATGAGTATTTATTTTATGAGATGCCGGATGGCGCGATATGTGTCGATTGTGGCGGAAACACCGGTAAGTTTACTGATTTGGTACTTTTTTGTGGAGGTAAAAGCATAATTTTTGAACCTAACCCCTTTCTTGTTAAATTAATGCAACGTAAATTTAGAGATAACGAGAGTGTCCAGATTCAGTCTAGTGCTATTAGTACAAAAAATGAGATTGTTGAATTTAACTTTGGTGAGTATACTGACCAAAGCGGATCTATACATAAGAATAAACGAAACCAAAGTGGCATTGGCAAAACCATGGAAGTCCAAGCAGTTGATTTTGCAAAGTTTTTAAAGAAGCTACATAAAAAGACGGGGGTAATTTATCTCTGCAAAATTGATATAGAAGGGGCGGAATTTGAAGTGATCGAGCACCTGATATCGACTGGCGCCTACAAGCTATGTAGGAATATCGTCGTAGAAACGCATCCACGCTTTTTTAAGGACGGCAAAGCTCGCCTCAAGAAACTTGAAGCATTAATTGCGGAAAATAACATTACTAATATAGAACTTGATTGGTATTAGGCTTTATGACCGGCGGCAGTAAAATTTTGCAAAAATATCAAATAGATGGAACCTACGGAGGAGCAGTAGTAACAAAACTGCTGAACGAATAGAAAATATTTCACCTGGCGGACCAAAAAATACATATTTGTTCTTGAATATATGAGGGTACTTCTGCTGCATTGCGCGCACTATGATTTCAGATTTGTTAATGAAATCTTTAGGGGTAGCTGTTTTGCCGCTACGAAGCACGTAATAGGCCCACTCGCGAAGCAAGAAGTAACAGAATATTTCTTCTTTTTTTATTTCTACTTTCATATTCAAGAGCTCAGTAAGATATTGGTCATGTCCGTCATTATTTTTGAACCCAACTTGTAGTGTATTCGATACGGAACTTTCATTGTACAACCACATGTATCCTATATAATTTGGAACAATAATCCATCTCTCGGCAGATTGGATTTCCATCAGCGTAAATATAGTATCTTCGCCATATGAATTATTAAAAAACTCTATGTTTTTTTCAGCGAGAAAGGCTCGTTTGTGCAACTTCGACCATGCAGCCATCACCATATACTTACTGTATTCTGTATTTTTAAGACTGATTTTGTATTTCAATTCACCTTTCATATTTTCACGTTTATAGCCACACGAAACCACGTCCGCATTAGCCTCTTTTGCCTTTTTATATAAAACTGAAAATGTAGTTGGTAAATAATAGTCATCCTGGTCACAAAAAGCTATATATTCGCCTCTCGCTAACTTGATTCCTTTATTACGTGTTTTGGCAACGCCGATATTTTTTTGATTTACTGCTATGACAATCTCTGGGTATTGCTGACTAAAATGATTGAGGACATTCCAAGAGCCGTCGATAGAGCCGTCGTTAATTAAAATGATTTCTAAATCTGCGATGCTGAGGTCTTTCTGTTTTAAGATACTATTCACACACCTCTCGATGTATTCCTCACCGTTATAGACTGGAACAATGATTGATATTTTAGGCATGTTTTTAATGTTTGGACCTCAAATAAGTTATCATTTTGGATAAATCTCTGTAATATTTAATCGTAATGTATGAATTAGGAATAAAGAATAAAGGTCTAATTCTTTTCATTTTCAGGTAGGCCGCTAAGTTGGCGCTACTTATTAAAATCGGAATTGTTAGTATTGTGTGCAGCCGGTACATATTAGATGCCATAAGCTCATTAAATAACGAGCCTCTGTAATTTATGTCATCTACACCATAGCGTCTGAGATCAGAGTATTTTAGCAGTGCTTCGGCATGCGGAGCCACCCATTTTGCCTGTTTTATCAATTGTTGCTTGTCTAGTTCTTTTTGGTTTTTGTACCTGTCATCAGCGTCATTAAACAAATCCATGTCGTAGTTCTTTAGAGTAGCGTCTTTTTTTGGGCGCACAGATTCATGTGGGCATTCTATAAAGTAAATTTTATTCGCTTTAAACAAAAAGGGGCGTTTCAATAGTGTTCTCACTATTTTTCCATTTCTATAGTTTGCCCAATTTACGGTAATAAAATCTGCGTCGGTCTTTACAGCCTCGTCTAAAATACTCTGTAGATCTGGAGTCAAATATTCATCTGCATCGAGAGATC
>Ga0214919_10005048_pt1 | contig 18964 bp, 19 predicted proteins | sample LL1503_MetaG_FD_177994 | JGI IMG/M metagenome (GOLD analysis project Ga0214919, IMG submission 177994) | Freshwater microbial communities from Lake Lanier, Atlanta, Georgia, United States - LL-1503 | ecosystem: Environmental > Aquatic > Freshwater > Lake | place: USA: Georgia | collected...
GCGTAAGCCGCCCAGCGATGATTTCTTCGGCGAACATCTCGGCGGTGCGGGCCGCAGCAGCGGTCATGATGTCGAGGTTGCCCGCGTACTTGGGCAGGTAGTCGCCCAGGCCCTCGACTTCGAGGAACACCGAGACGCGGTTGCCGTCAAACACCGGACCATTGACCAGGCGGTAGCCGGGCACGTACTTTTGCACCTCGGCAAGCATCTGGTGGATCGAGGCGGTGATTTTTTCCTGGTCGGGCGTGGTCTCGGTCAGGCAGTGCACCGTGTCGCGCATCATCAGCGGGGGCTCGGCCGGGTTAATGATGATGATGGCCTTGCCCTTCTTGGCGCCACCGACTTTTTCCACGGCACCAGCGGTAGTGCGGGTGAATTCGTCGATATTTTTGCGCGTGCCCGGCCCCACTGAGCGGCTCGACACGGTGGCCACAATCTCGCCATAAGCCACAGGCTGCACCCGGCTGACCGCTGCGACCATGGGAATGGTGGCCTGGCCACCGCAGGTGACCATGTTGACGTTCATCTCGCCCTTGCCCAGTTGCTCCATCAGGTTGACCGGTGGCACGCAAAATGGGCCGATGGCCGCAGGGGTCAGGTCAATCATGAGCACGCCCAGAGCATTGAGCTTGCGCGAGTTCTCAGCATGCACATAGGCGCTGGTGGCGTCAAAGGCGATCTGCACACCGTCGGCCAACACGTGGGGCAGCAAACCGTCCACGCCTTCGGCGGTGGTTTTGATGCCCATTTCGCGGGCACGCTTGAGGCCGTCGGACTCGGGGTCAATGCCCACCATCCACACCGGCTCGAGCACCGGGCTGCGTTGCAACTTGGCCAGCAGGTCGGTGCCAATGTTGCCGGGCCCGATCAGGGCGCATTTGATTTTTTTCATGAAGACTCTGTAAGTTAAAAGCTAAATAAGTAAGCGCAGCCAATTTGACGATGCAACTCAAACAAAGCGCACCGAGCAGCTGCCCAGGCCGCCGATGGAAACGCGGAAGTTGTCCCCTGCCTTGGCCGGGTGCATAGCGGCCAGCGCGCCCGAGAGAATGACTTCCCCAGCCTTGAGGCCAATACCCAAGCGCCCCAGGGTGTTGGCCAGCCAGGCCACCGAATTCACCGGTGAGCCCAAGGCAGCAGCGCCAGCGCCGGTGCCTATGATGTCGCCGTTCTTCTCCAGCACCATGCCGCAGGTGGACAGGTCCACCCGGCGCGGATCGACCGCGCAGTCGCCCAGCACAAACACGCCACAGGAGGCGTTGTCAGCCACGGTATCTTGAATCTTGATCTTCCAGTCGCGGATGCGCGAGTCCACAATTTCAAAGCAAGGCATCACGCACTCGGTGGCGGCCAGCACGTCGGCGTTGCTGATGCCGGGGCCTATCAGGTCTTTTTTCAGGATGAAGGCAATCTCACCCTCGGCCTTGGGTTGGATCAGGGTGCGGGTGTCGATCGACTGGCCTTCGTTGTAAATCATGCCGTCAAGCAGGTAGCCAAAGTCGGGCTGGTACACGCCCAGCATGTTCATTACCGCCGCCGAGGTGACGCCAATCTTCTTGCCCACCACGCGCTCGCCCGCCTGCAGGCGGCGCGAAAGCATGCGCTGCTGGATGTGGTACGCGTTTTCGATGGTGATATCGGGGTAGCGGGTGGTGAGCGGCTCGACCACGGTCTGGGTTGACATGGCGTGGTAGAGCTCGTCGCCAAGGGTTTCGATCAGGGAAGTTTGCATGGGGTTGGAGGTCCTGCGGGTGGTAAATGAATCGGGCTTGGCGTCGCGGCCTGTCAGGCCGCCGCGCTGGCGTCTGCCTCGGCAAAGAAGTTTTCCAGCAACTGCGCAAAGCGGGCCGCGTGTTCAATTTGCGTCCAGTGGCCGCACTGGCCAAACACGTGCAGCTGCGAGCGCGGAATTTGCTGCGCCAGCGCCAGCGAAGTAGCCACGGGAATGACCGCGTCCTCGCGCCCGTGCACCACCAAGGTGTGATGCGGCAATGCGCGAATGGCGTGCTCTGGGCTGACCATGGCGTCTACCCAGCGTTGGCGCGGGGCCGGAAACATGGCGCCAAAGGACTCCTGAAAGCCCGGCTGGATGCTGGCCTGGTAGCGCAGCTGCGCTAGTTCGTCGGTCACGCGGCTGCGGTCAAAGGCAAAGACGTCCAGCAAGCGGCGCATATTCTCGAGCGAGGGCGTGTAGCCCCAAGCCGCTTCTAGCCCTGGTGTGATGTCAAAGGGCACGCCCACGCTGCCCATGAGCACCAGGCGGCGCACCCGCGTGGGGTGCGCAATGGCCAGCGCCAGCGCCAGCGCGCCACCAAAAGAATTGCCCACCACATCGGCCTGCTCCAGCCCCAAGGCGTCGAGCACGTCAACGGCTTGCTGCACCCAGGCGTCCATGCGGTAGTGCGCGTTGTTGCCGGCGTCCGCGGGGCGGTCGGTGTAGCCAAAGCCAAACAAGTCCGGGGCTACGACGCGCCTACCCTTGGACAGAACCGGCAGCAACAGCCGCCAGTTGGCCCAGGCGCTGACACCGGCTCCAGAACCATGCAAAAGCATTACGGGCGGGCCGCTGCCTTGGTCGTGCACATTGCTAAAGAAGGCGCCGGTGCGAACGCGCTTACCGATTTCCGGGTTGCTGGATTGGGTCATGGTCTGCCTTTAGAGTTTGATGCAGACGTTGCGCAGCTCGGTGTAAAACTCCAGCGAATGCACGCCGCCTTCGCGGCCAATGCCCGAGGCCTTGGCGCCGCCAAAGGCGGTGCGCAGGTCGCGCAGGAACCAGCTGTTGACCCAGCAAATACCTACCTCCACCCGCTTGGCCACGCGGTGGGCACAGCCCAGGTTTTCGGTCCAGACGGTGGTGGCAAGGCCATAGTCGGTGGCATTGGCCAAGGCGATCACTTCTTCCTCGGTGTCAAAGGGCGCAATATGGCAGCAAGGGCCAAACACCTCTTCGCGCACCACGGCAGAGCTCTCAGGCAGGCCGGTCCAAATCGTGGGCTGCACCCAGTGGCCTTGCGCCAGCTCAGGAGGCATATCGGGCACGCCGCCGCCAGTGACCAGGGTCGCGCCCGCGTCGATTGCCTTTTTGTAATAAGAAAGCACTTTTTGCTTGTGCTCAGCCGATATCAGCGGGCCGAGGTTAACGCCAGGCGCGTTGGGCGGGCCAATTTTCAAGGCTTCGGCCTTGGCTTTAAGAGCCGCGACAAATTTGTCAAAAATCGGGCGCTGCACGTAGACGCGCTCGGTGCCCAGGCAGACCTGGCCACAGTTCTCAAAAGCGCTGCGGGTAATGCCAGCAATGGCTTTGTCGAAGTCGGCGTCGGCAAACACAATACCGGCATTTTTGCCACCCAGCTCAAACGAGACAGGGCGCACACCTTTGGCCGCTGCAGCCATGATGGCTTCGCCGGTGCGGGTCTCGCCCGTGAAGGTGATGGCGTTAACGCCGGGGTGGCGGGTCAAATATTCACCGGCCGACTGCGGGCCAAAGCCATGCACCACGTTGTAGACGCCCGGCGGAATGCCCACGGCGCTCATGACCTCGCCCAGGAGCGTGGCGGTGGCCGGGGTTTCTTCGGAGGGCTTAACAACCACCGTGTTGCCACAGGCCAGCGCAGGGCCGACCTTCCAGGTCATCAGCAAAAGCGGCAGGTTCCAGGGGCAAACCACACCCACGACACCCACCGGCGAGCGGGTGGCGTAGTTGATGGCCTGGCCACCGTCGGGCGTGGCCATCTCGAAGCTCTCAGCAGGCACGTTTTTCACGATGTCGGCAAAGACCTTGAAATTGGCTGCACCGCGGGGAATGTCGATGTGCGACGCCAGGCTGCGTGGCTTGCCGGTGTCGGCGATTTCGGCTTCCAAAAACTCATCGGAGCGGCGGATGATCTCATCGGCCACGGCGTGCAGCAACTCGGTGCGTTTGACCAGCGTCATGCGGCCCCAGTCGCCGTGCAGGGCGGCGCGGGCGGCGCGCACTGCGGCATCGACTTCGGCCTGCCCAGCCTCGTGCACCAGGCCCAAGACGTGGTTGTCGGCGGGTGCGCGGTTTTCGAAGGTCTTGTCGGTGGCAACAAACTCGCCGTTGATGTAGTTCAGAAAATTTTTCATCGTAGTTGTTTCAAATCAAATTCAAGCCAGACCGAGGGCGTTCAGGCCCGCCTGGGCGACCGCCTCGTCCTGCGCTTCGCTGGCGCCAGAGACGCCAATAGCACCAATGCGATGGCCCTGGTCGACGATGGCCAAGCCACCGCCAAACGCCACAAACCGGGGCCTGCGCACAATGCCCTCGCGCACCGCGTCGGAATGGCCTTGCAAAGCCCCATGCCACTGGCTAGTGGCCAAGCCAAAGCTCACGGCCGTGTAGGCCTTGTCGATGGCAATGTCCACCGAATGCAGCGGCGCACCGGGCATGCGCAAAAACGCCGCCAGCACGCCGCTGGCATCTAACACCGCCACATTGACGCACAGCCCCATGGCATGCGCCGCCTTGACGGCAGCGCCCACACAGGCGTGTGCCGCCTCGGCGCTGATCACGGCCTGGTTCACACTCAAAGGGGCGGTTTGCATGGCGGCGCTCCGGGCTTCAGGTGTACACGTCAGTAAAGGACGCCGGCAACACACCGGTGTGGTAGAAAATTGCGCGCCCGGCCTCATCCTCGGTCCAGGTGGTTACCGGACGGTCGCGCTGGGCTTGGTAGCCCAAACCGGCGAAGGTCTCATTGCGGTTCCCGCTGGGGTCAAAGAAGTAAATCGTCTCGCCGCGCGTGATGCCGTGGCGGGTCGGAGCCACATCAATACGCACCTTGTTCTTGGCCATCACGTCGCCAGCCTTGAGCACGTCGTGCCACGAGTCCAAGAAATAGGAAATATGGTGCAGGCCGGGAATAGGGCCGCCCACAAAAGCGATGTCATGCGGCTTGCTCGAGCACGACAGGAAAGACGCCAACTGAAACGCGCCCTCAGGGCCCACCGTGAGCTGCTCAGTCTGGAAGAAGTTAAGCACGTCAATGAAGAAGCGGGTGTTCTCGGCGACTTTGTTGATACCTTCACCGGGATTGAATTCACACATCAAGAGCACGTGGTCCAGCCAATGGGCAGCGGCACCTTTGACGCCATCGGGCCATGGATCGGGGTTGATAGAGCCCACGTCGGTGCCTACGCATTCCTTCATGGCAAACAGGCGCATTTCATGGCCGCTTGGCAGGTTGAACACCAGCATGCGTCCGGTTGACGGCATGGTTCCCTCAGGCGCCATGGTGACCGCAGTACCCGCGGCTTTGATGGCGGTTTGCAGGCGGTCCAAGTCGCTGTCTTTTTCAACTTTGTAACCCACGTGGTTGACGCCAGCGCGGTCCGACGGTGTCAAGACCAAAGAGAACTTGTCCCACTCGTCCCAACATTTCATGTAGACCTTGCCGCTTTTGTCTTGCATGGTGGTTTTCAGACCCAGCACGTTTTCGTAGTGCTTCACTGCGGCTGCCATGTCCATCACATTGATGTCGACGTGGCCAATTCTCATAATGCTCATGGTGTCTCCTTACTTGTTGAAAATTTCGCTCTTTGGTGCAGCGAACCCTTTAGAAAAAAGCTTCTCCAGCTTGCATGCCACTTCGAGCCACACCTCATCGGTGGGCGCCACCCGGCATGCCAAGGTGTATCCCTGCTCATCCTCTTGCGCGCTGACGTGGGCGCGGCTGACCGGCCCCAGCTTGTTCACCTGTCCTTTGACCACGCGTACCTTGCATACGCCACAACCGCCATTGACGCAGCCCACCGGTATGCACTTGCGCCCGAGCTTGAGCATTCCCTGCAACAGACTCTGGCTTTCGCTGCAGACATAGGACTCCCCGGTTTGCACAATGTGCACCGTGGGTTTGGCGCTGGGTTGGTCGGCCATGGCGCAGCGGGCTATACGCGCTTGAACAACGGGCTGCGCTGCTGGTTGGCGTCGGCAGCCGACAGAAACTTTTCGGTGAAGATGTCGCGCTCGTACAGACGCCCTTGCATCAGGGTGCTGATGCAGGCTTCCACCATCACCGGCGGGCCGCACAGATAGGCGGTATGGCCCGCAAAGTTGTTGTTGAAGTGCGCCTTAGCCGCATCGTGGGCAAAGCCGCGCGCGCCAGCCCAGTCACCGCCCGCAGGCTCGTCCGATAAGGCCGGCACGTAGGTGAAGTGCGCATGCTGCGCCGCCAGGGCGCGGAACTCGGCGTCATAGTAAAGCTCATCGCGGTTGCGCTGGCCATATACCAGGGTAATGGGGTTGGTGCTGCCACCTTCGAGCAGGTCCAAAATCATGGACCGAGGACTCGACAGGCCGGAGCCGCCAGCCATGAACACCGTGGGCTGTTTGGCAGATTTACGCACAAAGAAGCGTCCGTAGGGGCCTGCAATGCGCAGGCTGGCGCCCACGGCCAGGTTCTGGTGCAGCCAGGTGGTGCCCGCGCCATCTTTGACGATGCGCACATTGAGCTCGATCTCTCCGGTAGCGGCCACATCTGCAGGCGAGTTGGCAATCGAAAATGCGCGACCGCCTTCCACGCCCGGAATCACCACCTGCACGTACTGGCCGGCCTGAAAGTGGATGGGCGTAGCGACCTTCAGGAAGATGGCTTTGATGGTGGGTGTGAGTTGCTCGATGCGCGAGACCGTGGTGTCGAAGTCCCGCACCGGGATGATCTCGGCGTCGGGCTCCTCGTCGATGTCGGCCTCGATGGTGGCGTCGCTTTGCAGCGTGGCGCAACAAGCCAAGGTTTTGCCCTGGTCCCGCTCAAACTCCATCAGAGCAAAGGGATTGGCATGGCCGTGGTCGACCTCGCCATCGCTGACCTCGACCTTGCACGTGCCGCACAGGCCGTGGCCGCAAGCGTGCGGAATGTAGATGCCCTGGCGCAGGGCGGCGTCGAGCAGGGTTTGGCCCTCTTCCACTTCGATGGTGGCGCCCAGCGGTTCGATCGTCAGTTGGTAACTCATGCGTGCCTTAGAAAGCCTGGCGACCAGGCGCAGTGCTGCGTTTGATGCCTTCGAGCGCTGGCGTGCGAAAACGGATCAGGGACTTGTGCGTCAGTCCGTGATGCTCCAGCGATTTGCCAAAATCGGGGCGAAAACGGACCTGCGAGTTAAACCACTGCGTGCGCTCCCAGTCGATTTGCTCAAACTCAGGATGCTCGCCATAGATCTCTGGCAAGACCACGCGCACCAAGGCGCCAAAGGGCAAGGTGGGCGGCAGCGGCAGGCAAAAGGGCGCCGCATACATCAAATGGTTTTCCCAGCTGGTGTAAATCAGCCGGTTGCCATAGAAGCGATCCTCGCTATCGGCCAGGTGCAGCGGGTAAGGCCCCAGCGAGCGCAGCATCACATCAGTGACCAATGCTGCATTCATGTAGCCGCTCCAGGTTTGCGCTTGTCACCCCGCCATTTGGCGAAGTTGCTGCGATCCGGGCTGGTGCTGAAGTCGCCGTTGTCTTCTCCGGGGTTCACGCCGTAGTAGCGCAAAACTTCGCGTACCGGGCTGTCGCCGGGCGAGGCCGGATTGATGTCGTCGGGGTAGCACGAACCCTGGTAGATTTGGTGCACGGGCATCCAGGCCTGCACGTATTTCTTGGGTTCGTCGTCGAAAATCCCCTTGCAGTGCACGCTGCAAAAGTGGTGCTTCATGCCGTGGTACGTGGTCTCATGGAAGTCGATTTGTGTGGGGTCACCGGGCACGGTAAACATCATCGGCACCTGGCACACCTGACACAGCATGGGCAGGGTTTGGTTGAACCAGCGACCATCGGTTTTTTGCACCTCGGCCCAGTGGTCAAAGCGGCCCTTGTAATAGCGGTCAAAGGTGTCCGGGTATTTCTCGGACAGCCAATTCATCTCAGACTGCTCGGGCAGCCAGGTGTGGAAGGCGGCAGCGTGTCCGTATTGGTAAAACGTCGCCCAGGCTTGGTGGCTGATGTGGTCCTTGCCTGCGCAAGCGTCTTTCCAGCCCTTGGGCTCGCGGATGCCGTAGCGCGCCAGGTCTTTGAACAAGGCGCCGCCATTGCTTTCGGCGTACATCTCCCAGGCCTCTTTCCAGCTCATCACGCGCTTGGGCAGCATGTAGTCCTGCATCATGGCCACCAGCGTGAGCAGGCGGTAGCCGCGCCAGAACCACTTGTCCATCCAGCGCTGGACGATGGGCACGTTGTCCGGGTCTTGTTCGAGCATGAACTTGATGCACTCAATGCCCAGCGTCATGTGGCGCGACTCGTCGCTTTGCGCGGAGAAGCCAAAGGTCACGGTGGAGATGTCACCGTTGTGCGCTGCACCCGACATAAAAGGCACGAACAGCAAGTTGGTCAGCAGGTACTCAAACGAGAAGCTAATCGCAGTCAAGAACTCGAACGGGCCGCCGCTGTACGCGTCCTCAAAGAACGACTTAGGCACCGACAGGTACCAGATGTTCTCGTTCCAATGGCTGGTGTTGTGCATGCCATTGAAGTACTTGTTGTAGTGCGAGATGGCATGCGTCTCGGTCTGGTAGTGGCGCAGCTCGTCAATCGCCTGCAATTGCGAAGCGACGCGGGCACCGGCGCCCGTGAACTGGCGCCCTACATGGGCGTAGCCACGGTGCGCGTAGTACTCCAGCGGCGTCACACCCTGGATAAATAGCTTGAGGGCGTTGACATAACGCGCATCGCTGATGCCAAGTTGCCCGTTGTTTTGCGCAAAGGCGTCGATCACCGCGTACAGCTTGCGGTCTTTCTCGCCCTGGTACTTCCAGTAGGCGTCCATGGTCAGGCGAAACGGGTCTTCCCACTTGTCCCAATCATGGATCTTGATACCTTCAAAGGCGTCATAAGGAAACACCTTGTCCATGGGCTGGTAGGTGGTGTCCCAATGCAAACCGCGCGTCATGGCGGTGTAGCGGTCCTTGAGGCCTAGTTTCTTTTTCACGACACGGGTGTCCATAACGTCTCCTTAGAAAAAAATGGTTATGCCAGGCCAACGGCCTCGCGAGAGTTGACGGGGAAATAGGCGCGGTGCAGGATGTCGGGGTCACTGATAAGCTTGTCAGGCACACCGTCATACGACACTTCACCGCGTGACATCACATAGGCGTGGTCTGCCAAGCCAAGCGCCAGTTGCGTGAACTGCTCAATGAGCAACACGCCAATGCCGTCGGCGGCGATCTTGCGAATCACGGGTACCAGGCGCGCCACGATCAGCGGCGCCAGGCCAAAAGACAGCTCGTCAATCACCAAAAACCGGGGCTTGACCATCAAGGCCTGGGCAATGGCCACCATTTGCTGCTGGCCGCCTGAGAGGTCGCCTGCGGCCATGGCCAGGCGCGATTGCAACTCGGGAAAAAGCTCTAGAGTCTGCTCCAATGCTGCGCTGAGTGCGCCGCGCGAAAGGTCGCCACCGGCCACGCGAAGGTTGTCCAGCACGGACATTTCTCGCAGTACTTGGTGGCCTTCGGGCACGGTCGCAATGCCACGGCGGCGAATCTCGTCAGGGTCTTTGCCTTTGAGGTCCAGGCCGTCGAGCCAGATTTCGCCAAATTCGGGCTCCACCACGCCAGAGATACCCAGCACGGTGCTGGTCTTGCCCGCGCCATTGGGACCAAGCAAGACGGTGATGCGTCCGGGGTCCACTCGCAGTTTGATGGAGTTCACCGCGATCTTGGTGCCACGCACCATGACGAGGTTGTCAATCTTCAATGCATCGGTCATTGCGCGGCCTCCAATGCTTCAAAGTCGCCCAGGTAGGCGCGCCGCACCTCAGGCCGCTCCAGCACCTCTTTGGTCGGCCCCAAGGCCAGCAGGATGCCAAAGTCCAGCACCATGGTTTCTTCGCAGCAGGCCACGATCAGGGCCACGTCATGGTCGATCAAAAACACCTGCGCACCGCAATACGCCGGGATGCCCCTGATCACCGCTTCGAGGTGCTGCGTCTCCGACTCGGACATACCCGCACCCGGCTCGTCGAGCATGACCAATTGCGGTTTGCCGATCAGCGCCTTGGCGATTTCAGTCAGGTGGCGCTCGCCCGTGGTCAGGTTGCTGCCCTTGCGGTGGATGCGCTTGCCCAGGCCCACGTAGTCAATGGCGCGTTGCACATCGCGTTGCGCCTCAGCCTGCGTGCTGTAGCCGGCATGGTCGGCAATGGCCTGGACGTTCTCCCATAGCGTCAGGTCGTCGGCGATCTGGTCGGTCTGAAAAGTACGCCGCAAGCCCAGGTGCGCGCGTTTGTGGGGCGGGATGTCGCTGATGACAACGCCATTGACCGCAACGCTGCCGCTGACCGGGGTAACAAAGCCCGAGAGCACATTGAGCAAGGTGGTTTTGCCCGCGCCATTGGGGCCGATCAGGCCAACAATGGCTTTGTCCAGGGTGACGGTCAGGCCGTCAATCGGTTTGACGCCGCCAAACTGCACAGTGAGGTTCTCAATACGGATCATGGTGCTCAGCGGTAAGAGGCAAAAGGCTTGGGAAAGCGCTTGTCGATGCGCTGGCGCAGCGGCAACAGATAAGGGTAGCCCGCAATCTCCAGGCCCGCCTTTGCAGCCAGCGAAAGCCATATGAGAAGCAAGGCCGTCGCATAAGGCACGTCAAACACGCCAGACGCCACCCAGGCCACAAACAGGCCGATAAACAACCAGTTCAGCACCCGCTTAATTAAGCGGTGGTCAGGCATCCAGCCCTGGCGCTCAAAGGCCCGGGCCAGGCGCAGGGACAAGGCGGCCTCGACATCCTCGGCGCGGTCTTGCAGCCGTTTTCCAAAAAAGCCCAGCAAGAGCCAGCACACGCCAGGTATGACCAAGCGAAACAGGATGGCGATCAACGATATGAAAAACGTCCCAGCAAAACCGGCCCAGCCCAAGGCCGTAAACACCAAGCCAAAACCAATGGAAATCAGGCCCCAGCTGATCACGCCCTCGACGATGCGGCTCATGCGCACAAACTTGTAGAAATCGGCTAACTGACCGGCCAGACCTTTGCGACCCTGGATCAGCGACACCAGCAGCGCAAAACCATAAAAAGCGTTTGCCAGGTTACCGTCCACGCCGTGGTCGTTGAGCAAGGCAGGCAAGGCGCGCACCAGCAGGCCGGCAAAAATCACACCCACCCAGTTGTAGACGCCGCCCACCACCGTGAGTGCGTACAGCAAGATCGACTGGCTGACCGGAAAGCCGGTGTTATCCAACTGGCCGTTGAGCCCGGCGATCAGGCCACCGCTCAAACCGGCCAAAAATCCCCCGAAGGTAAAGGCCCAGGCTTTGTAGTGCAACACGCTCACGCCCGCCGCGGTGGCGGCCGCCTCGCTCTTGCGAATCAGCGCCCAGGCGCGCCCGGGCATGGTGGCGCGCTGCCACTCGATCAAGCCCAAGCCCAGGGCCAGCCAGAGCACCACATAACGGAAATAAGCTGCGTCGCTGGGGGCAATCCAGGGCCGCTGTATCAGCACCCGTTGGCCGGCCACGATCTTGCCGGTAAAGCCGGTGCCGCCGTCGGGGAAGCCCACAACATCAATCACCACCTGCACGGCCGCGGCCACCATCAGGGTCAGCAAAGCCAGGTACAGACCACGCATGCGCAGTGCCGGTAAGCCCACCAGCAAACCAAACACCGCAGCCACCAGCGCGCCGGCCAGTAAAGCAACTTCAAACGGCAAGGCAAAACCGTGGATCAGGCGCAGACACACCCACCCGCCCACACCAGCCAGCGCAAACTGCGCCAGCGACACCATGCCTAACTGCCCGAACAGCAGTGCCACGGTGCCCGCCACCAGAGCCAGGCAGGCCACGGTGGTAAAGGTATTGAGCCAATAGGCAGATAGCAACCAAGGGCCCAACAAGGCGGCCAACCCTAAAGTGACCACTATCGGCATCACCCGGCGCAGGGGCGTGCCGGGAGGGATGTCCATTTTTTCTTTATCGCGTGCCATATCGTTCTCTAGTGGAAGGTGGGCGCTAGTCGAGGTGGCTGTTGTCGCGTGACAGACCGATGCCTTTGCGCTGCTGCCACAAAATGGCCAGGATGGCGACCAAAAATGCCGCAGAAGATCCGTAGCGCGAAATTTCGGGCACCAGGGCCGTCAGCGTCTCCGTCACGCCAATCAGCAAGCCACCCAGAACCGTGACGGGCAACGACATCAGGCGCCCGACCACGGCGGAGGCCATGGCGGGTATCACCAAAAAGGTCAGAACAATAGGGTTCAGCCGCACCATATTGCCCATGAACAGGCCGGTAATGCCTGCAAACACGCCGGCAATCACCCAGGCCCAGGTATCCACGCGCTTGACGCGTACACCCAGCAGTGCGCTCAGTACACGGTTGCTTTGCAGGGCGCGCATGCGCAAACCCAATGGCGTTTTCGCCAGCAACCACAACATGGCCAAAGTCAAACCGGCCGCCAAGCCCAGCGCCAGCAGTCGCGTGTAGCTAATCAGGCGCCGGCCGTCAAATTCAAGTCCACCGCTGTCGGTGGGCAGCACCAAGCGACGTGGCTCGTCGCCCCAGTACCACTGGGAAATTCCCATAATCAAAAGTGCAAACCCCAAGGTAGCCATCGCGCGCACCACCTTGTCTTGGTGCGTGAGCGAAGGCGCGATGAACCGGCCATAGGCCCAGGACAGCAGCGTAGCAGCACCGATGCCCGCCACCCAGCCCAGCCAATCGGCGTATTCCAGGTCAATAATTTGCCAACACAGCATGGCGGCCAACCCGCCCAAAGCGCCGTAAGAAAAGTTGACGACCCCGCTGGCGCGGTACAGCACCACCAGGCCTACGCCCGAGAGTGCATACACCGCGCCGACGCTGACGCCGACTACCAAGAATGGCAAAAACTGGTCCATCGTGCGTCCGTCTTTTAGTTCACCAAGCCGCCCTTGGCCTCGATCGCAATAATGTCGGCCAGGTCAGAGTCCTTGGACTGGAAGCAGTCGGTCAGCGTCTTGAAGCCGTTGCCGTTGATCACCGACATGCGTCCAGCATGGTTGGCCTGGTGGCGGTCGCCGGGTCCGAAGTACCAAGGCGCGCACATCATGTCGGACTTGACCTTGGTCAAACCTTTGAACGCGGCATAGGTGGATTTGCGGTCGATAGGTCCTTTGATGGCCATGAGCGCTTCGGTAGACACGCGCGCTGCCATATAGCCGGCTTGCGAGAAAGAGTCGATTGGATCTTTCTTATCGCCGTATTTTTCCATGATGGCTTTCCAGTTTTTGGTGTCAGCACCATCGGTGTCCAGGGGCTCCATTTCCATGTGGACATAGAGCTTGCCATCCCAGTACTTGCCAGCGGCCTTGGGCATTTGCGTGTGGTAGGCCGATGTGGGCAGACCCCACTTGATGGACTTGCCCAGGTCTTGCTGCTCAGCGCCGGTGAGAATCGGCAGCATCATGCCGCGCGGCATACCGAGCACCACGCCTCCGGCCTTGGAGGCCGCAATTTGCAGGGCGATGGCATTGCCGTCAAGTTTGCCCGGATCAAAGATCACGGTGCTGACTTCGACGCCGGTGGCTTTGCCATAGGCTTCTACGCCCGCGCACACCCAGTCACCAAAGCCGGGAATGCCAGGGGCCACGCACACGAGTTTCTTGAGCTTGAAAGTCTCGGTGATGTACTGCGCTGCACCCAAGGTGGACTGGCGCGGGCCTTGGTTAAAGCTGACATAGTTCTTGCCGTAAAAGCACGCTCTTGGCACGCCCACACCGGCAATAACGGCAACACCTTCTTGCTCGTAGGTTGCGTTGTTGGCGCCGCACTCGACAAAGCTCGAGGAGCCGACCATGCCAACCACTTTGGTGTCTTTGACCAGCTTGCTGGCGGACTGGGCTGCGACTTCGGGGTTCCGGGTGTCGTCCTGCACGGTGTAGTTGATGGGGCGGCCGTTGATGCCGCCGTTGGCGTTAACGCACTTGAAGTAGGCAGCCGCTGAGCGCGCGGAGGACGAGAAATCTTCCGGTCCGGTTTTGCCCACGATGGCACCCAACTGAATCGGCTCGCCGGTGGCGGCTTTGCCATTGCTCAGACCGCAACTGTCAGCGGCATAAGCACCGCCGCTGGCCACGACGGCAAGCAAAAGCGTTGCGGTGGCGATGTTTCTGTTTTTCATTGAACGTATCTCCTGGATTTATTCACCCCTGGCTTGCCATGTAGGCCGCAGCGGGGCGTGAACTGCGGCGCCCTTCCAAACTAAGAATGCACTAACTAAAGGATCCTCCAATGCCGGTAAGGCCGGGGGTGCGAAACCGAATCACATCCTTGTGACCCAGTCCGTTGTCTTGCAGCGACTTGGTCGCGTCGGGCTGCCAGGGCCGGCCCGACTTGAACCAAAGCACCTGGCTCCAGTCGATGCGTGCAAAGTCGGGGTGCGCGCCATATACGCCGGGCAGTACCGCACTGGCCAGCGCGCCAAATGGGGTGTCGGCAGGCAGCGGCAGGCATACCGGTGCGCAAAATAGCAGATGGTCTTCCCATCCGATGTACAAAAGCGGCGCTGGAAAGTTCTCGCGCCGGTCTTTTGCAGGAAATGCGTAGGCGCCCAGGGCCACGGTGCTCATTCGCCCTCCCCCTGGCCATCATCACCGCGCCACTCATTGAAGTTTTTCTGGTCTTGCGAGCCTTCAAAGTCGAGGTTGTCCTCCCCGACCTTAACTTCGTAGTAATCCATCACCGCGGCCAGCGGGTCAAAACCGGGCTGGGTTGGGTCGGTGCCCGGTTTGAAGCAGTTGCCCTGGTAAATCTGGTGAACCGGCAGCCAGGACTGCACGTACTTCTCGGGCTCGTGGGCAAAGATTTCCTGGCAGTGGTCGCTGCAAAAATGGTATTTGTCGCCGTGGTGCTCGGTCTCGCGGTAGGCGATCTTGGTGGCGTCACCCGGCTCGGTGAAGAACATCGGGATCTGGCAGGTCGTGCACAACATCGGCAAGGTGTTGTTGTAGAAGCGCTTGCCTTGGCTTTGCTGCGCGCGCAGATATTCCAGGCGCGGGCGGTACAGACTGTCAAAGGTGTCGGGGTATTTTTCGGTCAACCAGGCCAACTCTTCGTCATCGGGCACCCAGGTGTGAAAGGGCGCCGCTGCGCTGTAGTTGTAAAAAGTGTTCCAGGCCTGGTGGCTGATGTGGTCTTTGCCTTCGCAAGCGTCTTTCCAGCCCTTGGGCTCGCGAATGCCGTAGCGTGCCAGGTCTTTGAACAATGCGCCGCCACTGCCTTCAGCGTACATCTCCCAGGCTTCCTTCCAACTCATCACGCGCTTGGGCAGCATGTAGTCTTGCATCATCGCGACCAGCGTGAGCAGGCGGTAGCCGCGCCAAAACCATTTATCCATCCAGCGCTGGATGATGGGCACATTGGCCGGGTCTTGTTCGAGCATGAACTTGATGCACTCAATGCCCAGGGTCATGTGGCGCGACTCGTCGCTTTGCGCCGAAAACCCGAAAGTGACGGTGGACATGTCGCCGTTGTGCGCCGCGCCCGACATAAAGGGCACGAACAACAGGTTGGTGAGCACGTACTCGAACGAGAAGCTCACTGCGGTCAAGAACTCAAACGGGCCGCTGCTGTAGGCGTCTTCAAAGAACGATTTGGGCACCGACAGGTACCACACGCGGTCAAACCAGTGGCTGGTGTGGTGCATGCCATTGAAGTACTTGTTGTAGTGCGACAGGGCGTGCGTTTCGGTCTGGTAATGGCGCAGCTCGTCAACTGACTGCATTTGCGCGGCCACGCGCGCACCCACGCCGGTGAAGTGGCGCCCCACATGCGCAAAGCCCCGGTGCGCGTAGTACTCCAGTGGCGTCACACCCTGGATGAACAACTTCAGCGCATTGACATAGCGCGCGTCGCTGATGCCAAGCTGGCCGTTGTTTTGCGCAAAGGCGTCAATCACAGCATAGAGTTTTTTCTCTTTTTCGCCCTGGTACTTCCAGTAGGCTTCCATGGTCAGGCGAAACGGGTCTTCCCATTTGTCCCAGTCGTGGATCTTGATGCCCTCATAGGCGTCATAGGGGAACACCTTTTCCATAGGCTGGTAGCTGGTGTCCCAATGCAAATCCCGCGTCATCGCGGTGTAGCGGTCTTTGAGGCCCAGTTTCTTTTTCACAGCGCGGGTATCCATGGTTCGGTCCTGGCGGCGTTTTAGTGCTTCCAGCTCAAGGTGAACTGGTCGTCGTCTTCGTCGATATAGCCCGACAAGGTCACCAAGCTGACATGCAGCTCCTGCAAGTTGTAGCGACGACCGATGATTTCTTCGATGGTTTCACGCTTGATGCATAACCGGTCGGGCGCATCAATCTTGATTAGCCCAGGCGAATGGACTGCGACCGCATGCGGGTTGTCGGCCAAGATCGCCTCGATGCTGGGGCGGGAGTCCTCGTTGGACTGGAAGGCGATGAATACATTGGACATGGGGTGGGGGTTCCGGGTGGGGGTGCCGACGGGCCTAAGCAGCCAGTCCAGCTTTCTTGCAACGGGCGTTGAGGCCGGTACGGGCGTCTTCCAGCGCCGCCTGGCCTTGGTCACCCAGTGCCAGTTCGGCTACCGGAGCGAGTGCGGCCTGTGCGCGGTCGGACCAGGTTTGCACCCAACCGGCGATAAGGGTTCGGTTGGCCGGCGATTCAGCCGCCGCCACCTTGAGCACGGCGTCAATCCAGCGCGCACTCTCGGTGTGCCACTCGGGCATGAAGGCAGACAACATGGACACCGCTGTTCCGCCCAGGGGCACCAGGTGGTCATCAACAAAACTGCCAAACATCAAGGGGTAGAGCTGGCCATCGAGCGCCAGGTTCTGGGCCACAAAAAGCTCCATTGGGTCTTGCAAGACCAGGGTGTCTTCCACATAGTGGCGCAGGGGCTGCCAGCAGGCTTCTTCGAGCCAGTCTTTCTTGCCCTCGTCCAGTGCGCCGGGTTCGTCTAGAGTCAGGCCCAGGCGGGTGATGTACTGTGCCACCCCGAGTTGGTCCATGGCGTGGAACATGGCTGGCGCGGTCAGGATGGCGCCATAGCCATAGGCGCCGATCGAGCAGTTGTTCATATTGCCACCCCAGGCCGCGTGGCGCAGGGGAATCAGCGCCTTGGAAGCCTTGATGCGCACCGCCTCGGGCATCTTGCCCACCAGGCCGCGGTCTTCGATGAACTGGTAGTTGGCTTCGATGGCGTCTTGCTGGCGCGCACGCGCCATAGTCCAAGTGCCGTAATAGTACTGGCGCGGGTCGCGCAGCGACTGCCAGTCGGCCATGACGACAGCTGAGCGCGTTTTGTCAAACAGCTCATGCGCCGGATCCCAGGTCGGACGGTAATGGAAATTGGCGGTGGACTGCGCGCCCAGCGTGGCCTCCAGGTAACGCGACGCCGGCTTGTCGTCACCCACGTACTGGGCCACATGCGCAAAAGTTTGCCGCAGCGGTTTAATTTCTCGGGTGTGAAGATCTACGGACATGGATAAGTTCCTTTAGAGAAAGAAGGTCTGCCAGTTCAGTTGGGCAGGTGTTGCACTTGGTGAGTGGCGCAGAATTCGTCAAACGCCGCCTGCGGCAGCACCAGTTCAACCATTTGTTCAGGCCAGCCGATCGAAAACTCAAACATCACTAATCCGTCGTCGCGCACTTGGGTGACGCGTACATACTTACGGCCGATGTCGCACACTTCGGGCTCAGGCAAAAGGGCAATAGTCTTTTTCATGGTGTCTTGACTTTGCAAGTTGCTTGCCATTACATCCGAAAAACCCGGAATTCTCGAGATTACTAGGGAAAACCACTAGGTGATTTTGGAAAACTAATGGTTTTCCCTTAGTAAAATTGAGAGATAAACCAAGCCCCTGGCCTACACCACCAAATGAAATGCGTTAAATTTGCCCATTACAGCCAATGAAAATTCGCAAATTTCACCAAATGATTAAAACGTGTGGGTCTAAATCTGAAACGAAACGAGTTGCAGTCATTAGTGAATATCGAGAATCCGTGGCATTAACCCTTGTGAATTGGATGCAGTTTTGAACTTCAAGTACCCATCGGACAGCGATTTGCGCCGATTGCTGCGGTTTGAGCCCGACAGCGGTGCGATCTGGTTGGGCGAACGCCGCATGGTGCTCATGCACACCGCCGGATTGGCCGCCTTGCGACAGGATTTGCTCAGCACGATGGGGGCCGAGCACACGCGCCGCATCCTGACGCGCATGGGCTATGCATCGGGGGTGTGCGATGCCGAATACGCGATGAAAGTGCGCCCAGGCCAATCCTTTCAGGACAGCTTTATGGTGGGTCCGCAGTTGCACATGCTCGAAGGCGCGGCGCGGGTAACACCCGTTCATCTCACTTTGGACGTGCCCAGTGGGCAGTTCTACGGGGAATTTCGCTGGGATTACTCGTGGGAGGCCTATGCCCACCAGCAAAAGTACGGCCAAGTTGATGACCCGGTCTGCTGGACCCTGCTAGGCTATGCCAGCGGTTACACCAGCGCTTTCATGGGTCGGTTAATCTTGTTCAAGGAGACCCTGTGCGCCGCCTGCGGAAACGAGCACTGCACCATCGTGGGCCGGCCCATCGAAGAGTGGCCCGACGGCGCGGCGCACCGTGTGTACTTCAATGACGATTCTTTGCTGGAAAAACTGGATGCCCTGCAACTCCAAGTCGAGGCTTTGAAGTCCACATTAGAGCCCACCGCCCAAGGCCAATTGATCGGCAACTCGGCCGTTTTTCGCAAGGCCTACGTGCTGCTGCAAAAAGTGGCGCAAACCCAGGTTGCAGTGCTGCTCACCGGCGAGACCGGCGTGGGCAAGGAGCGTTTCGCGCGCGCTTTGCACGAACTCTCCAGCCGCGCCGACGCGCCATTTGTGGCCGTCAATTGCGCGGCGCTGCCGACCGAATTGATTGAGGCCGAACTCTTTGGCGTGGAAAAGGGCGCCTTCACTGGCGCCCATGCCTCGCGCAGCGGGCGTTTCGAGCGCGCCGACGGCGGCACCCTGTTACTTGACGAAGTCGGCGAGT
>Ga0214919_10005049_pt1 | contig 18961 bp, 13 predicted proteins | sample LL1503_MetaG_FD_177994 | JGI IMG/M metagenome (GOLD analysis project Ga0214919, IMG submission 177994) | Freshwater microbial communities from Lake Lanier, Atlanta, Georgia, United States - LL-1503 | ecosystem: Environmental > Aquatic > Freshwater > Lake | place: USA: Georgia | collected...
GTAAGATTGTAATTACTGGCGATATTGAACAAGCCGATAGAAAATCAGCCGACAATGGGCTACTAGACTTACAAAATCGATTGAGGAAGGGGGTGATACCAGGGTTGCAGTTATGTACTTTTGACATTAAAGATGTTCAAAGACACCGCATCATTGAACATGTATTAAACTTGTACAGTTAAAAAGAGGGGCAATGCCCCTCTTTTATTTCTTCTGAACTTCTGATTCAGTATTATTCTTTTGTAATTGATCAATTAATGTTGGATATACTTTTTTGTAATATTCAATCATCTTATCCCAATCACTATCTACTATCTTGCTTTCAATTACGCATTTGTCAATTTTCTTTTTATTAAAATCTAAAATGACATTGCAGGTTTGAATGTCAGAGGTGCGTACTCTTTTACTAATACTAACTTGTTCATCTATCTGTCCATTTGGTTTACGGACAAAAGTAATCAATAAATATCTCACGATGTTAACTCCGCCAGTGATGCTGCAATTGCAATTTCAGGAATACCAACTAATGGTAATGTTGCTAATCCATTGCGAATGATAATGATACTAGCATCACGCTTTTCTTGTGATTTCCCCCACAAATCTAAATTAGAATATGCCCATGTATATATTTCTTCAACTCGTGTAGGATACAACGCAATGTATTGCATTAGTTGCTGGCGACCCTCAAGAATCTTACCAGCTTTAAACAAGGTTGTTGCTTCCAATAACAATTCATGTTCGCTATTACCTTCTGATTGTGGTGGCAATAGTTTACCTGTGCTACTATTGACTTGAAGTTGATTCAAACATTTACGCAAGTCTGGATATGCTACACGCACATAACTGTCCAATGTATCTAAATCAAACTCAACACCCTCAGTTACAAGAACAGTTGCTGCCCGGGCGGTGTATTCTGTGCGATCGGGTTTAGCGATATGAAACTTGTGGCAACGACTTTCACGCAATGCCGGAATGATTTTGTGTTCATAGTTACAAGTAAGAATGAAACGAACAGTATCAGCATATGCTTCCATATCATTACGCAATGCTGCTTGAAACTCTGGACTAGTGTAATCAGCTTCATCAAGTAGAATTACTTTAAACTTACCAAACGGCATTGTTTGAGCAAATCCATTAATCTTATCACGCACAACTGCTACACCATTCTCACGACTAGCATTGATTTCTAATACATCATAATCTTCTACACCAAGTTCATTAATTAAAACTTTAGCAAGAGTAGTCTTACCTGTACCAGGGTCACCGCTTAATAATAGATGTGGGATAGATTGATTCTGTATCCAACCTTCTACTTGTTGTTTTTGTCGCTCATCCACAAACACATAATCTGTTACAGATTTTGGACGGTACAACTCAACCCATAATTTATTTTTCATTTTCTAAGCATCTCCAGTGTTATAATATGTGCGATACTTTGACCTAAGTCTTGTTCACTAGTAATGAGATGTAGTGCAGTATTGCGTTCATCTGTTCTAGGATCATATGTATTATACTCCATTACATATCCACCGTTGGCTGAATGTATTGTAAAGTTCATACCATTTGACTGATCCAGTCTACGACCTGAACTAATAGTATTAATAGATTTTGAAGATACTAATGCATCGTTCTCACCATTTCGTACTTTTTGCCAATCTTCTCTAACCCACTGAATAACTTTTTGCTTAAACCAATTTATCATTTAATATACCTTATCACTAAATGTTTCATCATTCACTTTCTCATCAGATATAAGCAATATATCTGCTGGATCCACTCTGCGAATAGTCTTTTGTCCTTCTTCGTCCTCGATATCTATACCACGAGTCCAACGACCATGACTAATCATAATCCATTTACCAATCTGATATTCTGGGTCCGTGTTAGCAGAACCGATAGCATAAATCTTCCCCCAACGAGGGCGAATACCTGCACTTTTCATATCATCATTGGGTAATAGAATACCGCTACTCAATATTCTAACATCAAAATCCATATCACACACTATGATATGGGCACCAATCGGCTTGAATTGGCTTTTGTTAAAACGATGTGGTTCAAATGCTAGTTTTTTTTCTTCCATATTATTTCTTCTTTGATGCTTTCTTAAGTTCTTCTTGTTTGATTTTTTCAACTTCCAAATCATCATTAAATGATTCTTCCAATTCTAATTCTTCTGTAGTTAACTCAGAAAGATCAATAACCGGCTTGGGAGTAGCGTCGGCTTGTATTCTAGGCTTGGGTCTAGTTGGTTGTGCAGAACGATTGCCTACAGTTTTGCTATATGCGTTGTTGACTTTTTCAGTCACAGGCTTAACAACTTTACCAAAAGCATCAATGGTGTCACCACGTGCATTTAGATTTTTAACATTACCCACTGCTCTTACTTTTTCATTTTTGGATACTAGTGCTGACATATCAACACTTTTCCCCATTGCGGATCTAACTATAGCCATTTTAATCTCCTTATTTTAAAAATTCATCTACTGATAATTGATAGTACAAACTATTTATACGATGAATTCCGATCAAATACAATATATAACTTGCCACGCTGGAGCCACGACCCACGCCCCATACAATATTGTTTCTACGCATTGTATCCACAAGATATTTTAAATACTTTAATAATGGGAACATATTCCTATCATGGAACTTCAATAGTTCATCACCTGCACGTTGCAATTCTTCTTCGTTCTTGCATTGATCCAATATCCATTTAGCAATGTCCATCTCATAGTATTCTTGAGGCATTTGCCATTGTGATTGATTTAGTTCATCAAATTCTTCTAGTGATAGTTTGGTATCAACATATTCTACTAGTATAGGTAGATTTTCTTCTGAGAGAAAGATGTTGTCCAAATTGATTTGTTTATCTACAAAACATCCTTTGATAGTGCGTATAGGGTCACGCATATACAAGTCACAGAGGTCATTTTCTGTGAGAATTATTTGTCCGTAATTGTCAGTTTTCATCTATGTATTATAGCATAGACTTTTGTGTAAATCAACTATAATGGTTGTTTTTCATGGTCATTACTGAAAATAATTTCAGTAGTGGTATATTCTTTTTGTTCCCAATCCAACCCAACTGCCGACCAATCACTATGTTGTTTTACCAATCTAACTATTTTATCCTTTTTGTTAGATTTGATTATATCGGACATGTTAGTAGAACTATCACTCCACCAGCCCTTGTTTCCAAATGGGTGATTAGCAACAGTGTCTACATCATACACAAATTTAACATCATCACTTAATCCAGACATAAGTGAAATATCAGTGATATGCAGTTTGCCTTCTGTTATTGCATTTAGTTTAAGCAATAACAATATGGTTATAATTTGGTCATATGGTTCATCAGGTAACGTACAGACTTTGATATCAGCCTGTATATATTTTTCTATGGCTTTTTTTTCTGAATCTTGTACAAAAATACTATTACCCAAACATTCATGTAAGAAGTAATGTAATCTATCCATTGCTATATTTTGTTCTTTAATAGATGCTGTATCAACTTCCATTTTTAATGCAAGTTCATATATGGTCATTGAGAATTCACCCTCAAAGTAAACCCCAGCTTGGAATGCGAATTCACGTTCTATTTTTGTTGCCAATTTGATCCTCTTTTTGTATTGATACTTGACCTTGAATGTTTTGTTTTTTCATAACCTCGTCAAGTTTTTTACTAGCTTCATTGCGATAACTTTCTATTACCATTTGAAGTTGATTGATAAGTGGTCTATTTCCTATACGGTGAGCAAAGGTTAGTTTATTCATCAAATCAGTTAAACTGGTTTGAATTTCTTCTAATGTCTTTTCGGACAGTTTTTTCTTATCTAAGAATGGATGTTCCATTCAAATATTTATCACCAAGGAGAGAGTGCGATTCTTTTCCAGATATCATTACCAATAAAGATATTAGCAGTAGTAGCGGTTGAATTAGAAGTTAATGTAACTACTGTGCCGGCTATTCCATTTGTGCGAGATTGACTAACTGTAATATTTGGACTAGATATTGATTTAATATAATAAACCGCATTAGCCTTCAATTCAGCGATATTAGCAGTAAACAATATCGGCGCATTTACTACTAAACTTGATGTATCATTTAAAGTAATTAAATTTGTAGTAACTGTAGTTGTCAATACATTTCTTGAGTATATTGCAGAATTATAAGTATCAGTGGCAATGTAAACATAAGAAACTGGAGTACCAATCATAGTAGTTCCTGAAGCATTTGCACCAATTGCAACATTAGCGCCGCCGATAGTTGATGATACAGTAAATGTAGTACTTGAGACTACATTTCTTACGTAATACGTTGTTCCTACTACAAGATTGCCCGCAAGTGAAGTGCCAGTGAATACCACCGGTAAATCAGTATACAATTGTGCAGTGTTACCTGAAGTTGTAAGATATGGATCTGTGTTAACACCGGTAATTGGTAATTGAGTATATGACGGTGCAACTGCTATATCACCATTAACATCGCCTGAAAAGCCAGTTGGTGGGACAACATTACGTTGTTGAATTTGTGTAGATTGAGTAGGTCTATTAAGTGGTTGAATGTATAGTGTATTTCCGCAATCGGTAGTACTTATCATATAGTTAAGTTGTGTTACACCATATGGTACAGTAAGAGTTGGCACACCGCCAACATTAGCAAAATTCTCAAGTGTAGATACACCATTAATATTAGATATAGCTAGCTCAGTCGGGAAGCTAATTACTGCGTTAGCGTTTGAAACAGCAAGATTTATTTGAATATTACTTTGAGTGCCAGTTGGTGACCAACTACCAAAATTGAGAGTAGTATCAGCAGAAATAGTACCATATTGTACATCGCCTAATGATGCATTTACTAATACTGTTCCAGCTAAGGCATTACCTAAATTATAAGTAGTTGCTCTGAAGCTGCGTATACTTGCGTTACTGATAAGTGTATTAGCCATATCATTATTAACTGTAGTGCCTAGTAATGCCTGTTTAACTACGACTTTATTTTGCAAGTCAGTAATTTCCGTACCGGCAGTATTTAAATTAGTTACGATAGAGGCAAAGTTATCTCTGAACCCTTGGCTGTTGTTGTTAACACCCGGGACAGGATAATTTACATTTATTGCGTTTGTATTGATTGTACTCATGTTTGTATTCCGTTATATATATTTAGTATTGCGTTTCATCCGGCAAAATTGTTTGTCTAGGGAACAATACATAGAAATCTTGACTATTTAATGGGTCAGGGGTAGGAGTAGCACTCGGTAATCCTGTCCAGGCAGGTGGAGTCAATCCGTTATCCCAATCATATGTAGCACTCTTATTCACACTAAATCTATCAATTTCAAAATTAATTTGGTTCAATGAGTAATGTACAAAATTCCCTCGTGGATTTGTATATCCCCAATTTGTTTCTATATTTGTCTTAACAGTATCAGCGAATCCTGGTTTTGTGTAACAGATAACCCATGCTTGAGTATAACCCAATGTACTACCATTGGCTTGCTGACTTGTCATCCACTGAGGTAACAATGTGCTATTAAATACTTGTCCCAATACATCTGCTACTTGTGTACGCATATTGAACAAACTATTAGGATACAATGTAGTAGCATATCCCGGGGATAAGCTAGTATAGAATGTAGGCTCATATATAATACAATCCATCAAACCTGTAGCAGTAGTTAACACCACCGCAGTACCATCATAAGGGGTAGTAGATACAGTGAATTTAGTTGTACTATCAACACCAAGAACATAATAAGTAGTATCTGCTTCAATGTTTCCAAAAGTAGTGCCGGAAAACATTATTTGTCTACCTGACAATAAACCCACAGTTGAACCGCAAGTAATCTGATTGGTTGTAGCATCAGTGGCAGTTACACTTAACGTACTTCCCGGTTGACCAAAGTAATAGCTTGTAAATGTGTCAGTTACGCTAGTATACCATGGTCCTAAATTCAAATTAATTGGTCTAGGCCAATCTACAGATTTAGGAACGCTAACTCCAGATGGGTTGACTAGATTATCTATTACTTCACTATACACCACTTCATATATAATTTCTCCGGCATCATTTTTTGCCACAGCAGTTTTTAATTCACCTAAGGTTATATTTCTCCAATAGTGATTTTTCTTTCGTATTGATGCAATATATTGATTTATGTCACTAGCATATATTCCATATGCATGTTCATATATAACAGTAGTAGCTTTACCAAAATGAACATCAGTTGGTCTGTATAACATATTAGTTGGTATTAATGCTTCATTATCTAATAATGTGTTAAGAAGCTGTCTATCTTGTATACTCGGGGTTGCAGCCATATACAATATATCAGTTGGTTGACTATATTCTTGATATACATTTACATTAAATGTTTTAGTAGATGATATTGATGTATATTCAGTTGAATATGCTTCTACAGTAAAACTAAAATTAGTTGTAGTATTTGCGTCCAACATTTGAGAAGTAGGTTGATCAGCAATGATACCTATTATTTCGCCGTTAGATAGTAATTGTAAATCAGGTGGCAATGAACCTTCTGTTACTCTATATTGTAATGAAACATCTGATAATGCTGACACTTTCAATGTACTAATACTTCCATTAAATACAATTCCCAGATCTTCAAGTGTGATCCAATCAATATTTCCTAATATATCTAAACTTAAAGTTAATGAGAAGTTAAAGTTGCCTGATGTTATTGACGGGTTTCCAACTTTTCTTGTACTGATAGTAAAGTTATAATTACTGATACCTGCAACGTCCAATATTGGATACCCTGTTATCCATCCTGTATTTGTATTACCAGTCATCCAAGTTGGTAAATTTGAGAATACGTATTGTAAATCATTGCCGTCAAAATCATATCCTAAAATTTTAAATGCAAAGTAATTATCACTTTGAATTGTTCCTATTTGTGCAGACTGTGATGGAGGAATAGGGGGTAATATATAATATCCATAATATGGATCGCTGTCAGTTGGAGAAATAACCAATGGTCTTGTATTCAATATAGTCGGCTGTCTACTATTGGGCTGTAATCCAGGACCACCTTGCCCTAAAGACAAGTTTTGATTAGTAACTGTAATTGAATAAGAAGCTATATTGCCTCCCAATGGACTTAATAATCTTAATACAAATGAATATGTTCTTTTAGTGGGTTGTCCAGTTGAGATACTAGGCACAGTAACAGACATTGTACCAGTTGCATCTGCCAATGGTAATACAGTTCCAAATTCTGTTGCGGATATTGAAAATGAATTATTTGTTGTATTAACTGCTCTTATATAATAAGTTTGGTTATCTACAATATCTCCAAATGAATTAGTAAATATTACCGGTCTACCTAGCATAGTGCTGTTTATTGCATTATCAACACAGAATATATAATCACTAGATGAAACCGATGATAGAGCAATCGTTGTTACTGTGGGCAATGTTAGTCTAATAGTTGGAGGTAAAGCATACCCTTGAATAAGTCCGGCTTCTGATATTTCAAGCCCAGGCGGCAGTAATCCTTCTTGTAAATCAACTATTACTATATTTGTAGGATCAGGATTAGCATATTGTAATTGAATTTGTGTCCATGTGCTATCGTTTATACTTCTTAATGATCCTGCTGGGGTAGTAAATTGTGGAACAGCCGTGCCAGAAACAGTAATACTAAATGTCCTATCTCGTATATTGCCTAAATCATCTGTAGCACGAATAGTAAATGAAGTTGTAGTATTCTGTGTAACTAGTGTTGGTATACCACTTATCAAGCCGTTACTTGATTTTAATGTTAGATTGGTAGGAAGTGTGCCAGATAACAAAGTGTATGTTACTGTAGATGCAGGGTCCACTGGTGTCGCTGACAATATAAATGTCAATGCAATTCCATATGGATAAGTTCCTATTGAACCTGCTGGGGTAATCCAAGTTGGTTGTGCCATATTAACTTGTTAAATAATGCATTGCTAATTCGTAGTGATGCTTTCTATCTTCTAAACCAATTGTACCGCCATTGATACGCTTTGTTAATGTTACAAAATCACCACTATCACAGTATTGATTTAGTTTGTTATTATCCCAGAACCATCCTGCACTTGCTACAGCACCATTTGGTGTTTCTAAATAAGCAATGGTATCTTCTATGCTCATACCTAAGTCTTGTGCGAATTTAGTATAGTTTGCACGACCTGTCAATTGAATTAATCCTCGGCCACAAAAGCGATATCCATCGCCTGATTCTTCTGGTCCGTTACTCATACGATTACCATATACACGATTAGCAATACGTTCTGGCTTTTTTGCATATTGATTTGCTATTTCATCATTAGGGAAATATTTACCAAATGTACCACGTAGTCCTTTAGCACTATAGTTTAAATTTTCTTTGATAGCAATATATCCACCAGATTCGTGTGCTGTTTGTGCTAGAAAGCCTGCTAATCTTGCTGGATTAACATTCATGTCATAGTATTCAGCCACAGTGTTTAGTGGTTCCAAGTATCCTTCAAGGATACTTGATTTTGTTTTGGGGCACATATGTGTTAATAAATCTAGTGTTACCATTTTATTTCCTATTATGCATATGTTGCACCAACTGTGTACCACTGTGTTGTAGTAGGTGCTATAAATTGTAATGTTGCAGTTGTTACTTGTGTAAACGCTGCATTTGCTGCTAATGAATTAATTGTACCACCACTTGCTGGATATACTGCTAAACTGTTAGCACTAGTATTAGTAATAGTTATTACCATACCTGCTACTGCTGTTGGTAATACTACTCCAGCACCACTTGCCACTGTAGAAACAATATTCATCTCTTTAGTTAATGCTGTAGCATTTGCTTGAACTGTTCCTGCCGCTGATATACCAGTACCGACTGAACGTAGCATGTATCCAGAAGTAGTAATATTAGCACCAAATGTAATATTAGAATTAGCACTATATGCGGTCAACGATATAGCACCCACAGAACCTGTTGCATTTTGACTGAATATACGGAAATTATTTGAACCATCTACATCTAAATTCCATGTGCTATTTGCTTGTCCAGTAACACCAGATATACCTACCCAACCCATTACTAGTTGTCCACCTTCGCCGCCACTTGATCCAACTATTATATTATCTACACCAATTATTCTACCTGTAGCGTTTAAGTTACCCACGTTAGCATTTGCTGTTACTGCGACTGAACTTAATGTACCAACACTAGTAATATTTGGTTGAGCATTTGTATAAACTGTACCTGCTACTAGTGCATTTCCTACTTGACCTGTGACATTAGCACCAACTAATGAACTCAATCCATTGCCGTTACCTGTGAATACACCTGTATTTGCCGTGAATGCTACTGCTGTTACGGTGCCATTTACACCTAATGAGGTTAGTGTACCAACACTAGTAATATTTGGTTGAGCATTAGTAGTTACAGTGGCTGCTGTACCTGAACTCAACGCATAGGTTGCATTAGCTACTGTACCCGTCACGTTTGCACCGGCAATTGCAGTTAACCCAGAACCATTACCATTTAGCACATTAGCAAAGGTGACTGAACCTGTTTTATCAACTTTCCATTTACTTGTTCCGCCAACTTGTAAATCTAGTAATAATGAACTTGCGCCAGACAATGTATCTGTCGCATTAAATTGAACACCGGTAAATGTAACAGAGCTATTATTCCAAGTTTGAGTCATTGATAATGCAGGAGTAGTTGCTGTAATACTTCCCGTTGCAATATTAGCGTTACCAATTATTTTGAATATGTTAGTTGCTTTATCAAATGTTAGATTAGCACTAGCGCCCGGTGAACTCGCATCGTTAAATATAATTTGTGTATTACTACCTGCAATAGGTCCTGTAGCACCTGTACTACCTTGTGGACCAGTAGCACCAGTGGTACCAGTTAATCCAGTAGCACCAGTAGTACCAGTTAACCCAGTAGCACCTGTTGATCCTTGATTACCTGTAGGGCCAGTACTACCTGTTGTGCCTGTCAATCCAGTTGGTCCTGTACTACCTGTTGTTCCAGTTAATCCAGTTGGTCCTGTACTACCTGTTGTTCCGTCTAGTCCAGTAGCACCTGTTGTTCCAGTTAAGCCAATTGGTCCGGTTGATCCTGTTGTTCCAGTTAATCCAGTTGGTCCTGTAGAACCTGTTGTTCCGGTTAATCCAGTGGGTCCTGTTGATCCAGTCGCCCCATTTAAACCTGTTGCACCAGTCGTGCCCGGTACGCCCTGTGGACCTGTTGCACCTTGAATACCATTAACTAATGCTAAGAATAATGCCTGGTTATTAGTAAAGTTACTAGTACCACCTCCACCTGAACTTGATAGTGTTACTGGAACTGACCAATAACTATTTGCTGCTCCGGGATTTACATTTGTTGGAGATCCGGTTACCGTAAATTCCTGATAGTTAGCACTATTGTTTTGGTCTTGTATAAGAATTGTTTCAGTGGCATCAATTAATGACAAGAACACATCAATATCAATTGCGTCATCAGTTAAATGGCTAATATTAATCTCTGTAGCAGTAATTTGAGATACTTGATTCCATAGAATATCACCATCACCGGGGTAGCCACTAGTTGCGCCGGTATTTGCTCTGTATAAGAATAGACTTGTACTAGTGCCATTAGCGCCAGTGGCACCTGTCAGACCAGTTGATCCAGTTGATCCTATTCCTGTAGCACCGGTTGTGCCTGATAGACCTGTTGCACCAGTTGCACCATTTAGTCCTGTTGCACCTGTAGCACCATCTAATCCAGTAGCACCTGTTGCGCCATTCAATCCAGTAGCACCCGTAGTGCCTGTTAATCCAGTAGCACCCGTAGCACCAGTTCCACCTATGAAACCTGTTGCACCAGTGCCGCCATCTAATCCAGTAGCACCTGTTGTGCCAGTAGCACCAGTGGCACCATCTGGTCCAGTAGCACCTGTTGTGCCAATTAGACCGGTCGCACCTGTAGTGCCTGTTAAGCCAGTAGCACCAGTAGCACCTGTTCCACCTATATATCCAGTAGCACCTGTGCCACCTTCAAATCCTGTTGCACCAGTAGCACCTGTTCCACCTATATATCCAGTAGCACCAGTAGCACCTGTGCCACCTATATAACCAGTAGCACCAGTAGCACCTGTTCCACCTTCAAACCCTGTTGCACCTGTAGTGCCTGTTAATCCGGTAGCACCAGTTGTACCTGGAACACCTGTTGCACCAGTAGCACCTGTGCCACCTATATAACCAGTAGCACCTGTGCCACCTTCAAATCCTGTTGCACCTGTACTACCTTCTGGTCCTGTACTACCTGTTGTGCCAATTAGACCGGTTGCACCCGTAGTACCTGTTAAGCCAGTAGCACCTGTTGTACCTGTTAATCCTTGCACACCAGTAGCACCTGTACCACCTTCAAATCCTGTTGCACCTGTACCACCCTCAAATCCTGTTGCACCTGTACTACCTTCTGGTCCTGTACTACCAGTTGTACCTGTTAAGCCAGTAGCACCAGTTGTACCTGTTAAACCGGTTGCGCCTGTTGATCCGTTAAATCCAGTTGCACCTGTACCACCTTCAAATCCAGTAGCCCCAGTTGATCCGTCATTGCCTGTTATACCTGTGGCGCCAGTCGAACCATCATTGCCTGTTACACCAGTAGCCCCGGTTGATCCGTCATTGCCTGTTATACCTGTGGCGCCAGTCGAACCATCATTGCCTGTTACACCAGTAGCCCCGGTTGACCCATCATTACCTGGAATACCTGTACTACCAGTAGCACCATCTGGTCCAGTTGCACCAGTAGCACCATCTGGTCCAGTTGCACCTGTTGCCCCGTCTGGTCCAGTAGCACCAGTTGATCCGTCTAGTCCAGTAGCACCTGTACTACCTTCTGGTCCTGTACTACCAGTCGCTCCGTCTAGACCAGTAGCACCTGTAGCACCATTTAATCCTGTCGCACCGGTCGATCCATTTAATCCAGTAGCGCCCGTTGTGCCTGTTAAGCCAGTTGCACCAGTTGATCCGTCTAGTCCAGTAGCACCTGTACTACCTTCTGGTCCTGTACTACCTGTTGTTCCAGTTAAACCAGTTGCACCTGTTGTGCCGGTCAAACCAGTGGCACCTGATGCACCAGTTGCTCCGTCTAATCCAGTAGCACCTGTACTACCTTGAGGACCTGTAGCACCTGTTGTTCCAGTTAAACCAGTTGCACCTGATGCGCCTGTTGCTCCGTCTAAGCCAGTAGCACCCGTTGTTCCATCTAAGCCAGTAGCACCCGTTGTTCCATCTAAGCCAGTAGCACCGGTTGATCCGTCGAATCCAGTAGCGCCAGTCGAACCATCATTGCCTGTTATACCTGTAGCGCCAGTTGATCCGTCATTGCCTGTTATACCTGTTGCGCCAGTCGAACCATCATTGCCTGTTACACCAGTAGCCCCGGTTGATCCGTCATTACCTGTTATACCTGTTGCGCCAGTTGATCCGTTGTTACCTACCCCAGTAGCTCCAGTTGCTCCCTGTGGCCCCTGTATTTGTCCTACGTCTGTCCATGTGCCACTGATCTTAACCCACAGATCACCGCTGGTCAGATCAATTACACCGTCGCCATTTACTGCGCTAGGGAATGCGGCATTCAATGTTGTTTGTGGATCATTTGGTGGATTAACATATGCATTAGGAATACTACCAATGATTGATACACTAGTGCCATCAGCACCGGTTGCACCTATTGTGCCAGTTGCACCTGTTAAACCAGTTGCACCTGTGCTTCCATCTAATCCAGTTGCACCTGTTGTGCCTGTTAAGCCAGTTGCACCTGTATCACCTTGTGGACCTGTACTACCTGTTGCTCCGTCTAATCCAGTAGCACCTGTCGCTCCTTGTATACCTGTACTACCTGTTGATCCGTTAAATCCTGTTGCACCTGTACCACCTTGTGGACCTGTACTACCTGTTGCTCCGTCTAGACCAGTAGCACCTGTTGTGCCTGTTAAGCCAGTTGCGCCTGATGCACCTGTGGCTCCATCTAAGCCAGTAGCACCTGTTGCTCCGTCTAATCCAGTTGCACCTGTAGTACCTGTTAAGCCAGTAGGACCTGTTGATCCAGTTGCACCATCTATACCAGTAGCACCTGTTGTTCCTGTTAAGCCAGTGGCGCCTGTTGAACCCTGAGGACCTGTACTACCTGTTGCTCCATCCAAGCCAGTTGCACCTGTACTACCTTGTGGACCTGTACTACCTGTCGCTCCTTGTAGACCTGTACTACCGGTGGCGCCATCTAGTCCAGTTGCGCCTGTTGTGCCTTGTGGCCCTGTTGATCCAGTTGCACCATTGAAACCTGTAGCACCTGTGCCTCCATCTAATCCTGTTGAGCCAGTTGTTCCGGTTAATCCAGTAGAGCCGGTGTCACCAGTAGGACCAGTTGATCCAGTTGCACCATCTATACCAGTTGATCCAGTTGCACCATCTGGCCCAGTAGAGCCGGTGTCACCAGTAGGACCAGTTGATCCAGTTGCACCATCTATACCAGTAGCACCAGTAGCACCTGAACCTGTAGCACCTTGTGGTCCCGTTGATCCTGTTGTTCCTGTTAAGCCAGTAGGTCCAGTTGAACCAGTTGTTCCCTGTAGACCTGTAGAACCAGTTGTTCCAGTTAATCCTGTTGAGCCAGTTGTGCCTGTTTCACCAGTGGCACCAGATGATCCGTATACGCCAGTGGAACCAATGTCACCCTGTGGACCCGTTGATCCAGTAGTTCCTGTTAAGCCAGTTGCGCCAGTGGCACCTAAACCAGTGGCACCTGTTGATCCAGAATATCCTGTAGCACCCGTACCACCTTGGGTGCCTGTTAAGCCAGTAGCACCTGTTGTACCATCTAAGCCAGTAGCACCTGTTGTGCCAGGCACGCCTGTAGCACCGGTCCCACCTTGAGTACCTGTTGCGCCAGTAGTACCTTGTGGACCTGTGCTACCTGTTGTACCAGTTAGTCCAGTAGCACCCGTTGAGCCGGTTGATCCAGTAATACCTGTTGCGCCAGTAGTACCTTGTGGACCTGTTGCGCCAGTGGTGCCTGTTAAGCCAGTAGCACCTGTAGTGCCTGTTAAACCTGAGCCAGTAGCACCTGTTGATCCTACACCACCGGGGCCAGTTGCACCAGTAGCACCGTCTCCACCTGCAATTCCGGTTGCTCCTGTTTCTCCCTGAGCGCCTACAATGGCAGTTTCCCAAGATGATGTTCCCGTGTTGTAATATTTTAATACTGACATTCTGTAATCCTATCTATTTTATATTTATCTTTTTAACCTATTGACCAGTTGCTAACTATTAAAGTGTAATGTAACCCCAATTTACTACCTGTGATGTTCCGCTATTGTTTGTAATACCAAATGTAAATACATTGGCAGTTGTAGTAATAACTACAGCATTACTAATATTGTTCACAGTTCCAACAATCTGTGCAGGTATTGCTGTAAGCACTAATGCATTACCTGCTGCATAATACCAACCATAACTACTACCTAATACCGGTACATTGGTATTTGTAACAACCGCTGTAGCAGTATATGTAACAATACCATTTGGAATATTTCCTCTAACCCATATTGAGTAAGTGCCGTTTATAGGTACGGTAAGGCTTACTGTATTAACACCCGATGCTAATGTCCAACTACCAGTTGTTGAGCCTGCGCCTACTCCGGTAGCACCGGTGATGCCTGTAGCACCAGTCGCACCTGTTGGGCCAGTGGCCCCTGTAGAGCCATTAACACCTGCTAGACCTGTTGCACCAGTGGCGCCAGTAGCACCCAATCCTTGTATTCCTGGCAAACTAGTATCAAGCCATAATATATTTGTATCTGCGGGTGCTGATGATTGAGCAACAATGCCTTGATCACCTGTTGCTCCAGTTGAACCTGATCCTGTAGCTCCTGCCGGGCCAGTTGCACCAGTCGCGCCTGTTGCACCACTAGCACCTATACCAGTGGCACCAGTTGCACCCGAACCTGTAGCACCTTGTTCACCTGTAGCACCGGTCGCACCTATACCTTCAATGCCTGGCAAACTAGTATCAAGCCATAATATATTTGTATCTGCGGGAGCAGTTGATTGAGCAACAATACCTTGCTCACCGGTAGCACCAGTAGCGCCATCTACCCCAGTAGCACCGTCTGGTCCTGTTGAGCCTATCTCACCTGTTGCACCTATCTCACCTGTTGCACCGGTAGAACCTTCGAATCCTGTAGCGCCCGTTAATCCAGTTGCGCCATCTAATCCAGTCGCACCTATCTCACCTGTTGCACCTATCTCACCTGTTGCACCCGTTGCACCATCTAATCCAGTAGCGCCATCTAATCCAGTCGCACCTATCTCACCAGTAGCGCCTGTTGCTCCCTCACCAGTTGCACCGGTGCTACCCTGTGGACCTGTGCTACCAGTTGCGCCATCATAACCCGTTGCACCAGTTGCACCATCTAGTCCAGTAGCACCTGTTGCACCATCTAGTCCAGTTGCACCTGTTGCTCCATCATACCCAGTAGCACCAGTTGCTCCATCTAGTCCAGTGGCTCCCGTGCTACCTTCTAGTCCTGTTGCACCAGTTGCTCCATCATACCCAGTAGCACCAGTTGCTCCATCTAGTCCAGTGGCTCCCGTGCTACCTTCTAGTCCTGTTGCACCAGTTGCTCCGTCGTTGCCTGTAGCACCTGTGCCACCATCTAGTCCAGTAGCACCAGTTGCTCCATCTAGTCCAGTTGCTCCTGTACTGCCATCATAACCCGTTGCACCAGTTGCTCCGTCTAGTCCAGTAGCACCTGTGGCACCTAATCCAGTGGCACCTGTTATCCCAGTAGCACCCTGTAAAGCAACAGCAAACACGCCATTACCATACAATACATTTGCTGGATTGCCATCTAAATTTAGAGTAGCAATATTACCTATACCACTAACATTACCCACAGCAACTGAATTAGCATTACCTGCATTATCAGCATATGTAGCATTTGCTACTGTTCCGGTTACATTAGCGCCGGCAATAGAAGTTAATCCAGAACCATTAGCAATTATATTATCTACTGATAGTGTATTAGAAGTATTATTGAATACAAAATTGGCACTAGCAGCAAAATTACCAACATTATTATATTGAACTTGAGTATTACTCCCGGCAATACCCCCACCAGCACCAACACTAGTCCAAGATAAATTTCCTGCACCATCTGTTGTCAATGAGTAGCCTGTTGTACCACCGGTGATATGAACATTACTTACTGCACCTAATGTTACATTTGCTGTATTTGAGAAATTAACTTTCCCACTACTATTACTTACTGTTAACCCAGTTAGATTGCCTAATGAAGTAATATTTGGTTGTGCGTTTGAATTACTAGTAAAGGTACCATTGAATGAGGCTAACCCATTACTAGGAGTAGCAAAGTAATTACTTAATACTTGTTCTGGATTGATATCAATGTTTAATTGTTGTGCAGAACTTGTAATAGTAACATTACTTTGTGTATTGTCTGATCCTCTACCCAATGTCAATGAGGTAGTAGATACTTGTAAACATGCGATATTAGCCGAAATAACTACATTGCCAGTTGGATTACTAACTGTTATGCCGGCGCCAGGTGTTCTATTAACAGAGGTTACAGCAGCATCTGCGTTGGCATTAAAGAGTTGTGTAAAGTTATCTTGTGTCTTTTGAAAAGCCGTTCTTATCGCATCCGCAGAAGGATCATCTGGAAACGTTCCAAAATCTATGTTATTTTGACTCATGTTAGTGTTACCTATTTATAATGTATTTATCGTTATTTGAGAAACGGTGACCCAAAAAAATACCCGACTATTGCCGGGTATTTTAAATTACGATTCTATTATAGACCGCTTAATTTTCTATAGTCTTTTAACAAATCATTAGACTCTTTCATTGGGCTACCTAAACCATCAACGCCCATACGACTCTTTTGACCTGCAATAACAGAGATAGTTGTTTGACCAGTAGATTTTTGTTTATTCAATCCACCACTGATAACTTTAGTCATAAAATCAATGTCAGTTTCAAAAGTATCATCTGCGCTATTAGCGTATGATTCATCTACTTTCTCAATTGGTTTTGGTATACCATCACCGTTGTCTGATATTGAATATACTTTACCGTTAAATTTAAAGTACCAAGGATCACTAAGCACGCCTTGCATCATAGCATAGTGTAAACCACTTCGTTTACCCCGTGCAAATACTAAATTAGTATTTGCACCAAATGGTACTTGATACGGTTGTTCTGGACTTGTTTGTTTTGGTAAATCACCTATAGCATCACCGTCACCTTCATTCATTTCTTCTGATAAGAATGCTAATTTTTTGTAAAGATTAGCAAAAGATTCTGCCACTGTTTCTTCTTTCATTTTACGGTCGCCGTACACTTCTTTATCAGTAATCTTATCAGCAGCAGCAACTGCATCTTTGCCAAACTTTTTTTCTACTCGTTTTTCAGTAGCATCTGCTTTGCGATGTGCATCATAATCTCCCCATCCATCCATACCATGCGCTCTGCGTAGACCTAAAGTTTTTACTGCTAGTTCTTGCGAAATTTCATCAAGTTGACCAGTTTCATCTTCAGCTTCGTTAGTTGGGCTTGTCATATCTTGTTCACCATCTACTTTTGCTAATGCTGCATCACTACCCACTTGACCTGCAACATCAGCATTAGTATTATCTGCGCCAGAAACTGGAGCATTTGCTTCAGCTACTTCAAATTCCATTTGGTCTTCTGATTCTACTTCATCAACAACTTGTTGTTCATCACCGTGATCACATTGACATTTACTTTCCATGTAACCGCATTCATTGCAAGAATCTTCTTCACCTTCGTGTGAATGTCCTTCTTCACTGTGTCCTTCATGACCTTCTTCATCTTCATAGTCACCGCCACCCATCATATCACCGCCACCGGACAATTTCTTCATCAATGCCATCATACCGTCATGGTCATCAACTACACTGATACCACCATGAGCACCTGCACTACCCTGTGGTGCGCCATAACCATTATGTTCATCACCGCCAAACAAGCCCATGCCTGCTGACTTGATGATAGATAACAATTGGTCTGCTTCGCCATCTTGTGCTGATACACTTACTGAATCAGGAGCACCTTGTTGACCCTTACTGATTGAAACGGTCATACCTTCTGATACTTCTTTACCTTCAAGTATAGCATTTAATTGCTTATCTAATGCTTCAAACGCAAATTCGTCTAAATTTGAATCATAACGTGTTCTGTCAGTAAATGTATGTCCACCTACTTTAAACTTACCACCATGCGGTGTTTTAGCAAGACCGGCTGTGAAAGCATTGCCTTCATCCATACCCATGTCATCAGCACCAAAACTTGCCATTTTGTCAACTTCTGATTCTTCCATTGACCCACCTATGCCTCCGCCTATTGCTGCACCTACTGGTCCGCCTACTCCTGCACCTGCTGCTCCGCCAACAGCAGCTCCTATAGCACCTTCTTCCATTGAACCACCTATGCCTCCGCCTATTGCTGCACCTACTGGTCCGCCTACTGCTGCACCTGCTGCTCCGCCAACGGCACCTCCTATAGCACCTTCTCTCATTGGCATTTGACCATAGCACTCATCTAAGCCTTCTTTGAAGCCATCATGGTAGCAACGTGCTTCTTCCATATCATCGTGTGTGCAGTTGTATGGCATTTTTCTTAGTGCATGACTCTTACCTTCAAGTCTTGCTGCTTGTAAATGATGTTCCGTACCTTCTTTCACTTTCTTTTTCTCAGTTTTCTTAGCAAAAGGATTTACACCTTGCTGACCTGCTAGACCTTCATATACCTTGAAACCTGGATACCATTTACTAATTATCTCTACTTCTTTCGGAGTAATTGGCTCGCCTTTATGATATCTACGCATTGCATCGCGGGCAAGCACCGTGTCTTTTCGCAATGTATTAGGCCCG
>Ga0214919_10005050_pt1 | contig 18961 bp, 12 predicted proteins | sample LL1503_MetaG_FD_177994 | JGI IMG/M metagenome (GOLD analysis project Ga0214919, IMG submission 177994) | Freshwater microbial communities from Lake Lanier, Atlanta, Georgia, United States - LL-1503 | ecosystem: Environmental > Aquatic > Freshwater > Lake | place: USA: Georgia | collected...
AGTGATGGGATATGGTATTATCCATGTGAAAGATGGTAAAATGACTATGTTAAATTTTGGTATTATTCAATTAGCAAAACTAGACAATCACGCCGACAAGTTAAAGCGTATTCTTGACCGGCTTAATGGATTAATACAAGAATACAAACCCGATGAAATGGCCATAGAGGCGCCTTTTTTTGGGAAAAATGTTCAATCCATGTTAAAATTAGGAAGAGCGCAAGGGGTGGCCATTGCAGCAAGCTTAAATCATAATGTTCCCTTCGAAGAATATGCACCTCGCAGGATAAAACAATCAATTACGGGGAGTGGTAGTTCTTCTAAAGAACAAGTAGCAGCGATGTTACAAAAACTATTAAATATAAATGAATTGCCTAAATACCTAGATGCTACAGACGGATTAGCTGTCGCTGTTTGTCACCACTTTTCAAAAGGAATTGGTGCGCACAATGTTTCAAAAGGAGGTAGCTGGAAAGCATTTATTAATGCTGACCCGAAAAGAGTAAAGAAATGAAAATGACCGCCAAACAAAGAAATACACTTCCTGTAAGTCAGTTTTTAACACGGCTTTTTAATTATGGGATTTTTGCTTTAGGGATGCTCGCTCTTTCTTTAGGAATTGGGGTTGTTGGGTACCATTATTTTGGTAGGTTAAATTGGATTGATAGCTTATACAATGCCTCAATGATCTTAACCGGAATGGGTCCTGTAGATAAAATGAATGGAGATGTAGCAAAAATATTCGCCTCGGCTTACGCATTGTTTAGTGGAGTAATCTTTCTGACAACTGTTGCTATATTCATTTCCCCAATTGCGCATCGCTTGTTGCACTTATTACATGTTGACGAAGAAGAGAATGAAGAAAATTAAACTTTTTACAGATGGATCCTCTAGAGGGAACCCAGGGCCTGGAGGCTATGGAATTGTCCTTAAATTCAATGAGAAAGAAAAAGAAATCTCTGGCGGTTTCAGAAAAACCACCAATAATCGTATGGAATTATTAGCGGTAATTATTGGTTTGGAAAGTATCAAAACGAAAGAGCATCCAATAGAAATTTATTCAGATTCAAAATATGTGATCGATTCGATTACAAGACGATGGGTAAATAATTGGAAATTAAAGGGCTTTAAAGGAAAAAAGAACAAGGATTTATGGTTGCGTTATTTGGATGTTCAGACCAATTTTAACCTTACCTTTCATTGGGTTAAGGGGCATGCCGGCCATCCTGAAAATGAACGATGTGATGTGTTAGCGTACAATGCTGCTTCTAACAATCCTAAGGAAATAGATACAGAGTTTGAAAAAGCGGAAAGCGATCTATTTGGATCCGATTAATGTGACAAATCCATGCTTGTCAATTATAGTGCCTCCCAACATTTCGCCGGTAAGGTGATAAAAATATACCCCATCATTATACGGATCACCGCCAGCATCTAAGCCATTCCAAAGTTGAAGCTGAGTTCCAACCTGATTTTCGAGAAATACAACAGAATTCCCCCAACGGTTATACAATTCAAAATTGTAATATTTGAAGGCCGGAAATGGAAGTGTTAAAAAATCATTTGTTTGATCATTATTCGGTGTAAAAACATTGGGCACCCAAATATCAGGGTCATTCACGTTGACAATAACTACATAGGTATCGCTGCAACCAAGCCCATCTATAATTGTTAAAGTAATTGGGTAAGCACCACCAAGCGAATAAAAAGCAGATTGGGACCCATTATTGGCAAGGGTATACAATGAATCATTCCCTAGATTCCATGTCCAACTGACAATATTAGAACCTATAAAAGTAGATTGATCAGTAAAATTAACCACCTCGTTAATATCTGCCGGATTTGGCAAAGCTGTAAATAATGCATCCAATCCATCATCTGTCACTGAAATAGTGTCCAATTGGTAAAATATTTCGCAACCATCTGAATTAATGATAGTACAGGTTGGCGTGTATGTTCCAGGAGTGAGGTAATTATATTGGAAATTAAGTGAGTTATATTGAAATGTGCCATCGCCCATATCCCATAATACACTGTCAATATTTAAGGCATTCGATACTACAAAGCTAGCTCCTTGAGCACAGATGTTGATGTTTTGAATCCAATCTGGATTCCCAAGTGGGCCTCCAATAGTTACATAATTTAAAATTGTTGTGTCATCGGTACAACCGTACTGATCCGTTATTGATAAGTTCAGATCAAACGATCCATTATTAACAAGAGTATTCGATGGGTTCTCTAATATGGAAGTATTTCCATTTCCGAATGCCCAATTCCACCCGGTAATATTACCATAACTCTGAGAGGCATCGGTGAAGTTACAAAACAATGGCGGACAGTCGTATTCGCCATTTATATTTAAAACTGCTCCTGAAAAAGTATAGGAAGGAATAGCATGGGGAGTCGATACATTAATGGTTTGAAGCAAAGTATCCTTGCAACCATTTGAATCAGCTACGATTAAACTTAGGATAAATGGCGTACTTAATCCAACAGGATTGGGCACTGAAATATTTACAGAAGCATTAGTGTCAATGGAAAAAGAATTTGTGTTCAAGAACCATTCATAGCTTAGATCGCCAACACCAGTAGATGAATTTATGGTTTGAATGGTATCATTGTTACAAAGGACATTAGGGACCGTGTAAAATGCAATAGGCTTCGTAATGGTTATTGGAACATTGGCAGGAACAGATTGACATCCAAACTGATCAATCGCAACCATGGCTGCAAAATAGGTTCCTGTACCATTAAAAGTATGGGAAATTGGACTATTTACACTGTTGGTTGTCACCGAAGTGTTGTCATCAGAAAAAGTGGTAGTAAAAGAAGCAAGGGGCGCACCATTACCGATGGAAAGAGAACTATTTGTAAAATTGACTAAAAAGGGGGAGCAACCGACCGTATTCGCGGCAGATAAAATACCAAAAGGATTGTTGAGCACTTTTATAGTATGGGTGCTGGTGGCGCTACATCCTACACTATTCGAAACGACCAATGTAATAACATAATTCCCTGAATTAGTATACACATAGGATGGATTAGGGCCATTATCAACGATTTGACCATTACCCATTGAATAAACCCAATCAGTTAAAGGGTGAGGATTTGGTAAGGTTGACCAGGTGGTACTAGCATCAAATAAATAGAGTGAATCATTTTTACAAATCGAATCATTTGACATGGTAAATTGAGATGAAATCTGAGAAATATTGATCGTTTTTGTGATACTATCCTTACACCCGGTTGTAAAATTCCTGACGACTTGTTCTACTGTGTAGGAACCATAGCCCGCAAAATTATGCGTGGAATTCCCATTATTCGGCCCATCTAAGACCGCGTTTGTAATATTCGTGTTTGGTGTACCATCTCCCCATTCCCAAGTCATGTTAACGTTGTCCGGTAATTCACCATGGATAGCATCATCGGTGAAAGTAATATTGACAGGAAAAGAACCTGGGTTACAAATCAAATAAGAAGAAGGAGTGAATTTAGCAATGGGTGCTAAAATATAAACAGCAGAATCAATCGTAATCGAATCTTTACAACCCCTAAAATCAACCACTAAGGTGACACTAAAATAGCCTGTATCAGAAGTAAACTGATAAGATGGGTTTTCTTGGGTGGAGGTTCCTTCAGTGAAATCCCAATAATACGTTACTTCATTTGGTAAATGCGGCGTTAAAATAACTGATGTATTCGTGAAATCAACATCCGTTCTAGCGCAAGAAATAAGAGGTAAAACTGTAAATCCAACAGAATTAATATGTCCCACAGTTACATAATCATTAAAGAAAGCAGTGTCTACGCAACCTGATTGTGATGTTACGATAAGCGTTACATCGAATAAACCAATTGGGTAGGTTTGAGGTGGAGGGAAATGACCATTATACGTTTGACCATTACCAAAAATCCATTGCCAAGAAACAATTGGATTCGCCAAGTTTGGCGTACTGGATGTATCTACAAATTGAACAACAAGAGGATCGCAACCATTATGAATAGGCGCTGAAAAACCTGCATTGATGTTCGTAATATTAATATAATCATTAACTGATGTGGTTCCTGTACATCCCGCAGCGGTCGTTACACTAAGTGTTACGTCAAACAAACCGCTATACGTATAGATTTGAGCTGGAGGCGTTTGTCCTGTGTAGGTTTGACCATTGCCAAAATTCCAGGTATAAGTTCCTGCAATACCCGTTGTATTCGTAAAATTAATTGATGCTGGGGAACAATTGGTTAAAGGGTTCGCTGTAAAACTTGGTGTAATCGCCGCCTGAATAGTTACTTGTTGGGATGAACTTCCCGAACACCCAGAAGTAGTGTTTTGGGATGACAATTGAACATTAAAAACACCTGCCGTTGTAAATGTAAAGGTGGGGTTTTGTTGTGTACTTGTGCCCTGCCCTCCAAAATTCCAATTCCAAGCATTTGCTCCTGCCGTAGAGTTATCATTAAAAACGATCGTTTGTCCAACACACCCTGTCAAAGGGGCCGTAATTCCTGTTTGGAAATTTGATACTGAAATTGCATCTGTAAATACCGCTGAACAGCCATTGGAAGTATTGGTTACTGTAAGACCAATATTATACGTGCCCGCAGTGCTATATGTAATCCCTGGAGGTGTTGACAATGTTGATGTTTGTCCATTTCCAAAGGTCCAATTATAAGTATAGTTGGCACCTTGAGAAGAGGTGTTATTAAACGTTAAGGTTAAAGGTATCGTGCAACCAGCGCCTGTAATTCCAAATCCAACAGTTGGCGCAGGTAAAATAGTGATGCAATTCGGTTTAACTTCTGCATCGACATTTCCTGAAGCATTGGTGGAAACCAAGGTAACCGTATACGTTCCCGCTGTTGTGTAAATATGTGTAGCATTGGATGTAGTTGCGGCATTTCCATCGCCAAAATCCCACGATGAACTCACGATGGCAGGTCCGCCATTCGTAATAGATGTGTTCGTAAAATTAATTGGAACTCCAGCACAGGCGGAAAGTGGAGATGCCGTAAAATTTGCTGTAGGGGATTGAGCGAAGATGGGCAAACAAATTAGACTGTAGATTATAAATGAGAGTTTGCGCATTCAAATAAAATTTAAAATTCAATTTTTAAAGACACTAAATTAAACAAATTAGTTGCTTAATTATCATTTTTAACTCTTTGTTAATCTATTACGATTGAATTATACCATTTTTTATCCTTTTCGAAATCTCCTCCTCGCCTTTTAATAAGGTCAATTACTTGCCTTTGAGAAATTTTTCCAAGGCCAAAATATTTGGCTTGTGGATGTGCAAAATACCAACCGCTAACGGAAGAAGCTGGTAACATTGCCAAATTTTCGGTTAAGAATACCCCCGTATTTTTCTCCGCATCAAGTAACTCAAACAATCCTATTTTTTCTAAATGATCTGGGCAAGCTGGGTAACCAGGCGCAGGTCTTATCCCTTGGTATTTTTCTTCAATAAGTTGTTCATTTGACAGAATTTCACCGTTAGAATATGCCCAAATTTCTTTACGTACCAATTCATGCAAATATTCAGTAAAAGCCTCTGCAAGTCGATCGGCTAATGATTTTAATAAAATGGCATTATAATCATCGTTATTTTTTTCAAACAAGGCCACTTTTTCATCTACTCCATGCCCACTCGTTACAACAAACCCTCCTATGTAATCTAAGATTCCACTGGACTTTGGTGCGATAAAATCTGCAAGCGCTAAATTGGCTTGACCGCTAGCTTTTTTAGCCTCTTGACGCAAAGTTCTTTGGGTGTAAATCACTTCCGATCTTTGTTCATCTTTATATATTTCAATGTCATCACCAACTGAATTTGCTGGAAATAAGCCAACTACTGCTTTTGTTTGCAACCAATCTTCCTTAATTATTTTTTGCAACATTTCTTCAGCATCCTTAAATAAAGAACTTGCTGCAACACCTACCACCTCATCGTTAAGAATTGCTGGGTATTTGCCATGTAATTCCCATGTTCTGAAAAAAGGTGTCCAATCAATATAACTCAATAATAGGTTTAGATCAATTGATTCAATTAAGGTCTTGCCTAATTTCAAAGGACGAATAATCTCTCCTGAATCAAAGTTTAAGCGCAAGGCATTTTCCCTTGCTTGCTCAATGGAAACTAAGTTTTTTTGTTCAAGATGACGAGCATGATGCGCCCGTGTTGCTTGATATTCATCTTGAATTCCTTTAACAAAGACCTCCTTCTTTTGTCCCAATAAACTTTCGACCACGGTAACAGCACGAGAGGCATCAATTACGTGAATTGCTTGGCCCGTTTTATAGTGCTGATCAATTTTTACAGCGGTATGAACTTTAGAGGTTGTTGCTCCGCCAATTAAAAGTGGTATTGAAAGTCCTGCTCGCTCCATTTCTTTCGCCAACAAAACCATTTCATCTAATGAAGGAGTAATCAATCCACTCAATCCTACGACATCTGCTTTTTCATCGATAGCTGCTTGAATAATTTTTTCAGGTGCAACCATAACTCCTAAATCAATGATCTCATAATTATTGCATGCTAAAACAACGCCGACAATATTTTTACCAATATCATGAACATCTCCTTTAACAGTTGCCATGATTATTTTACCCGAATACGATTTTCCCCCTCCTTTCTCTTTTTCTATAAAAGGAAGTAAGTAAGCCACCGCTTTTTTCATTACGCGCGCCGACTTAACAACTTGAGGCAAAAACATTTTACCACTTCCAAATAAATCACCGACCTCATTCATCCCATCCATTAATGGTCCTTCGATAACTTCGATTGGCCGTTTGTATAAATGTCTACATTCCTCAACATCCTCATCGATGAATTCCACAAGCCCTTTAACCAAGGCAATTGCTAATCTATTTTGAACGGTCGTATTTCTCCATGAAAGATCTTTTTCTTGTGTTTTCCCTTTCCCTTTAACCGTTTCAGCTAATTCTAATAATCTTTCCGTTGCATCACTTCTGCGATTAAGAATAACATCCTCCACATGTTCAAGAAGATTTTTATCTATTTCAGAATATACTGTTAACATGCTTGGATTGACAATTCCCATGTTCATTCCATGTTGGATAGCATGATAAAGAAAAACGGAATGCATTGCTTCCCTCATCATATTATTCCCTCTAAATGAAAACGAAACGTTGGATACACCACCACTCACCGAAGCGCCGGGTAAATTTTCTTTTATCCATTTCGTGGCCTTAAAAAAGTCCACTGAATTGTTATTATGCTCATCCATACCGGTTGCAACCGGAAAAATATTGGGGTCGAAAATAATATCCACTGGTGAAAAGCCCACAACATCCACTAAAATAGAATAAGATCGTTGACAAATCTCGATTCTTCGTTCATAGGAGTCTGCTTGTCCAAGTTCATCAAATGCCATTACCACGACTGCAGCACCATAACGGCGAATTTTTTTTGCTTGATCAATAAATACTTCTTCGCCTTCCTTTAAAGAGATTGAGTTAACCACTCCCTTCCCTTGAATGCATTTTAATCCTGCTTCAATAATCTCCCATTTTGAGCTATCAATCATCACAGGAATTCTGGCGATATCGGGTTCTGATGCTATTAAATTTAAGAATTTTTGCATGGCCATTTTACCATCAATCATTCCTTCATCCATATTCACATCAAGAATTTGAGCCCCCCCTTCTACTTGTTCTCGGGCGACGGCCAAAGCAGCATCAAAGTCCCCTTCGCTTATCATTCTTAAAAAAGCCTTCGAGCCAGTCACATTGGTTCGTTCGCCAATATTAATAAAATTAGTTTCGGGAGTTACAACTAAGGCTTCAAGCCCAGACAACTTCAATGCTTTCATTCGATTATCCTAGGTTTATAATTTTGAGCCATACGGGCAATTTCTACAATATGATCCGGCGTAGTGCCACAACAACCGCCAATAATATTTACAAGTCCTTCTTTTAAAAAGACTTCAATTTGTGAAGCCATCATTTCCGGCGTTTCATCATATTCCCCAAATTCGTTGGGCAAACCAGCGTTTGGATGAGCACTTACAGCGAAAGGGGATTTGCTATTTAATATTTGAAGGTATGGTCGCATTAACGAAGCTCCTAAAGCACAATTGAGACCAATGCTTAAGAGAGGCATGTGTGATAATGATATTAGGAATGCCTCAGTGGTTTGTCCAGTTAAGGTTCTGCCACTTTGATCCGTGATGGTCCCTGAAACCATTATCGGCAAACTCTTTTTTCGACTTTCATATACACAATCAATGGCATAAAGCGCCGCTTTTGCATTTAAGGTGTCAAACACTGTTTCTACAAGTAAAATATCAACTCCTCCATCCATCAAGGCATTAATTTGCTCCGAATAGGCAATGACTAATTCGTCAAATGATACTCCTCGAAAGCCTGGATCATTTACATCAGGTGAAATAGAGGCTGTTCTATTTGTTGGTCCAATTGAACCTGCAACAAAACGAGGCTTATCCTTAAATTCAGCGGCTACTTCTTTGGCTATTTTCGCCGATTCGTAGTTAATTGCATACACCGCAGACTCTAAACCATAATCAGCTTGAGCAATAGATGTTCCGCTAAAGGTATTCGTTTCAATAATATCTGCACCTGCTAAAAAATATTGCCTATGAATCTCTTTAATAATTTCTGGGCGCGTTAAAGAAAGCAAATCATTGTTTCCTTTTAAGGATTTGTGATGGTTTTCAAAATGACCCTCTCTAAAATCTGACTCCTCGAGCGTGTAACGTTGGATCATCGTGCCCATAGCACCGTCTAAAATCAAAATGCGCTCTCGCAACAACTTTTCTAATTGTTCCATGTTTTTTTATATATTGAAGAAAGCGCGAGATGCTGCAACAACTTATCTTTTTCCTGTTAGGGAATCGGAATTGGCACCTTATCTTTTCAGTTAGGTTGCCAAGGTATCAAAGGGCCTGTCCCTCCACCTTTCTTCATAAGTTTAAATAAATGAACTTTTACAAAAGTACTTTGAAAAATTTAAGAAGCAATAATTCCAAGGAGACTTTATTCCTATCATTTCTTTATTTTATTAAGCAGAAACACTAACTGCTGATAATGAAAGGACAACTAGTGCATTATTCTTAATAGCAATAATTAATAAGGCATTAATTGAATGCGATTTCCTTTGGCCGCTTGTATTACATTTTTTAGCGTTAAGTTAAAAAGGATAACACTTAATTGAGACGGCGGTAATACAAGCGCATTGCATAAACTATCAGAGTGTACTTCGCCATTTTTGATTAAAAAATCTACAATTTTTTGCTCAACATCTGATAGACAAAGGTCGAGAGAATGATGGGAACCACTTGGTTTTGTCTCCCAATTCATGATTTTTAGTATGTCCGAGGCTTTTGTAACTAGGTGCGCTTTCTGATTTTTAATCAACTTATTACAACCTGATGAAAAAACTCGATTAACATCCCCAGGGTAAGCAAAAACATCTCTACTATAATCATTGGCTAAATCAGCTGTGATCATGGAGCCACCAGACTCCTTGCTTTCCACTACGATAGTTGCATCAGACAATCCTGCAATAATTCGATTACGCATTGGAAAATTCTCGCGATCAGGGTTCGTATTGGTGGGGAACTCTGTGAGCAAACCGCCGTTAAGAATCATTTTTGTGGCAGTAGTTCGATGCGAATTGGGATAAATGCGATCTAAACCGTGCCCAAGAACAGCAATAGTTTCTACCTTATTTTCAATACACAATCGATGTGCATGAATATCCACACCATAAGCCAAACCACTTATCACCAAAACATTTTGATCTTTCAATGAATTTATTAGCTCTTCTAAAATAGATTGTCCATAATTTGTTTCATTTCGTGTTCCAACGATGGAAACAATCTTTTTTTGATTTAATTCACTCGTTCCTTTGTAATATAACATCACTGGGGCATCTTGGCATTGTTTAAGACGTCGCGGATAATTATGATCCAAAAAGAATAAAGGGGACACCCCATTTTTCTCACAAAACTGTCCTTCTTTTTCAGCAAATAATAACGCCTCCTCTCTTTTTATTTCTCGCAAAAGTGATTTCGCAAAGCCTGTTTGCATATAGATTTCATTTAATGATGCAGTAAAGATTTCTTCTATCCCGCCCATTTTGGAAATTAACTGAGCTATTCTTACGGGACCAAATCCATGGAGTTTACCTAAGGCGATTTTGGGTATTATGGTATTCATTGACATTATTTTTTAACTTTGATTTAATTTAGGAATAATTTTTAATGAATTTACAAAATGCGTAAGATTGTTTTCTTTTTTCTTTTTTTAGCCAATCATGTTGTTGCCCAAGAGACTAATCAAGTAAGTGGATTCGTAATCAACGGAAAAACCAAGGAAGGTATTTATGGGGTTAAAATCACCGCCTCTACTGGTGAAAAAATAATAAGTGAAACAGATGGAAGTTTCAAAATGATACTTTCTAAATTGCCTTCTCAACTTGTTTTTACCAAAGATGGTTTTATAACTGATTCATTAATAGTTAATAATAGTGGTGAAATCAAAATGAAACTTTTTAGCAAGCTCCAAGAAATTGAAACCATTGTCGTTACAGCGGGAAGGCGAGACCAAAAAATTGAGGATGTAACTATTTCAATGGAAATCTTAAAACCTGCCTTAATAAATAACAAAGGATTTACAAATTTAGAACAAGTGGTGGATCAAAGCCCGGGGGTTTATGCCATGGATGGGCAGGTGAGTATTCGTGGAGGTGGTGGTTATGCCTATGGGGCAGGAAGTCGCGTTATGCTTTTATGGAATGGCGTTCCAATGCTTTCTCCCGATATTGGGGACGTAAAATGGAATGCCATCCCAATGGAACAGACTTCTCAAATTGAAATAATCAAAGGAGCTGCATCCGTTCTTTATGGAAGTGGCGCCTTAAATGGAATCATTGCTCTTAATGAAAAAGAACCTAGTGCAAAAGGCGACTTCACAGCCAAAATTCAGTCCGGAATTTACGACAATCCTAAACGTAGTTCATTGCGCTGGTGGGATAAAAATCCTACTTTCCATTTGGCGGATATCTATTATGGAAAATCGTTTAAAAACTATGGTTTTAGCTTTGGTACGAATGCCTATATAGATTCTGGTTACCGTCAGGGGGAAAGTGAAAAGAGAATTCGAATAAATGGCTCCTTTTATTATAAACCACTTAACAAACCAACACTTAAAACTGGTATTAGCTACAATTTACAATACCAAGACATGGGGATGTTTATTTTATGGAAAAATGACTCCAGTTGCTATCAAGCGCAAGATAATACCATCTCTCGCCAAAAAGCAATACGAGTAAATGTGGATCCGTATGTAAAATTTCAAGATAAATGGAAGAACAAACATCACTTTAAGACGCGTTATTACCTAGTTACCACAGGAAATGATTCAGATTATGCAGATGCTTCTTTTGCTCAAATGTTTTTTGCAGACTATCAAATTCAACATAAAATTAACAACGCAAGCAATCTAATTTTTGGAGCTACCAACACACTTAATAAAGTCACGAGTTGGGTTTTTGGCGACCACCAAAGTGAGAGTGCCGCAGGATATCTACAATATGAACGAAAAGAAAAAAAATTAGACCTTTCAGGTGGCGTTCGATTTGAATTCTGTCAATTAGACACCTTAGATTTTGACTCCAAATTTAAAGTGAGTGACAAACTATCAATTCCTGTCTATCCTATTTTTAGATTCGGTTCACATTATGCCATTTCTAAAGCGACACATTTGCGAATGTCAATTGGCCAAGGAATACGATTTCCTTCCATAGCAGAAAGATTTGTATCTACCTCTGTTGGGGGCGTCGTAATTTTTAAAAATCCCAAATTAAATCCAGAGACAGGTTGGACGGCAGAAGTTGGGGGTAAACAAATTGTAAGGATTGGTGACTCTTGGAAAGGAGTTTTCGACGTCGCTGGTTTCATAAACCAATATAGTAATATGACGGAGTTCACCTTTAATGCCTACAATCCATTAACCGGGGATAAATTAACGTTTTTAGGTGCTGGAATTGCCAGCCCTGAAGATTCTGCTATATGGAATGATTTAGCGGCTCAGGGCGTTACAATCAATAACGTATTAGGCTTTAGAGCTGATAATGCGGAGAAAGCAAGAATCACAGGCTTAGAACTTTCATTTAATAGTTCAGGAAAAATTAAAGAGGTGGAAGTAATCACGCTTCTCGGCTACACCTATATGAATCCAAAAAGTTTAAATAAAGACTCCACCTATAGAAAGACATTTTCTGATACCTCTTCCAATATGTTGAAGTATCGGTTTAACCATCTTGCGAAAATGGATATTCAATTAAACTATAAAAAATTAAGCCTTGGATTCTCCACTAGATACAATAGTAATATGGTAAATATTGATGCTATTTTCGAGGGGTCGGTACCCACACAAAATGGCCCACAATTCATCTTGCCTGGATTAAAAGATTACAGAGCAGCGAATAATAAAGGCGCATTGATTGTTGATACGCGCTTTAGTTACGATGTTACTAAAGGAGTGAAAGTTAACCTAATTGCCAATAACATATTTAACCAAGAATATTCCTCAAGACCTGGGGATGTTCAAGCTCCAAGGAATTTTATGATTCAAATGCAAGTCGCCCTCTAACAAATTAATTTCTTCAATAATCTAAGCCACTGGATATAAATTGATCTTGCCAACTCTCTTAAATAAATAACTATGAAAATAATATACCTTGTCTTTTTTAGCCTTTTATTATCATCAACAGCCTCCGCACAAATTACCGGAATTGTAAAGGATCTCGCTGAGAAATCTCCTATGATAGGCGTAAAAGTGGTTGCGTCTTCTGGAGAAAAAACGATTACCGATTTTGATGGAAAATACAATCTCCCTATCAATAAATTTCCTGTCACGTTGGTATTTTCCATGTTACAATATGCAAATGACACCGTACTAATTACCCAAGCTGGCGATTACCCAATCATAATTAAAGAGGTCGTGAAGGACTTTCAAACCATCATTGTTTCAGCTGGTAAAAGAAAACAAGCTGCCGAAGACGTTCCTATTTCTATGGAAGTTATTAGGCCACAACTTATCGATAATAAAGGGATTGCTGATTTAGAACAAGCGGTTGATCAAACACCGGGTGTTTTTACAATGGATGGACAAGTAAGTATTAGAGGAGGTTCTGGATTTGCTTATGGTACAGGAAGTCGTGTGTTATTATTATGGAATGGGATGCCTTTACTTTCAGGCTATGCGGGTGATACACAATGGAACGCTATTCCAATGGAGCAAGCTTCGCAAATTGAAATAATGAAGGGCGCGGCATCAGTTCTTTATGGAAGTGGTGCACTTAATGGAGTTATTGCATTAACGGAAAAAGAACCCACCTACAAACCAGAGACTAAAATAAAAGTGCAAAGTGGCATCTATGACAATCCACGTCGTTCATCACTTAAATGGTGGTCGCGCAACCCAATGAATCAGCAGGTAGAGGTCTATCATGGACAAATGCATAACAAATTTGGCTACACAATTTCAACCACCCTATTTCACAACGACGGCTACCGGGAAGGGGAAACAGAAATGAGGGGAAGAATAAGTGGGTCGCTTTATTTTAAATCACAAAAGTTTAACCGATTGAAAACAGGTATTGGATATAATTATCAAGCCCAAAAGACTGGTAATTTTCTAATTTGGGAGAGTGCTGATCTAGGTTACACACCAAGCGGGGGGGCCGACACAAGTAATGCAGCGTCCACACTGACCTATAATTCTGGGCAACGATTATTTCTTGATCCTTATGTAAAGTTTACCGATAAACATAACAACAAGCACAGTTTAAAAACGAGAATTTATTTCGCGGAGAATACTAACCTAAATAATCTTTCCCAAAGTAACGGTGCAGTTATTTATTTTTCAGATTATCAATTCCAAAAGCAATACAGCAACGATTTCACACTTACAACTGGTATCTCCAATATCTACAATGTGGTGAAATCAAATTTATTTGGTGATCACACCTCTAATAATATCGCCGCTTATGTGCAATTTGAGAAGAAAATCGGGGAATTAGATATCACCGCAGGTGTTCGTGCTGAATATTTTGAAATGGATGGTAAAAGTGGGGATACTGACTTTTATTTTGGGAACGACACAAATAATTTAAAGAAATCACCTGTTTACCCCATACTAAGAACTGGATTGCATTATCAGGTAGCAAAATACACCCACTTGCGAGCTTCATTTGGTCAAGGAATCCGTTATCCAGCCGTGGCGGAAAGATTTACTCAGACCTCGGTTGGCGCCTTAAATGTTTTTCCAAACCCAAACCTTAGACCAGAAATTGGCTGGTCTGCAGAAATTGGCATTAAGCAAGGTGTGAAAATTGGCGAATGGAAAGGAATGTTAGATGTCGCTGCTTTTGTAAACCAATACAGCAATATGATGGAGTTTTCATTTATTTATTTCAATCCAATTTCTCAGAAGCCATTAAACCCAATTAATCCTACACCGGAAGATATTCAGTTTTTAACAAATGGTCAATATAATGTCGCAGATTGGGTGGGGTTTCAGGCGCAAAATGCAGAAAAGGCGCGCATAACAGGCATTGATATTTCGTTCAATTCTAGCGGAAAATTAGGCGGAGTAGAATTGATTTCTCTAGTTGGATATACATACATGAATCCAATCTCGCTAAATAATAATCCCTTATACATAGCGAATTTCTCAGACCCTACCACTAATATGCTAAAATATCGATTCAAGCATTTAGCAAAAGCAGATATTGAAGCCAATTATAAAAAAATTAGCCTTGGTTTTTCCTGCCGATATTCAAGTTTTATGAGAAATATTGATCGAACTTTTGAAGATGATTTGGACCCTTCACTTACATCAGCTGTATATATCCTTCCGGGTTTAACGGCCTATCGCCAACAATACAACAAAGGAAATCTAGTTTTTGATGTTCGCTTTGGTTATAAAATAAATGATCAATATCGAATTGGTCTTATCGCTAATAATATATTAAATGCTGAATACACCACGCGACCAGGAGATATTCAACCCCCGAGAAATTTTATGGTGCAAATCCAAATGAAATTCTAGTGAAAGTACTTGGAATTATTCCCGCTCGTTATGCTTCTTCCCGGTTTCCTGGAAAACCATTAATAGATTTAAAAGGTAAATCTATGATTCAGCGAGTTTATGAAGGGGCCATGAAATCCGCTAAAATCGACTTGCTGCTTGTCGCAACAGATGATCAAAGAATCGTCGATGAAGTGAAACGATTTGGAGGGAATGTTGAAATGACGGAAACTTCTCATTGTTCAGGAACTGACCGATGCGCAGAAGTCGCCGCTAGGCATCCTGAATACGATATTGTAATTAATATCCAAGGAGATGAGCCCCTCGTGGATTACCGCCAACTAGATTCACTAATTCAATCATTTGAGGATGAAAGCATAAAAATTGCTACACTTGCTACACGTAAAATTAGCATTGACGACATCAATAATCCCAATCGAATTAAGATTGTCCTAAAAGAAAATAATACGGCTTTGTACTTTAGTAGAAGCCCTATCCCAAGTACAAGCAATGCTTCACAGAATGACTTTCCATTTCTTAAGCATATAGGGTTATATGGCTTTAAAATGGAAACCCTTATGGCTATAACGAAATTACCACCTACCCTAATTGAAAAAACTGAATCGCTTGAGCAATTACGATGGTTGTTTTACAATTATCCGATAACTATTATACAAACGGATATAGAAACACCCAACATAGATAGTCCTGAGGATACGCATCTTGTGATTAGCCTACTCTAAGCTTTCAAATTTGATATTTTTTTACTATATTTGAAAAATGAAAACGTTTGATGAAATTATCGTTCAACTCATAATTCAACATGATTGTGTGATTATTCCTGAATTTGGGGGTTTTGTTACAAAAGCAATCCCTTCAAAGATTGATTATGACAAAGGGATCATGTCTCCGCCATCAAAACAATTGCTTTTCAATATCCAGCTGTTAAATAATGATGGATTATTAACGACAGAAATTTCAAGTGTGAATAAAATTTCTTACACTGAAGCAAGCAATGAAATTGTACGTAAAGTTAGTGAGTATCAGGCAGCACTAAAAGCGGGTAAAAAGATTACTATTCATAAAGTAGGTACCTTTCAACGAAATCAAGAAGGATTATTAGTCTTCGAACAAGATCGTTTTTTTAATTTTTTAATGGCCTCTTATGGTTTAGGCAGTGTTCAATTTGTTCCAGCGGAAACAATAATAGAAGAAGAGAAAATTGATCAAGGAAAAACTCAGTTTTGGAAATACGCAGCTGCAGCATGCCTGCTACCAATTGCTTTTTATTCCTTGTGGATTCCATTGAAAACAAATGTTTTGTCTTCTAAAATGATTTCAATCCATGATTTAAATCCTTTTCATAAAGCGAATAAAATTAATTACATCAAAATCCCTTTAAAATCTCAAAAGGATAAGTTGACTGTAACTCATTCATCTATAGATGAACAGTTTAAACAGGCTGATTTACAATCCGATTATTGGCACTATCAATACGATGAAGAGACTTCATTTACTGTGCGTAAAGAACAGCAAGTCCTTCCTGAAAATAATATCGAACCAAACACGAATAATGCGGATAACGAGCAAGAACCAATTGTTTTAAATCCCGTTACCTATAATTGTATTGCAGGATGTTTTTCAAATCGAAACAATGCAAATATATTGGTGAGTAAATTAAAATCAAAAGGGTATGATGCAAGTATTTTACCAGGTGGTAATTTATACAGGGTATCAATCGGTGGTGGTTTTTCACAAGAAGCTGTTACTCTATTAAAATCAAAAGCCATTCAAGAAGGTCTTAATGTCTGGATCTTACATTAATTTATAGTATGAAATATTTAGTTTTTTCAATTTCTTTAGTTCTAAGTTTAATAACTTTTGGACAAATCATTACAAATGTTGAAGGTAGTAATTACAAATTCTCCAAAGTCGCTCATCTAGATGCTACGCCTGTTCAAAGTCAAGGAAGAACCGGAACATGCTGGAGTTTTTCCGCATTGTCTTTTTTCGAATCAGAACTAATAAGAAAAGGTAATAAAAATCCCGATGCATTATCTGAAATGTTTGTTGTTCGAAAATCGTATGAAAATAAAGCAGACAAATTTATCCGTATGGATGGTAAAATAAATTTCTCAGAAGGTGGAGCATTTCATGATATTCCTTGGGTGATTCGCAACCATGGAATTGTCCCGTTTGATGTGTATAATGGATTAGTGAATTCAGACTCTTATGACCATGCAGAATTCTTCGAGGTATTGAATGGTGCGGTGCAAGGACTATTAAAATTTGGAACTTCTTCAAGTAATGGAATTAGTTCAAATTGGAAACCTGCCATTTCAGGAATTTTAGATGCTTATTTAGGTAAAGATATCAAAGAATTTGAATTCAAAGGAAAGAAGTATACACCACAAACCTATGCCCAATCGATCGGATTGAACATGGATGAATATGTTTCATTGACTTCGTTTACGAATCATTCGCTTTATTCAAAATGTCAATTAGCCATTCCTGATAATTACAATTGGGGAGATTCATATAATGTAGAATTAAATGACCTGATGACAACGGTAGAAAATGCATTATCAAATGGCTATACTGTTGCATGGGGTGCAGATGTTTCTGAAAAAGGATTTAGTTTTAAAAATGGAATTGCGTTAGTTCCAGAGGATGTTAGTACAATCCAAGTTGCTGGAAAGGACAATAAAAATTATTCCGATGCAGGAGCAGACAAATCTTCCAATGCTTTTTTATCTCCGGTTAAAGAAGTAGCTGTAAGCGCAGAACTTCGTCAAAAAGGGTATGATAATAAAACAACCACTGATGATCATGGGATGCACATTGTTGGATTATATAAAGACCAAAATGGAACGAACTATTTATTGGTTAAGAATTCTTGGGGAACGAGTAATTATCCTAAAGGATATTTGTATGTATCGGAACAATATTTTAAATTGAAGACCATCAATATTTATTTACATAAAGATGGGATTACAACAGATTTAAAAAAGAAAATTAATCTGAAATAATCATTTTTAATTTTCTAAAATTTTAATTATTCTATGACTATAAATAGTAGATTAGTTCCAATTAACGAAAATAAAAAAATGAGAATACTAATTTTCTTAACAATATTATTTTTGGCTCTTGAAAATTTCAATTTTTCACAAACAAAAAATTATGACAGTGGCATCCAATTTTCAACCTTTAAAAATGAAGATTCATTAATTCTTGAGAAATCATTTGATCAACATATCACAAGGGACTGCCAAATAGATCAAAGAAATTATACCGATAATTCAAAGATATTTATAAACGAGAAGCCGAAAATTATTTCTGCTAATGAATCCCACAACGATACGTTGCGCTACCTAAAAATATCTAGAAAAGATGGTGGAAACAGTAAAGGAAGAATTATATTAGAAAATAAAAAAATTCTCATAATAACGACTGATTCAATAAAAGTAAAAGGGAAATTGAAATTTATTAATAAAGATTCTATTCAAATAAAATCTAATTCAATAGCTATTAAAAATATCGTGATAATTAAAAAACCTATTAATGCAGCAAGAATTACTGGAAATATCATTGGAGGTTTATTTTCATATATAGGCGTTGCTGCATCAATTGATCAATATGAACCTATATATTTATTAATTGGAAGCGCTATATCTATTCCCTTTTACGCAATGAATTATGTAAGGAGAAAATACGTCCTTAATTCAAAATGGAAAGCAGAAATCGTCTCTAATAAATATTACAAAAAACCCTGACGAATCTTGCGATTGTCAGGGTTTTAAAATCGGCATCTCCCGAAGTATCGGGATTACTCTCCCACCAATTTGTTTTGAGATTTTTCCCATAAAAAAAAGCCCCTTCATT
>Ga0214919_10005051_pt1 | contig 18960 bp, 25 predicted proteins | sample LL1503_MetaG_FD_177994 | JGI IMG/M metagenome (GOLD analysis project Ga0214919, IMG submission 177994) | Freshwater microbial communities from Lake Lanier, Atlanta, Georgia, United States - LL-1503 | ecosystem: Environmental > Aquatic > Freshwater > Lake | place: USA: Georgia | collected...
GCTGAAGGCGAAGAAGGTGCTGAAGGTGCTGAAGGTGCTGAAGGCGAAGAAAAAGAATCTGGTGCTGCAATGGCCATCAAAAAAGCTTTTGCTAAATACATGAGCTCTATCTAATTTAATAAGTCGGGAAAGGATAAGTTTATAATCCTTCCCCGACTTTTTTTGGATTTTTTCTGTGTCTAAAATAAACGAAACATATTTTGCAAGCATCAAAGCGAGATGGGACGCTCGTAAAGACAGAATTTACCAAGAAAATAGAATTCACAGAGTTGGGGACGAAATTCAAAACATTGCAATGATGCAATATTTGAAATCACTAGGTCTTAAAATTTACTACAAAGATGATTCAATGCACATAAGTGCTATGTCTATCTTCCCAGACAATTTAGTTCATTATTGTAATACAAAACCTTTTGATGTGCCTCAAATAGATTTCATAAATCTTTGGGTTTGGTCACCTTTTCTTCAAGCTCGTGGCATTTACACCAAAACTCAAAAAATATACGAAGAAGATAAAACAACATATGATGTGGTATTCATTCCATGTTTGAAGCCAGAATATAATTTCACTCGTGGCTTGTTGACAAATAATGTTTTGCAAATTTATGATTTTTTAAAAAAAAGCTTTAAAGAAGTAAGAATGATTGTTGATGCTCAAAAAATCAATTTAATACAAAAAAAAGACCCAAATATAATTTTCAGCAATAATATGCACACAACATTTAGATACATAGAAAAATCTAAAATTTTTATAGGTTGTGATACAGGAACTTCTCATTATGCTGGTGCAATAAAACATCCAAGAATGTTGCTTCTTTATCCAGATGAAAAGCCAATGCAAAAAGAAATATTATGGCAAAAAGATTTAATTTCGCATGTATTTAGCGTGCCAGAATTAAAATTGTATCAACCATCTAGCATGCCTTGTTGTCCAAAAAATAATATGCAAATTATGACATTAAAAAACAATGCTATTGATCCAATTGAAGTAATGAAAGTAATTCTTAATTTTTAAATGCTTCTTCGGGTGGTAAAGGATCTATGTTTTTAAATTCCAAAATAAGTGAACGACCACCACGAGCTTCACTCATAAAACGACTAAAGAGCAAGCCCTCTTGTACAGGATCTACCGAAGTAATCCCAAGACAATAACAAATTAAAGCACCTACAGCACTCCCTCTTCCGGGACCAACAGCTTCAAAACCACTGCCCCAACCTAGTAATTCTCGACAAGCCTTACGAGCCTCATCTGTCATCATTTTTTGAATAAGGAAATAACTACTAAATCCCTTACGAGTAATCAAACTAAACTCTTCTTTTATTCGACTCAGATATTCCTTGGTCTTAGGAAGATTGCGTTGTGCAAACCCTTTCATAACCTCTTCCTTTAACTTTTCATCAGCATCAGGAATGTTAGGCAATTTGAGACTACGATCAAGCATCACGCCTTTTGCCTTACGGCAAATTTCAACAGTGTTTTTTTTGGCCTCGCAAAAAAGTTCATAAGGAATAATATCACTGTAATCAGATATCCATTTAGAATTTAATTCCTCTTCAGATTTCATCCACAGGTTGCTATCCTGTAGCTCAAAGAAATCTTTCATGTTATTTTCTGCCATCAATTTTTGTAATTCAGGCACAGTTCTTTTTGTTTGGATCATTAACATGTAACGCTGAAATTTGCTATCTTCTTTATTGCAATAATGACAATCATTGGTGACGATTAGTTTTAAACCAAAGTGTTGACTAGCCTTAACAATAAAAGCATCATAAGGTTTTTGCTTTTTAAAATCTAGCAACATCAATTCAAGATAAAAGTGATCTTTTCCAAACATATCAATATAAGTTTGTATCATCTCCATAGCTGGTTCTTCACCGCCAGCATCGAAAGCACGACCTATTTCGCTGTTGTAACAACAAGATGTAAAAATGATTCCATCTTTATATTTTATAAGTTGTTCATAATTAACTCGGGGACGACGATAATATCCTTTAGTCCATCCCCAAGAAGAAAGGCGAACAAGATTTTTGTAACCTTCTTGGTTATAAGCGATTGCAAGTAAATGAGCACTAGGGTTAATGCTTTCTTTATCTTTTTCATCAAGATCTTGAATAAACTTACGCATATCCTCAATGCCATTCGATTCAGGCTGAAGACGATTCAAATAAAGCTCGCAGGCAAAAATAGGACTAAGTTTATCTTTGCCCATTTTATCATTTATTTTATCACAGGCTCGAATCTGACGAGGTATTGCCCCCATCATACCGTGATCACTAATTGTCAAAAAATTCTGATTTATATTTGGAGCACGAAGTGCATATGATTCTACAGTGCCAAGACCATCAAGGGTGCTAAAATCGGAATAAACTAGTGCAAGTGAAGATGTTCATAACCAACAATCTCCACTTGCATGCCCCCTTCCTTATACATGTCAGAACTCCTGTTTAATTTTAGGCCAAGTTACAAATTATTACTGATCATAATTTGCATTTTTGCAAATTTTTGAACAACAATATTTGTATGGGCTAAATCTACCTAAAAATTATGAATTGGTCAAGCAACAAAGAGTTGATAATGCTGCATCTGCTTAAAAATGAACTAATTAAACAAAAAATAGTCGATAGGCTTGTAAAACAAGATTTAAAAACCAGATTCCTCCAAGCCCCATCATGCAATAACAAGTTATTTTATACTGGCGCTCAGTATAGGCAGCCGTAAAATTAAGAACGACTGCCAAAGTACAAGCAATAAACATTAAAAAATTTGTCTGCAAATAATCTGGCAAAGTTGCAAGAGTTAAACCAACGACAAATGAATAGCCGTTAGTAAAAAGAGTAAAAGGATGAATGTCTGGTTTTTCTTCAATCATTCCGTTGACTTTCCTCTTTGAGATTGCGAAGCTTTCCATGATGCAAACTGTTCTTCTGCTTCTTTTGCCTTCACATCAAGAGCTTTCAATTCAGCAGTAATACGATCATAAACAGTTTTCAATTCAAGCTTCTTAGACTTTTTTTCTTCATGAATTGACTTAATCTTTTCAGCAAAAGCCACAAATTCATCTGATAACAGCAAAGTAGATTCATCCATTTGTCAATTTCCTTTCTGGAACACTAATTGGTTGATAAGTTCCTGACGAATCTCGCTTATAATGAGCAACATACTCGTAAGGAATTCTGTAGAAATCTTCGGCCTCTCCAGTTTGCCCAAATCCTCGCTTACATCGCTTACGAACTCGATGACAGCCATGTTCGGGCATGTCGAAACTTGCTGATGACAACACACTACCTTGTCCTAAATATTCTTTACCACAGTCTTTTTGTGCTGCAACCAGACAATCCATCGGAATCAAAAGCATATTAGAACCTCCACTAACCATGGAATCTATTTCTAAATAATCACCCATGGAAACAAAGGCTCGCTCTCCTTGCTTAACATATTTTAACTTGCGAGTTTCAACATCGACTCCAGAATGAACAAACTTCCAAAGATTGTCACGCTTGACCGCTGCTTCAATATTGATGAAGCGATCATTTTGAGTCACTCTTAAATCAGTATTCTGCCACAATAATTTATTGTTTTGATCCCTATCATGAGTTTCTGCCACCCAACCTTTTTGATTCCAAAAAGTAATAGCTAGATCACGACCCAATTGATCATAGCGACCAAAACGAGTGGGATTAAATCTGCCATGGACATGTCCATCTTTAATGTAAGTTGTAGACATAAAAGCTTCCTGCATTATTCTTTAAAAAATTTCTCTCGATCAACTATGCGTACACGATCATCAGTGGTGCCATTGCAATAATAAATCTTTTCTTTACCATTTTCTTCTAGAGTAGCTAAAATTACATCATTGCCCCAAAGATAATTGATCGAATTTAGTACATGCCCAATGTGTGGACCATAAAGGCCTCTTCCATCAAACTCGTGTTGCAACATTAAAATGCCACGACCACCATAATTTGGTTCGGTCAAACGGATATCAGGCAAACCACCATTTAAGTGGCGCTTCATTAAACTTTCCTTAATTTTTTTATAATCACGACTGTCTAGTCTATATTCACCATTTGGATATTTTTTCCAATAAAAATATTCTTGCTTGCGACAAAACTCTTCTGTAAAGAACTCATGGATAAAGGTAAGATCGTCATAATATTTGCGTACTTCAAAAATCTTTTCTTTACCTTTTTCTGTAGGAATATCCCAATTTTCTTTTTTGTGAAGGTCTTCACAATCTTCCCATTCCTGACCAAATTGTCCTTTATTCCAACGCTCACGGATATCCATGAGCAAATAATATCCTAGCTTATAAGGATTTGTTGAATATTTGCCGCCTAAAACACCCATTTTATGTGCTGCATATTCAACAATACCACAATCATCACTTTTCTGACCAAGGCCAATAAGACCCATTTCCGCCATGATGACCGTATCAGTCATTGAGGCCCAACCTTCATTTAAAACTTTAGTTTGACGCTGAGGAAAGAAATACATAGCCTCATCATAAAGCATGCTTACAATATCAGCTTGCCATGGTTTCAAAGGTGCATTATCTCGAAGAAAACCAAGAATATTTTTTGTTGGCTCTTTAAAAACACCCAATTCATCAGCAATGTCTTTTTCGTGAACTATTTCATTTTGCTTGCGACGAAATGAAGCCGTATTAAGAAAGGGCTCCATATACATACGATCTTTACTTACTGTTAATCGACGAGGTGTATTATACTGGCGCTCATCTCGAATATTCTTTTCTTTAATTTTTTTCTCACACCATGCATCAGAACCATCGATAAGTGTTTCAAGACGCATCACATGATCAATAAATTCAGTAACTCTTTCTTTACCCCAACGAGCCATATAACGGCGTATACGAGTGCCATGATTAGCCATTTTGTTCAGCATATTTGTGTCAGTAGCTGAAAAATGAATATTGTTTTTAAAGAAATCATTGTGACCCGTAGCATGTGCAACAACAGTCAAATGATCAGCAAGCGTATTAGAAGCAAGATTATAAATATAACAAGGATTAGTGTTGATCACCATTTCATAAATTTTATGCATCCCAAATTCATAGCCACGCTGAAGCTCTTCATACTCCATGCCAAAAGACCAATGCGGGAAACGAACAGGAAAACCACCATAAGCAGCAATTTCACTAATTTCGTCATAAGTAAGAAGTTGAACAACAGTAGGATAAAAATCCAATCCCCAATCACGACAAGTTTGCAAAACTTTTGGGATAAGCTCTTTTAGCTCCTTGCTTAACTGCACTCCCGGAACAGTGCTGTCACCAAGAAGTACACTAGAACCATGAAAGAATTTGCTTGACATTTTACGCCCCTAAATCAATTCACTCAAAACAATAATTGATTTATATAAATTATAAGTTAAAATCTTTTCCAAGCAAATTTATATCAATCATCTTGTTTAAGTTTACTGCCAAGCAATTGCTGAATAGCTTCTATAATTTGCTGGTTGCGTTCTTCTTCGTTAATTGTTGGAGTTATCCATCCTGATGCGTCATTTGTTCCACCGATTGATACGGTTCGCACAAATTCACTATCAAGTCGGCCTTCTTTAATAGCTTCATCTACATGATACTTTACTGTATCACGGGTTTGTCCAGCAAGAATCTGTGTAATGCCAGTAAAATTAACAATTTCAGGACGAAATTCTTCTTGCAAAACTTTTATAAAAGTTTCGTTATCATCACCCCAGTTTTCGCCATCGGTAAAATAAAAAACATAAATGTTCCAACGATCTGGAGGATATCTATTTTCAAACTGTTTTGTAATAAACTTCAAGGCTGATGAACAAGTTGTGCCACCACCAAAACGATATTTGTAAAATTTTTCTTCATCAACTTCTTGTGCTTCGCTATCATGCCAAACATAAAGGCGATCTACCCTGTCATAAAATCGGCGAATCCAAGTATCAATCCACCAAGACATATCGGAAACAATTTCACATTTTGCATCATCCATAGAACCAGAACCATCACGAGCAAAAACTACAAGTGCATTGCTTGATGGAAGTTTAATTTCACTATATTGACGGTAACGCTTATCTTCATTGATAGGTTTAAGAACTCTAACAGGATCTTTACAGCCCGGAACATAACTTAATTTATCAAGTGTTCCCTCAGCAGCTTGACGCTTAAGAGTCTGCATCAAAGTGCGACGGTTATGACGCAAAGATTCAGGACCAATAAGACTAATCTTGTTGTACTTAATTTTTACTTCGTCATAAATTTCATTAGGCTTTTTCTTCAAATTAGGAAGTTGAAGTTCATCTTGCATGAACTTCAATACTTCTTCAAGATCAAGATTTATAGTAATACCTTCGGACGGATCTTGACCTGCACCACTACCTTTACCATCTCCGGGTTTTGGATCTTTTCCAATTACATCGCCATCTTTGCCTTGACCTCGTCCTGCTCCATCTTTATTATTTCCGTAAACTATATGAGGAATATCAATCTTGGGAATGGAAATTGATATTTTTCCATTCTTACCACGATTGCGAACAATTTGACCACTTTTAATAAATTTCTTTAAAGCATTTCGGATTTTACCCGAAACAACATCACGAAATTGACTATGATCTTCTTCAATACGACGAGGCATAAAGCACCTCTTGGTTTATTATTTTAAGGAGCTTGAAGTTCGAATCCACAAGAAATGTCAGTGGGATCACTGGCAAAATCTTTTAATTTTAATGAAAAAAGCAAATCAGTTTGCTCATCGCTAAGCGATGCTAAAAAATCACCAAAAGTTCCATCATCTGCCCAAGTATCCATGGCAATGTCGTCTATTTCTTGAAACATCTTTCTAGTTTGTGCTGAAATCAACCAAGGATTTTGCATAATTATCTCCATCCAAAAGCAGAGCCCCATTACTCTGCTTTGTAAAGTTCTTGTTACTCATCATCTGCAAGATCGCCACGACTAAATATTCCTCCTACATAATCGAGGACATCAGTTGCAGATCTTTCGTTATAACCAAATTCCTTAACGAGACGAGTCTTTACTGCATCGATCTTTTCTTGGATATCTTTATCAACCACAGTGGCTCCATTTACACTAAGAGCACTTAACTTGATAGTATCTTTTACATCTTCAAAAAGCTTTGCTTCAAGAGCTTTACGCAATTTAGGATTGCTATCCCATTGAAAGGTTTTTCCTTCATGTGCTAAATGCCCGATAAAGGCAGCAATTTGACGACGAAAATCTTCACATCCCGTTTCAGGAATTTGAATCTTTTCTTCAATTTGACGCATGAGTCTTTCATCTGGTCTACGATCCTGTCCGGTAATCGGATCTTTGATCTTGCTCTTGTTGATGAAAGCCATGACATTGTCAATGTAATTAGTACAGAGACGAATGATAGCATCTTTATCGCCCACCAAAGCCTTTTGAACCTCCGCTTTAAGAATGTCAGTAAGCTTTTTAAGACAAAAATCAATACAAGTAATGTAACGACCAACCTGTTCCTTATTTGTAAGCAAAGAACAGTTATCAAGTCCATCACGCAATTCATTAAGAACCATGAACATATTTACATAATCATGGTTGTTGGCGAGACAATTAGAAATCTTATCTTGGAGATATCTAACTGAAACACCGCCATTCATACCTTCTTCAGGATATTTATCCCTTAGTTCCTTAACGCTGTCTTCAGTCCATCCCGGAAGAAGCTTGCCATCATAAAGCTCAGCCTTATCAACAAGGCTAATCTTACCGTCCTTATCATCTTGCAGACGAGTAAGAACGCTCCAAAGAGCAGCTACTTCAAGAGTATGTGGAGCAATATGCTGACGCACCTTACCGGGACCATAATCCTTTTCAAGAATCTTCAGTTCTTCAGACCATTTAAGGGTATATGGAACATCAATCTTAGTGGTACGATCTCTAAAAGCTTCCATGTATTGATTTGACTTTAACTTTTGAAATTCTGGATCATTAGTGTGAGCAATAATCGCTTCATCAATGCTCACCTGAGGAAATTTCTTTGGCTTAATGCTCTGCTCTTGACTTGCTCCAAGCAAATCGTAAAGGAAAGCTGTATCAAGCTTAAGAGCTTCGATAAATTCAATAATACCACGATTTCCAACGCAGAATTCACCATCAAAGCTAAATGCTCTAGGATCAGAATCTGTGCCGAAATTACCAATCTGACGGAAGTTAATATCTCCCGTCAATTCCGTTGAATCCTGATTCTTTTCGTCTTTGGGCTGGAAAGTTGCTATACCACAACGATCAGCTTCACTATAAACTTTGCGCACAACACGAATGTGATTCTCAAGAACCTTCTCAAGATCCCCATCATATCGTTTAAGAAGTGCATTCATAAAACGCTTACAAAGCGGATCAAGCTCATCATTACACTTAAGCGTATAAAGTTCAGCTTTTTCAAAAGTAGTAGCTTGTTCTTCATGAATCTTGTTAAGCTCATCAATAATTGACTTACGAATATCAATAGGAAGCAGCTTTAAGGGCTGTTCATGCATAGGGCAGTAACATTCAGCATCGGTATAAATACCATCTGGGCCTGTAGGAAGGTTGACCCACTTGAAAGAATACCACGCCCCGTTATCGGTATGGCTATATTTTTCCATGCTACGCTTCAAAAGCCGACAAAGTGTGGACTTGGAGGAACCAACAGGGCCATGAAGCAAAAGAATGCGTTTTTCAGTGCCATACCCACCTGCTGCACCTTTAATAAACTTAACAAGAGCATCCTTCATAGGAGTGAGCCCAATAATTGGACAATCCACATCATCAAAAAACATATAACTGTTATAGGTCTTGCGATATTCCTCGACAGTAACAAAACCTTTTTCCATAATCATGTCATAAAGAATTTGCCATGAATTACGAATCAATTTGGGATTCTTGTAACAAAGTTCAAGATAATCGTTAAAGTTAATTTCTGTATTCAGAACACGAAAACGATCTCTGTCAAAATTTCCAATTACTTTTTTAAGAGCGCTGGTCATAAATCCTCCAAGTTTTGGTGCGAAGAAGTGGGTATGTATACAAGGTGAAACTCCTCCACTACCGATTATAAGTGAGCGTGCAAAATAAAAAAAAGCCTCAGCATATAACTGAGGCTTATATAAAAACATGTTTATTTAAAAATTTATTGAACTTCACCCCAAGAATCATTGGATTCTAAATCATTGATTTCAGCATAAGGATTGGCATTACTACCATGTTCTTCTGCACGCATGCGTTCTTCGATAACTTTAGGCAGTTTATGATGAAATCTATAATCATGACCAATAGATTCGCTATTCCAACGATCAGTGCCTTCAGGCTGAGCAAAAGCAAAATTGCAGACTGTTAATAGCTTTGTTTTAGATTTGCTTTTACAAAAAGGACATTTTGTATTTTTATATTTACCACTAACATCATAATCACACAAATCATTGTAATTTTTTTTACATTTATTGCATGCAAAAGAAAATGTTGGCAAGATACACCTCTTAGTCTTCAAGATTTTTAATTTTTAAATATACATCCGATATCATTCTCATACGAGTATTAACATTATAAAAACCCCAAAACCAAGATTTTTCACAAATACGAACTGCGGCACGAAGGGTTCTATGATTCAATTCACGATTAGCAATTTCAAGTTGAGCCTCTTGAATAGCCATTTCTTCATTTATTATCTCTTCATATTTTTCAGATTCTTCGTTAAAGAATTTGTCAACATCGTCACGAAATTCTTCATTATCATCATAATCAAATCTTCTCATGTTATCCCCTTAGTACACTTTGGTACAATTTGGCTGCATCTTCCCATAGATTTCCAAGCCTTATTTCATTAGCTGTCATCCCAGCAGTGTGTAAATTAACTCCACTGATTAAGGGAGAACTTGCTTTATTTATCCATGATGAAATAACAAACTTACCCCATCCATCATTATAATGCACAAATACGGAAGGATTTTGATCTTTGCAACTACCGCAAAGATTTTGTATTTCGGAAAGAAAATAAAAATTCTTTTCATCAAAAACACAAGATGAAATTCCTGATTCATCAAAATCCCTAATGCAAACATACTCTGGGGATACCGTCAAAATTTTATTTGTCGAATTGCTCTTGGGATGAGTAAGAACAAAATTTTGTTCTTCCACAGAAGACATTTCTCGATGCATCAAAAACGGGACACGGCTAACCCTAGTCCAATTACCAATATAAGCACTAGAAACAGAACGAGTAATAGTAACAACGACTTTAGCCTCTGGAAGGTTTCTACTAATTGAATACCAACATAAAAATGACATCCAATCATGATGTGGCACTTGTTGACAAGAAATATGAACAGTTAAACCATCACCAAGATTTGAAATCATCATAAATTAACATAGTATCATCGTTTTATTACTCTAGAAACAGAGTTAACAAGACCTTGATGGACTTGTTTTAAAGGCTTGGCAGGTCTTGAAGCACCTATAGCCATAAGGCGAGTAGGACTCATTCCGTTATTCATTTTAGGAGTCAAAAGTTCTTTTTCATTTAAGAACTGTCTAAAAGTTTTCATAAATGTATTTATAAGTTTGGAAAAAATATGCACAAATTTTATAAAAGCACCCTAAATAAGCATGTGACCCCCTTATATGGAGAAATATAATGAGAACTTTTAATGAATTTGTGCAATACAAGCAAAATGCACCACTTGCAGAAGCTCTTGTCCTTAGTGGCATTGATTGTGAACAGTTTTGTGAAACTGTTTTACAGCTAGCTAGTGAAATTAACCCTCGTGATCCCGAAGCTATCAACGAACTATTCCGTGGTCTTGGAGCTTTGTTTGGTGCTGGCAGTCGTGCTGTTGGCCGAGGTGCCGAAACTGTTGGTCGTGGTGCTCTTCAAGCTGGCCAAGCTGTTGGTCGTGGTGCACTTCAAGCTGGTCAAGCTGTTGGTAGTGCAATCGACACTGGCATTTCTACTGTTGGTCAAGCTGGTATCAAAGCTGGTCAGGCAGTAGGTCGTGGTGCTCTTCAAGCTGGAAAAGCTGTTGGTAGCGCAATCGACACTGGCATTTCTACCGTTGGTCAAGCTGGTATCAAAGCTGGTCAAGCAGTAGGTCGTGGTGCTCTTCAAGCTGGTCAAGCTGTTGGTGGTGCCGTTCAAGGTGCTGCTCACAAAGTTGCTGATATTTATCAATCAGCTGAACATCAAGGTCGTGTAAAAGACGCTATGGGCCAAGTTGAAAACATGAAAGCTCAACTTGCTAAAATTGGTGTTCATGGTCCTGAAATTGATGCTGCTTTTGCTAAATTTGGCAACGAACTCACAGCTACTTTAGAAAAGCTAACCGCAAATCAAGCTGGTCGTGTTGGTCCCGGTGGCGTTACTCACGCTCGCACAGGTGCTCCGATTGCCTAAATAAACATTTAAACTTGATTATTATAAAAAACACCCCGTTTAAAAAAATGGGGTGTTTTTTTATTTTCTGGTTTATCAACTGTTTTCCCAGTGGTAGATTCTTCAAGCATATGAGAAACCACTAACTTAAGGAGAACGAAGATGGGATTGCTTGAAAGTGTAATTGGTGCTGCTGGTGCGATTAGTTTCAAAGTAAAGAACATGCTTGGGGTTTATGACCGTGAAGTATTTAAAGAAGATCCTTTGACCCCTAAAGGCGATATTCCACCGGTAAAAATTGAATACGGTAGGAAAAGATTTCTTGGTGTTACGGCACAAATGAATTCTATCAATTTTGAAACCAAACAAGCAGTTGATAAAATAAACGCTGAAAGAAATATTCTTGATAGTCAAGAAGTTAAAATTCAAAATGATTTGACAAACGCTAAAACAGACGCTGATCGTGATGGTTTAAATGAAAAAATAAATTCAATTGAAAATCGAAGGATAGAATTGAATCAGCAAGAAAGTGAAGTTAGGTCTGAGCTAAAACGAGTCATGGATCTTATCAGAAGCGATTTCAATCTTCCTGAGGACTGTGATGCTTCTGATCCTCACTGGAAAGTGTAAAATAAATTTGTTAACAAAAACCCCGCTTTACAGTGGGGTTTTTTATTTACATTTTTAATTCCAATATTCAATTCCATCTAACCAATAATGAAGAACAGGACTTCCAGTAAGAGTTGTATACCAACGATCAATTTTTATAAAGCCTGCGTGTATTTTTCTATGACAACTTGCACAAACAACTACACAATTTGATATAAAACCATTTAATGATTGTTCGTATTTACCTCCATCCTTGCCTTCTAAAATACGATGAACATCAAGAAGTTCATAAATATCACATGGACAAAACTTACATTTTTTTACACTTCGCTTCAAAGCTTCTTTATTGACTTTTCTTTTTTTGCCAGCCATAGCGTTCTTCCATTGAACTGTAGATACAATGGAATAGTTAATGCGATGGAAGTTTAGATGTTCATTTTTAACAATATGTTGTATCTGACATGCTTATTAAGAAAGGCCTTTAATTTTTTCTATAATTTTAGTTGTTGAAAGACCATCAACCATAGGACAGCAAATTATCTTAGGAACTATTCCATAACCACAAACATTTTTTTCTTGATATTCTCCGCCTTTAACAATTACATCAGGCATGATTTCTTTTATAAGCTCAATTGGAGTATCTTGATTAAAAGGAATAACATAATCAACATACTGACATGCTGCCAACATGCGCATTCTATCCATAATTCCAATTATAGGTCGCCCTGACTTCAATCTGGCTACACTTTCGTCATTGTTGACGGCAACAATCAGCTTATCACCTTGTGATTTAGCAAATTTTAAAGATTGAACATGCCCATTATGCATCAAATCAAAACAACCATTTGTAAAAACAAGTTTATAATTTCTTTCTTTAAACATATGTGCATAAGGGTAATTTAAAATTTTTGATTCGCATGGGTCAATAACATGATATAAATCGTCGTAGGTTAAAGATTTATTGTGCTTATTTCTAACATAAAGCATTCCAGCATGAAATGCAAGATCTGCCGCTTCTGGCACGGTCATGCCTCTACATAAACCCATCGCAAGGAAACAAACAAAACAATCACCAGCACCAATCACTGATTCAACTTCGCCAAATTTACGACTAGGAATAATTCTTACAATATCTTTGCCTTTTTCATAAACACTAACACCATTTCCAGCTTGTGTAATGAGCACCGATGAACCTAGTTTTTCAACAAGATACCAACCTGCATCATCTACAGTGCTTTTTCCACTTAAACGCAAAGCTTCACTTTCATTTGGCTTAAAAACCGTACAACCCTTCCAACGATTTAAATCACCAGTTTTAGGATCTACAATTGTCAAAGGAAATTGTTTTAAAATAGAAGAATCAAAGTTTTTGAATACACCTTTATCATAATCGCTAAATATCACGCAATCATATTGATTTGTTAAAAGCTCTTTAAAAAGCTCAGTACAATGATTTTGCAAGCTTTGATCCGACATACCATAATTTTTAGACTCAACATCATGTCGAGTATATGGAAAATCACCACAATAATATCGACGCTTGCGAGGAATTTTACCATCAATCGAAACTGATCTATTTATAAAAATTTCTTGACCTCGAAGAACAGCTTTAGCTTGCATGTCCAACAAAGCATAAAGAGACGCATTAAAATTAAAGTTACGAAATTGATACGCCACATTTGCTGCCCCTCCGGGAAGCTCTTTAGGACTATCACTTTCGCTTTTCATGATGGGAATAGGAAATTCAGGCGAAATTCTATTTACTTCTACTTCATAATACTGATCTATCATGGCATCACCTACAATTGCCACATTCATCAATTTTTCACTATCATTTTGAATGAACTTTAAAATATTTTCCATAAAACACCAAAAAAAATACAATGTTGCAAAAAAACCTGCAACATTGTATAAGTTAGTTGTTCAACAAAGAGGAAAGATTATGTTATATTACACTGCTTTAATTATTATTTACTTAATCAATCGGGCTTCTTTTCAGATAAACCAATTTTAGAGGCTTTTCAAACCATTCCGCTCGCTTAAAAAATCCAAAAAACTTAAAAACAGTCCAACTAATGGTGTCATCTTAGTTAGTGGAATTGACAGAATGAATTCTGAAATTGGCTATATTAAAGGAAATTGTTTGCCTTGTTGCGAAATATGCAACAAGGCAAAAAGAGACCTGAACATAAAGGAATTTTTTGATTGGCTCAATAGAATCGCCAATCACAGTTTGTCTCTAGGCATAAGGACAATATTAGTTCCATCCCAACATTCTTGGTATTTAATTCCTTTAAAAAGATTGGGCATTTCAACTTCCATTATTTTTGCAATCTGGACATAAATGTCACGGATCACGGCTTCGGCATGCTCGTTTCCTCGAAGAACTATGCAATTCCATATTGCACGAGCATTTGCGCTCATCACCATAATCGCTTCAGTTGCAATCGGCAAAATATCCCTTGCTGCTCCCCGAGCAGCTTTTCGCAACATCCTTTTTCTTTCTCGCTCCTCGTAAGGAGCAAGCGTCTCCATAAATTTAGGATTGTTCTGTAAATCATTTTCAATTAACTTGAGCAACTCGCAATATGATTGCTGGCTTTGGCGAAGTTTTTCATCGAAGGCATTTGTTGAACCTTCGCTTAACTGAGACAAAGGAGGAATACAAAAACCCGGCTCCCATGTTCCCTCTTCTTCTTCACGCTCAAAATCACAATAACGAGTGCTTAATTGCGAATAAGCCCAACCAGTGCGATGACGAACTTGTTCATGAGAAAAGCCTCTACCAGCCCCTACAATTAAAAAGCTCCATGTTGGGTGTTCACAAACGCTACCGTGTGCAGGTCCAGATTTCCATGTTCCGTCCTCATTGATTCCAATCAAATTTTGAATATATTTAGCATTTGTTTTACTGCCTGCTTTTTTTCCAAAGCTCATATAACAACAACGACCAGCAACTTCTACAAGTCTTTCAGCAGGAGTAACCCCTTCTGTTGGGGTAGGCCATTGCAGATTTTGTTCTGAAAGAAATGCAACCAAGCCTTCTTCGACAATTTGAGGCCTTGCAATCAGATAAACCCTAGGAGACTTTAAAATTCTCATTTTTAAACCTCAATATCAATAAATGCCCAAATGATATAAAAACCACTAAGATCATGCAACAGATAAATCAACGGTATTGCGATCCTCGGGAACAACCCTTGGCATCACATCAATAAGAGTAACATGGCCTTTATCAAGGCAAGTAATAGATTTTTGTTTGACCAAATCCATAATATCAAGCATAAATTCACCTCATGGGGTTTAAGCCTGTTAATTATAATTTAAATCAATTGCAGTGTAAAGAAAATTCGTTCTTTTAAAATTGCTCAAGCTGGCGGTAGCTTAGTTTTCTTTTTCTTTTTTTCTTGAACGACTCCACCAATCATCGGACGAGCTACTAATCCAGTAAAAAGTTTAGTAGGCACAGGTGGATTATTTATATTCATAGAATATGTACCGCTGCCAGCAACAGGGCCACCAACAGAAGCAGCAACTGTTCCCATCTCTTGAATTTTCAACCATTCTTTAAAATTCATAAATCCTCTTAGCCTCCAGCGCCCGCAGCAGCTTGCACCGCTGGACTCCAACCTTTTGTTAAAAACCCTGCTAATTCTTTGCGTCCAATAAAATACTTTTTATTGTCTTTGTAATGGCTTTTATTAAGACGATTGCCTTTTAAATAGCTACGGCTATGATTCTGCGGTTTTAATCGAATAACAGCACCTTGAGGTGTAAAAGATAATATTTCCCAAGGCGAAAGCTTATAAAGCAAGGCGTTATCATCTGAACCAAGACCAAAATGAGAAGAAATCCACGGCTCAGCCTGCATAGCTTTTCTAATTTGATCCCATGTCATCCCAAATTCATCACCATAAGCTCCAAAAACATCTTCTTTATCATCTTGTTCAGATCCAATTGAATCAACACCAACCTCTTTTTCAAGAGTGGGATCCATTTCCTCAAGGAACTTTCGAAATCCTGATAAAGTATAACGCATAAAGATATATACTCATACGAGGATGCATATGATTGATAATTTTCCCAAATCTGCTGATTCATATGAATTTTATGAGCTCATGGCTCTTTGGAATTATGCTCAAGCAATACAAGAACAGGAAGACAAATTAAACGGTTTACTAAATAAACATGGGTTAATTTTATTTTTTACCAAAGGCAAAGATCTATATGGAGCTCCAGAAGATAGCCGTGTTATATTTGCCAAATTAAAATCTGACGAAGATGACGATCCAATGATGCCAAACTTTCGTCAAGAAGCTCGTTTTCCAGCAATCAATTTATTTCGAAGCATGACTAGTGGCCCAGAAGATAGTGTAGAAAGCGTCTTCGGCATGAAAGATATTCCTCTTCTAAAAGTTTGTGATCGAGAAAAAGCAATAGAAATGTTAATGAAATGTGGTTGTGAAAAATGACTTTGCCGTTTCCTAAAAATGATGGGAAAAGAGCATATCAATGCTTTTGCTGTGGGCAAACATGTGATGATTACGAAGTTTATAAATCACATATCATAGAAAATCACGAAGAAGGACGAGAATATGTTATTTGCCCTCTTACAAGATGTGGCTGTCCAGTTCGTTGTGTAAGAACACATTTTAAAGCAAAACACCCTCACGAAAAGAATATTCCTAAAACAGGTCAAATGAAAGCAATGATCTGGAAAGATCAATCGCCAAAAGGAGGCAAGCTCAAAGCTCGTCGCCCCATGTTTCGTGAAGGCTATATGATATCAAATAAAAATGGTGGCAGGGAAATGCATTATCGATCTGGCATGGAATGTGAGGTTTATGAATGCCTAGAAGCAATGTCTGAGGTTATTGGCTATGAAGTTGAACCATTTAAGGTTCAATACAGTTTTGAAGGAAATATTCATGAATATAATCCAGATTTGAAAGTAATTTTTGACGATGGAAGAATAGAAATTTGGGAAATTAAACCTGCCAATCAAACAAATTTACCAAAGAATTCAGCAAAATGGACAGCATGCAACCAATATTGCCAAACAAGAGGATTGGGATTTATGGTATTGACAGAAGTAGGAATGGGAAAACTAAAACAACGCATAAGAAATGCACAAAAATCAAAATCTTAGATTAACAAATAATAAAAAGATGAGGGCATGCTCTGAATAAAAGGCAAACACCCTCATCTTGTATTATTATTGATCAAAAAATCGCCATGAAACAGTGCAAAAATTTATTCGTTGTTACAACTGTTAGAATTGCTATACCAATAACTTTCTAAAATAAAAGGCGAAATAGATTCGCTAATTTTTTGATAAAAATCTTCAACTGTACCATCGTTTTTAACAAAATAATCGTAATATTGAAGTTCAGATGGACAATCAACTCCATATCTCATCATTAAATCAGCATAATCAATTGGACCTTCTTTTAAATTCTTATTACACCAATCAACCAAAGGTCTAATTTGTGATTCACTTGGATTAGGATCATCATTCAAAAAGCCAGACCTATAGAGAAGAAACATAATTCCCCCTCTTTCTTTAATTGCCTTAGCTTCATTTACATAACGCCCATCGCTTATAATCAAATTTTTACCATTATCTCGTAAAGCAATTTCAATCCAAATTTCACTTCTTATCTTGCGATATCCATCGCCTATAAACTGTAAACATTGACGAATAGGCATCAAAAAACCAGAAGGGGCTTCTGGAATTCTTTTCCATTTTTCGATAAAATTTTTGTCTACTCCGAATGCTTGACAAAAAGTGTCCTTTACCGCATTGGCAAATGCACCCCTATCCCATATAATTTTATGAGATTTTTTATTTAAACATTGGGCAAGATGGTCACAAAATACATCCTTGCCATTAGCTAATTGACCTGTTACACCAATAATTTTCATTTCGACCTCCTATCACTCTTTTAATTGTACAGGAAAATAAACTTATGTTCAAGAAAAAACAACTAGAACAAATATGTGGCAACTGTTTGCTTTATAATCATCAAAAAAAAGAATGCAAAATAGCCATTTTAATTGAAGGACAAGAACATCATATGCCTGTGTCACATAAAGATAAATGTCACATGGATGAACTAAATATCCCAGTAAAACAAGTACGCTGGTGGGTAGAAGACGAAAACGGCAATCCCACAGAAGGCAATGGAACTGTAAAAGTAGAATATCCTGAAGGATTCTTTGGAGAAGAAAGGAAATAAATGGCCTGTAACCCGCCCTTCTGTTTGGGTACAGGAGGATTTTGTGGATGTAATTGCGGATGTTGCCCTCCCTGCCCCGCATATCAAACTATTAAATATAAATTTAAATGTGGAACGACCCCAAGTTGGAAAGATCCATGTGATCCCATGATTATGGTTGAATGTGCTCATCCGGGACCTCTTTTTAGAGCCGGTGGATTTCCAAACCCAAAACAACCTTTTTTAAAACCCAATCAAAAAGCTGTAGATCTTAGACTGGCCAAAGAAGCAAAAGAAGGTAAGGTTCACCATGTGAAAATAAAACTAGAAAACAATCAAAATCAAGGTGTTACTAATTTTAAAAATCTAGTTCCTCTAGATCATGGAGAACAAGGATCAAGAACATTTAATTTTGGAAGTCAAAATACAAAATATTCAGCTAACATACAATCAAACACAAATAGTATTGGATCACAAGAAAAAATAATTGTTCAAGCTACTGCTGGAGAACAAGGAGGCCAAGGACCTCAAGGTGACCAAGGAGGCCAAGGACCTCAAGGTGCTCAAAGCAATCAAGGCAATCAAGGTACTCAAGGTACACAAGGTACACAAGGTACTCAAGGTACTCAAGGTACTCAAGGTACTCAAGGCACACAAGGTACTCAAGGCACTCAAGGCACACAAGGTACTCAAGGCACACAAGGTACTCAAGGCACACAAGGTACTCAAGGCACACAAGGTACTCAAGGCACACAAG
>Ga0214919_10005052_pt1 | contig 18959 bp, 23 predicted proteins | sample LL1503_MetaG_FD_177994 | JGI IMG/M metagenome (GOLD analysis project Ga0214919, IMG submission 177994) | Freshwater microbial communities from Lake Lanier, Atlanta, Georgia, United States - LL-1503 | ecosystem: Environmental > Aquatic > Freshwater > Lake | place: USA: Georgia | collected...
TGCAAAGGATGATCATGCAAAACAGTGAATTCAAAACTCAAAGTTTTTTAGATTCTGCTTCCAATCAAAGAGGACGAAGCAACGCCAATGCATTTGCAGCGCTCAAATTGATTGAAACACCCACAACCGTGCATTCAATGCAAACAAGCGATGCAGCGTTTACACACACAGCACCAGTCGACTATTCAATCACTGCTGACAAAGAGGTCGATAGTTTGCAAACGCTTGAATCAACAAGCACCCAAAACCCTGCACAAAGTTTCGATTTATTCAATCTCATCGATTCAGTAGGCGCGACCAACTCCAATATAAGCAAAACAAGCGAAGCAAATATTTTTGCAGCAGTGCAAGATCTCACGTTGTTTACACAAACCGACTACTTCAACTTTGAAGTCACTCCCTCTACTCCAGTCGATCAAAAAGCGTCAGCACCGATTCAAGCAATTTCAATCAATACACAACCCATCGTTTCACCCTTTCAATCCGCCTTCAACTCCAGCAACTCCGATTGGAGTGCAGACAGTGGATGGGGGAAAATTCATGTGGGTGACGCTTTGTCAGCAATCATTGGCGATTCAGTTTCAGACGACTCGTCTACGCAAGATTCAACACCTACACACAACATGGGTTTTGATCAGGCCTGGGCCAAGGGATACACAGGCCAAGGTGTTGTGATTGCCAATATCGATACAGGTATTGACTTAAACAATACCGCTCTTTTAAATAATATCCATTTAAGCAACCAAAGCTGGAACTTCATCGCCAACAACAGCAATGTACAAGACGACAACGGCCACGGCACTGCAACATCTTCACTCTTGGCTGCTGGCCCTCAAACTAGCGGTAGAGTAGTTGGTGGGGCATACGGTGCTGAGTTAATGGTGTTAAAGGCATTAGATTCGCACGGCAACGCAACAGCGGCTCACGTGAGCCAAGCCATTCGGTACGCAGTGGATCATGGCGCCGACGTCATCAATTTATCTCTCCAAAAAAGTTCATCGGATGCAGCTATTTTTGAAGCCGTTGAATACGCTAATGCACACGACGTTGTCGTCGTGGTTTCATCGGGCAACAGCGCGCAAGCCACTGTGTCTTATCCTGCGTATTACGCTCAACTCTTACCCAACGTGATTGCTGTGGGCGCCACAAACAGCAACGACGATTCAATTGCTTCTTTTTCAAATCGTGCAGGAAGCGACTATGCTTTTAATTTTGTAGACGCCGAAGGTGCCTCGATCAAAAGTTTTGGTTTAAACAATCAATTGATGTATTGGAACGGAACGTCAATGGCCAGCGCTTATGTTGCTGCTGAAGCTGCTATTTTGGAGTCCACGCACAAAGGATTAACGGCCCAACAAATCATTCAAGATATTGTGCAATCGGCTCAAGACTCCACTTCGCATTCAACAACCATCAATTACACCAATAACCATGACTCACTGAGCGGTATTTTCCCGATTGAGCACTATATCAATTAAGTGGCATTGTTTATCGCTTAGGCTGCAAGGTCGACGTACGATCCCTTGTAACCATGACTGGTATAAGCCATAGCCTTGTAATCTTTGTAATGCAATTCACGAACCAGATTGCCTGACAATTCGTTTTTTACTTTGACTGACAACACCGCTTCTTGTTTGTTGTAAGTGATATCCAATGACGATACATCGGCCGCTTGTTTGGCACGTTGCGCCAACTGAACTTCTTGTGCCTTGAGTTCTGCCAATAAATCGGGTTTGGGCTTTTGGAGATCTTCGCGAATGCCTTTGGCACGACCTGCGGGTTGCTGAAATAATTTGCCAGCATAAACAGCGGGTTGGGCAGCGACTTGGGCAGTCATATTCGCCGACGATAAGTCGGTTTTTAATGTAACACCTGCAACACTGCCAGTCGTCATCGAACGTTACCCCCAGTGAATCGATTTTAACAACGAATCACAGGCGTGCAAACCCCTGATTGGGCAAACCCCCAGTTAATACGGGTTGATTGATGCGTCGAGGCTTCACCACCCCACCCTGCGCACGTAGCCATTTCTCTACCAAATCCCAAACAGGCGGGTTGCCCTGGGTGCTCGCCTCTTGCGCCACGGGCGCCCAACCTGCCACTTTGTATTTTTTGTCGGCTTGCAAGGGTTTGCCTTTGAGCATCATGCGATCAATGCGCTTACCCATTTTTTCAAGGGGGTTGATGCTGTATTGCAAACCACCCACACGAACCATGTCGCCACCTTGTTGGTAATAGGGATCGGGATTAAAAAGATTGTCAGCCACGTCTTCTAAGATATTTTTAATCGTCTCGCCCGTCATCTCGGTGAGCGTTGCATACGAATATGTCGTGGCCGTCATATCCATCAACCATTCACGCGTAATCGATTGACCCGCCAACAAACTCGTACCCCACCTAAATCCTGGCGAGAAAGCAATCTCTGCGTTTTGCACGTCCATCAACGCATCAACCAACAATTGATCGCCTGAACCATTAAAGTTTCCTCGTCGATACAACAAACCTTCGGTCACTGCGAGTTTTTCTATTAACTTCGTTTCGTAAGGTGCACGAATTTTTTCAATCAATGTTTGCATCTCTCGATCAGCGGGCAACATATTGGCAAACACGGGCAACAGTTTGTATCGGAAATCAACCACACGTTTATTTGTCACCTGAAAATCCAACACGCCCAAAAACTTTCCGTTGGATCCCGCATTGGTCACAATAGTTTGTCCACCCGCATTAGCAACCACTGTTGCAACAGGCATTCCATCGTGTGTATGTCCACCCAATATCGCATCGATGCCACGCACGCGCGAAGCCATTTTAAGATCTACGTCCATTCCGTTGTGACTCAGCAATACAACCACTTGCGCGCCTTTTTGCCTCACCTCATCGACCATTTGCTGCATGTGCGGCTCTTGAATACCAAACTCCCAATCGGCCACCATATAACGCGGGTTCGCAATGGGCGTGTACGGAAATGCTTGTCCAATAATGGCGCACAACACGCCATTCATTTCTTTCAATAGATAGGGTTTAAAAACAGGATCGCCAAAATCCAATGTCTTGATGTTTTGCGCTAAAAAATCAATCTTGCCTGAAAAATCTTTTTCAACAATTTCTTTGACGCGCGACATGCCAAGCGTAAATTCCCAATGTCCCGTCATCACATCCACACCCAACAACAACGCAGCGTCGACCATGTCTTGGCCCTTTGTCCACAAACTTGTGGCCGAGCCTTGCCATGTATCGCCACCATCGAGTAACAATGCGTGAGGACGACTCGCTTTGAGTTGCTTTACCAACGTTGCCAAATGCGCAAAGCCGCCGAGTTTGCCGTAACGTTTAGCAGCGGTTTCAAAATGCAGCGACGTTAATGCATGTGATTGCGCAGTGTTGGGTCTTATCTTGGCAACATTTAATAAATGCTCACCCACCAAATGAGGCAATTGACCTTTCATCGATCCCACACCCAAGTTGATGCTGGGCTCTCTGAAATGAACAGGTAATAGTTGCGCATGACAATCGGTCATATGCAAAAAAGAAACATTACCAAAGGTTTCAATGTTGTACAAACCTGCATTGGCTTTGTCGCTCGACGCTTGCGCAAACGCGCCCAAATTCATACCCGCCATCGCACCCGCGCCAAGTGCTTGGATTAATTCGCGTTTGGTGAAATTCATGATTCAAAACAACCCAATCAATCGATTGGGTTGTTGTTTATTGATTAACGGGCGATTTGGGATCGAGTAGCAATCCCACAATGTGTCGCACCTGATCTTGCGTCAGTATGCCCATGTGTCCTGCGCGAGGCATGTTTGAGCAAGCGTTGTAAGCTTTAGAGTTCCAAATTTTTCCCCATGTGTATTCAACAATAGGTTTTGCAGATGCACTTGAAGTGTCGGTGATGCCACGAATTTTTCCATAATTTAAAAGACTCGGACCAATCGTGCCGTATGAGATTTCTTTTTTGTCAATCTGGTGGCAGTTGTAACAGTTGCCGCCATTAGCCGCTTTATCGTCGTCGGTCCATGTCAGTCCTCGACCACTTTGCGCAATTTGTTCGCCCAATTTCCAATCTCCAATAAATTTCCCGTCGCTGGGCCATTGAATCGTTTTGAAATTGGCTGCTTCAATCGCTTTGGTCGTGTTCTCGTCCAAAGGTTTACCCAAAGCATCGGCCTCACTGCACGCACGATTGGTTTCATCAAGCTGCGTGACGCGCTCCACTTTGGCTATCGTCTCGGTTCTAAAAGATGTCTTGATGATTTGATCGGTGAGTTGATTGAGTTCAGCCACGCTTGGGCCCATCGCACAACCCGAAACAAGCACTGCACCGCAAGCCATCAGAAAAGTATTTTTAATATTCATTTTTTTATCTCCTGATTAACGCTTGATGGCGGGCGCAATCGACGCCGCGCCTTTGGCGTTAACGCCCAAATAGGAACTCAATGCAATCGTTGCATCACTGGCAAAACCAGGAAATGGAAATCGCTGTTGGCGATAACAATCGTTGAGTCGTTGTTGCATGCCCCACATTTGTCCATTGGAGACGCGATAAGCAGGCCATGCAGCAAATCCCAAACCGTCGCCTGGATTTTTGGTGAGCATGGGCAAGTCTTGCAAGCGAATGCGTTTGCCCTCTTCGCCGTGACACGATGCACAAGAAAAATCATGCGTACCGCCACGTTGAAAAAACAATCGCTTGCCCACTTCATAAAACACACGCTCTTGCGGATGCGATTGCGACAAATCAAATCGCATGCCTTTGGACTCTGCAGCAATCCAAGTGGCCAATGCCGTGACGTTGTTTTGCTCACCCCGACCAAAAGGTGTTTTTGCAATTTCGGCTGCACTCAATCCTTGCAATGTTTCCATGCAGGTGAGCAAACGCGATTCCAAATCTTGCACACGATTGGTATCGGCAAAATATTTGGGCAATTCCACAAACACACCTTTGACGACGCCTGCACCTTTACCCAAATCACATTTTTCTAAACTTACATTTTTGGGTCCGCGTTTTTGCCTCCAAAGATCCTCACCTTTGGCCTCAAACAAATCAGCGGGATTACCGTCTTGCAGCATCGCACGGTATTCATCAATCCCTTGACTGGCGGTTTTTTGCGCCATTGCAATCGGTGTTGCCAAAAGCAACAAAGCACTGAGCAGGGCAGATATTTTTTTCATGGTCGTCCTTGTTGTTATCGATCAACTCACCGTGGCTTCGTCGGTTCTGCTATCGCCTTTGTTGTCTTTCCAATTGATAGAAATTTTGTCACCCGCTTTTGCACCCTTGACGTTGAATTGCAAAAATGGATTTTTAGAAACTGCGGGGCCCCATTCTGCCGTCATCACTACCTTGCCGTTGTGAGATGCCGTGATTTCTTGAATATGCCATGCAGGAACAATTTTTCCTGCGGAATCGCGGCGTTGACCCGATTCCATCTCGTGACTCATCAACACACGAACGATTGCTTTGTCACCACTTGCTTGTGCACGAATGCGCATGGGATCTGCCATGATGTACTCCTGAATTAAATTTTAAAAAATAAGTTGATTAACCCCCGCAACCACCCAAGGTGACTTTGACTTCTTTTTTGCTATACAAAGCTTTGCCGTCATTCATGATGGCCACCGCGTACACGTCTGAAGATTGACCCATTTTGGAACGGGTGATGAAATTCGATTCAACTGCATCGTTGGTATTAAAAAGAGCCACCAAAACATTGGGATTTTTTTCTACCAACAAAAGCAAATGTTTCACACCACTTAAACCTGTACTGACACCCAAAGGCACAACAGCACCGTTTTCTGCGATATCGGGCGCAGTGAGTGTGATGTCTTTGCTCTCTGCAATGGCACCGCCTCCAATGGCCTTGACGGCGTCGGCAACGGTTTTGGATTCGAATGCCGATTTGTTAAATGCCGCATGCGCAAATTGCGGAAAGAAACCAGTGCTGGCCAATAGGCTTGCAAGCACAGCGCTTTGATGAAGTACCTTTCGACGGGTTTGCATAAATAACTCCTCTTATTAAATGACGATGTTTGAAATTATCGGCCTGCGCCTTGCGCAATCCATTGTCCAATGGATTTTGCATCAGCAAGGGGTAAGCTTTGAGCTGGCATGGAAATATTGCCCCAGACGCCAGAACCTCCAGCGCGTATTTTCGCAGTTAAATAGTCAGCCTGATTGGCATGCTTTTTAGTTATATCCGAGATGCTAGGGCCCACGATTTTTTTGTCCATGCCATGACAAACTGCACAGCCGTGCTTGGCAAACAAGGCCATGGCCATTTGATTGAGCGATTTTTCAGTCGGCTTGTTTGCATCTGATGTCGATACAACCGAAATGGGCAATGCCGAGCCTTTGGACACCAAGGTATTGAGACCTCTTTGCGGTCCAACCCCTCGATTTTGCTCTTGTAAATTACCGTGCGCGTTGCGCGCAAAGTCTGGCAAAAAAGAAGTAATGCGTGGCTCAGGCGCACAATTTTTAATACACGCCACATTTTGTGTATCGGGCCCAATGATGGGATTGAATTCAGTTCCTGGCCACTTGGCGTGTTGTGTCGTCATGCCATTTCTGTTGGGCATCTTTTTTTGAACATCGTTGATATTGTCATTGGACAAAACAAATTCGCCAGGAATAATATCTGCCAAATGCAACATATAACCCGTCACTGCATATACTTCTTGCACACTGAGTGACTTGGGTTGATTCCAAGGCATCGCACGATTGATGTAATCCCATAGCGTAGACAAAGTAGCAACACGCATGATGGTGCTGCGACTGGGGTATTCTGTGTTTTTTAGATTTGCTACTTTACCTGTTTGAATATCTTGTTGCGTCGTTCCACCAATCAACGGATTAAACACTTCATTGGACTCACCAAAGATGCCATGACAAGTGGCGCATTTGGATTCCCAAATTTCTTGACCCAATTTCACGCTTCCAGAGCCTTTGGGCAATCCTTCAAAATCAGGTCTGACATCAATATCCCAAGCTTTGACTTCTGCGGGTGTTGCATCTCGTCCGATGCCAACAAATCGTTGCACGGGTGTCGTTGGTTGTGCAGTTATATCGATAGAAATACACATCACACACGCAATTGTTAAAAAATATTTAAGACAGTTGAACATTTTTCACCTCACCGTCTTCTTGCACCAACCACGATTGAATCGCATTGTTGTGATAAATGGAGCGCGTACCCCGCACCTTCCTCAGTTGTTGATAGGTGGGTTGTACATACCCAGTGTCGTCAAGCGCGCGACTTTGCAAAAGAGTAGGTTTGCCGTCCCATATCCAATCCAAATTAAATCGCGTTAAGCATTTATCCAACACAGGTGTTTCTAATCGTGCAGCGCGCCAATTGCGTCCACCATCGAGCGACACGTCCACGCGTTTGATTTTTCCGCGACCTGACCATGCCAAACCACTCACGTTATAAAACCCGCGATCGAGCAACACTTGTCCTCCCGAGGGCGTAGTAATCACGCTTTTGCATTCTTGAATGCTGGTGTATTGGCGATGCAAACCATCGGGCATTAAATCTATGTAATGAACGGCCTCGTCTTTACTTGCATAGGGCATATCACCCACTTCGATGCGACGCAAATACTTAATCCAACTGACACCTTGCACACCAGGCACTACCAATCGAAGCGGATAACCGTTTTCAGGTCTAAGCATTTCACCGTTTTGACCATAAGCGACCAACACCTCTCCTGATGTCACCATACTCATAGGAATGGTGCGTGTCATCGACGAGCCATCAGCGCCTTCGGCCAAAATAAATTTTGCTTTTTTTAAATCAGCACCAGCCATTTCAAGCAAAGTAACAAGCGGCACGCCCGTGAACTCGCTACACGACAACATACCATGCGTGTATTGCACAGTGGGCACAGCCACATTGCGCCATTCAACCGCCGTATTAGCGCCACACTCAATAAAATAAAAACGCGACGCGTTGGGCAGTCGCATGATCTCGTCCATATTAAAAACTTTTGCAGACTTGACCATGCCATTGATCATCAAACGATGTTTGCTTGGATCGATGTCCCACCAGCCTTGGTGGTGTCGCTCAAAGTGCAAACCACTGGGAGTGACGATGCCAAACAAGGATTGCAAAGGCGCAAACGAAACAGAAGCTTGATTGGTGGGCGTGAGGCCCGGGCTTTGACGTCTTTGTATATTGACTTCGTAGCTTGATGGTTTGCCATAACCATCGGTTACCACGCTTTGCCCAAGGCCTGTTGTATGCGCGGGTAAATTTAAAATATTTGGATCGCCATTGTCCGAATTATTTTGTGCCAGCGCAGAGGCACTTGCAGCACCCGCAACTGCAGACGCAAACAAACCTTGAATAAAACCCCTGCGCCCTTGTGCGTGTTCGCGCACCACGGTTTGAATATCCGTAGGCTTTAAAAAATTTTCTGGGGCTTTTGTTAATCGCCCCGTTGTGACACTTTCATTTTTCAAACAAACTCCTTGTGAATGCATCGAGCCATCTATAAATAAGTGATCACTTATATAATTACATTATGATATAAAGAGAAAGTCAAGAACACAGTCAAATAAAACTTATAAACCTAGGGAAAACGATAGGCATCTATGAATACCAAATTATCAATCCGATACAAAAAAGTCATTCCCGATTCGGTAGATGACTCAGATGCGGTGTTTGAATCGGCCGCCGATTTATTTAAATTGATGTCGGCGCCGATGCGACTAAAAATAATCAGCTGCCTTTGTAATGGCGAAAAGAATGTATCCGAATTACTTAACGAAATCGACACCACGCAACCCAATATGTCTCAGCATTTACAAACCTTGTTTGACGCAGGCGTTGTGGATAAACGCCGCAACGGGGTGCAGATTTATTATCGGATCATCAACGAGAGCGTGGTCACGATTTGTCGATCAGTCTGCACGCAGATTGCGATTGATACGGGGGATTAAGATTTCAAAATTTAAACAAGTAATGCTTGCCTTGATTTATCTATTTGCTTGAGGGGGCTAACGCATTAAGAAACATACCAATAAGACTACCAACACTTCCAACACTTCCCACAATTTCGCCAGCTAACTGCATCTTCTGTTCAGGAGTCCATTCAGTATCTTTTACTTTATCTACTGCTCCTAATTTATGCGTCTTACCACCTTTTTTATACGTTATTTTCCAAGTTTGCTCGTCAAGTGCAAGCGCACCCGTTGTTTCATTTCGTTTTCCATTTGATTTGTCCGCATCTGTCAGTGCAGGCCTTGCCTGTAGCTTTTAACTTTTCATTCGTTTCGGCACCTCTAGCTTCTTCTACTTTCGTATTATGTGCAGCGATAAGCTCAGGAGCTATCGGATTTTTTAAATCGTCGACTTGATTCGGATTCCAATACTTGTCAACTGGAAGTGTTTTTACATAGTTATCCTTAACCATTAGACACATACCATTCAGGCCTCCATTTTGAGTAATCTTTAAAAGGCTTTGATGCACTCTCCTTTTCTCCAAATACGTCCTTTAGAGCACGTTGCATGCAATCAGGCACGATTGGCTTACCTTCAGAATCTCTTTCAACCGAGCTGGGATCGTATGGATGGGAAGTTAAATTGTTATTCTTTTTGAAGTTATTATCTTAATGGTATATAGCTTGGTTATGAGACTGCCACACTTTCGTTGGCATGGTGGAGTTACTCTCTTCTACAGTATCCTGATCCCATTTTTTGTAAGCTATATTGCTTTGTTGTGTATCAGTAGATTTCAACTTCCCTGGGAATTTGTTCAGATTATCCCTAAACTCTGTTGCTCACTCTCCACCCGAACCTTACCAGTCTTTTTTTTCGTTAACTTGATATGTAAATTCATATTACTTACTTTTAGCATCTGTGGAAATAACATTAGTAGCTTGACTCATATAAATTCTCCTTAATTTAAAAATTAATATTTACTCTCCTTCATTAGTATCTTTTTAAACTTAACAAGTTCCATTCAAATCAAAATTTTTTATTGGTGTTTACACCCGTCATTAAAAAAATTATTTTTTTGCATGCTTAACCGCATTCACTGCAGCCCGCAAAGCCAACAAATAGCTATCTTCACCAAATCCACAAATTTGTCCTTTGATAATTTCTGCAAAAACAGAAACATGCCTGAATGCTTCGCGCGCATGAATATTAGACATGTGCACTTCGATCACAGGGCAGGTCAGGATTGCTAAGGCATCGCGTATGCCGTAGCTGTAATGCGTCCATGCGCCAGCATTGATGAGCACCGCGTCCACACCATCCAAAAAGCCTTTGTGTATGCGCTCGCACATCGCACCTTCGTAGTTGGTTTGATAGCAATCGACTTGCGCGCCCAATTCTTTGCCAAGTTGTTGCAAATTGGCATTGATTTGCGCCAATGTAATGGTGCCGTATTGAGCGGGATCGCGTTTGCCAAACATGTCGTGGTTTATGCCATGGAGCATCAAAATATTCATGGTTTTTCTTTGTGTTGTAATGGGTACGTTAAAAGATTAAGCCAATGTATCGGCCCAAATGTTGCGCGCCCAAGCCATGGCGTATTGCCCCTCGATTTCGCTGGCCGCCGCTGATACGCCGCCCGAACCAGCAACCGTCACCATGGTTTTTTTCTCTGCATCGTAACGATGCACGCTTGAAACGTGCACAACATCTGTATCGCTCACAAAACTATAACAAGTGTTGTTGTAGATGGGCAATGGGTTTACTTCTTTGCCAGTGAGCAATGCAACCACCGCAGCTGCGCATGTTTTACCGTGTTGATTGGCCATGTGTCCAGACTTAGGCATGGCGGGCGCAATTTGAATCGAGTCGCCCAATACATGAATGTTTTTGGCGGCCTTGGTCTCAAAAGTTAAAAAGTCAACTTCGCACCAACGCTTGTTAGCCGTTGCCAAACCTGTTTTGACTGCAATATCACCCGCGCGCATCGGCGGCAAATAATTGAGCACGTTGGCTTTGAGATCGTCGTTGAATTCAAATTTGAGCGTGTTATTTGTTGCATCAACATCCACCACTTTGTGTTTGGGCCTGTATTCAATAATGCCTTTGTAACGATCGGTCCATGCTTTTTTAAACAAAGGCCCTTTGGAAGTCACGTCGTCGTTTTCATCCAAGATGATGACTTTGCTTTTGGGCTTGGCTTTGCTGAAGTAATGCGCCACTTGGCACGCACGCTCGTAAGGCCCTGGTGGGCAACGATAAGGCGCCAATGGAATACTCAGTGCGTACACGCCACCATCAGGCATATCTTGCAATTGCTGACGCAAGGCAACGGTTTGCGGGCCCGCTTTCCACGAATGCAATACTTTGTCTTTGGCACTCGCTTTGTTCATGCCTGCGATATCGTCATACATAAAATCAACACCTGGCGACAAAATTAATCGGTCGTAAGTTAATTCGGAGCCACTTTGTAATTTAATGATTCTTTTGTCGGGATCAATACTCGTGACGAAATCACGCACCACGCTCACACCATGACGTTTACTCAAATTTTCATAAGGCGTGGTGATGTCTTGAATGGTTTTACTGCCACCAATCACCAAATTAGAAATAGGGCAAGAAACAAATGATGCATTGGGCTCGATCAAGGTTACTTGTATGCCATAGTCAGACCACATGCGCACGTATTTGGCCGCAGTAGCTCCTCCATAACCTCCACCAACCACCACCACTTTGGGGCCCGACATGGGAGTGGCACAAGCCCCAAAAAGGCCAGTAATACCTATTGCAGAACCAGCCCAAGCCGATTGAATCAATTGACGACGTTTCATTGGGTATCTCCCTTATCTTTTTTGTGAAGCAAAGTAAGTGGCAATGGCTACGATTTCATCGTCTGAATATCCTTTAGCCAATTGATGCATGATGGTTGCCGTGCGACGACCTGCTTTGAAGTCTGACATCTTGCGAATCGTGTCGTCTTTATTGGCGCCCGCAAGCGTCTCCATACCGGGTTGTGCTTGACCATTGGTGCCGTGGCAATTGGCGCAACCTGCGGCCCAACTGCGCACCTGGGCAGGGTTGGATTGTGCAGATGCGAACACACTGGCGAGCGCAAAGCCCACACCCAGAATCAATTGAATAGTCCGTTTCATGATGTCTCCTGAAAGTGAAAAATAAATCTATGGGTTTGATGATACATAAAGTTGAACCACTTGTTGTTGCAACTGTTCTGCCCAAGCCCGTCTCTCAAGACCCTCCCCCGATTGGGGTTGTCCGTATCGCACACTCACCTGCAGCGGCGGCGCGCACAGGGTTCGCCAAACTGAGGTTAACAAAGTTTCTTCGCCAATGTAAGTGGGCGCCAGGCTCACGTCACCCGTTTGTTGATCTAAAAATTTGAGGGCAACGGGTTGAATCGGCGCATGAACCGCAATTGCTGCTTGCAACAAATTGGCATGAAACGGCAATATATGGATTCCGTCCCCTGTTGTGCCTTCTGGAAAAACCGCCAACACATCGCCCGCTTGCAATGCCTGCGCCATGTGATGCACCACACGCAAGGCGTCGCGCCTAGACTCACGCTCAATAAACAAAGTACCCGCATCATCCGCCAATGCGCCCAAAACGGGCCAGTGTTTGATTTCTGCTTTGGATACAAATCGACAAAACCCACTCGCATGAATCACCAAAATATCCAACCAAGAAATATGATTACTCACAATCAACATTGGACCTTGAAGCGGCGGTTGTCCTGTGACCTTCACTTCAATACCCATCGCGCCCAACATGCGTTGGGACCAAGTTTTGACGTGATTATATTTTTGTGATGCGTTGATTTTTTTAAATTGCGTGCGCTGTATCCACAAACCTTGGGCAATAAAAAAAAACACTTTGGCAATGCGCCACAACGCGCGTAATGAACGCATCATGAATCTCAAACTTTTGAATTGAATGCGAGATGACCACCGACCCACGTGGCTTTGACTTTGGCAGGCAAGATCACACCACTTCGATCAAATGAAAACGGCGTGTGCTTGCCTTGGCTCTTTATGTTTTGAGGCAAGGCTTGCCAATGCACGCTGGGATCAAACACGCAAACATCGGCCACACCACCCACTGTGAGTTGACCCAATGAACATAAATCTTGTTTGGAATTCTGAATAATTTTTGCAGGCTCGTTGCTAATCACAGCAAGCGCGCGCGAAATGGGTAGTTTTTGTTCAGCGGCCCATTTGATTGACAAACTCAATAACAATTCCAAACCTGTAGCACCCGCCTCTGCTTGTGCAAATGGCAATGCTTTGGCGTCGCCCTCAACGGGTGTGTGATCCGAGACTAATGCGTCGATCGTGCCGTCAGCCAAACCCAAGCGCAAGGCATCGCGATCGCGTTGTTGACGCAAAGGTGGATTAACGCGCGCGCGGCTATCAAAAAATCCAATATCCATATCGGTGAGATGCAAACTATTGATACTGACATCACAAGTGAGCAACAAGCCTTCGGCTTTGGCCTCACGAATTAAATCAACACCTGCAGCGCTTGATACGCGACACACATGAACGCGTGCACCAGTAGTTCGCATCAACGCAAAAATGGTATTCAGCGCAATGGTTTCTGCAGCAACAGGCACACCACTCAAACCCAATCGTGTAGCAAAAGGCCCACTGGCTGCAACCCCGTGATCTAAAAATCCTTCGAGGGGCCTTAACCAAACACTGTAACCATGCGTGGTGGCGTATTGAAAACCTCTTTGCATCACTTGTGTGTTGATCAATGCCACATCGGCTTGACCAAAACCCACACATCCCGCTTGCGTGAGTTCGAGCATTTCTGTGAGTTCTTCGCCTTTGAGTCCTTTGGTGAACGCGCCCAATGGCAACACGCGCGCCAAATGAAGTCGATCGGCTTTGTAAGCGAGCATGTCGACCAAACCTGGCTCATCCAACACAGGATCTGTATCGGGTGGACACACCAATGTAGTAACACCACCCACAACAGCCGCATTCAATTCAGATTGCAACATGCCTTCGTGCTCGTACCCAGGTTCGCGCAAGCGTGCACACAAATCAACCAAACCTGGTGCAACGATGCAATCGGTGGCGTCAAATATTTCTTTGGGCGTAAAGTCTTCGGGTTTTGCACCGATGAAAGTAATTTTTCCGTGATCGATACCCACATCGCAAACTTGATCGAAACCACTGGAGGGATCAATCACGCGTCCATTTTGAATCAAAGTCTTCATGCTTCATTCCCCGCAACAATGGACATCACCGCCATTCGAACCGCTATTCCAAAAGTGACTTGCGGCAAGATCACACTTTGCGCTCCGTCCACCACAGAAGAATCAATTTCAACACCCCGGTTGATGGGGCCTGGATGCATCACGATCGCATCAGGCTTTGCAAATTTGAGTTTGGCTTGCGTGAGGCCAAAGCTTTTGAAATATTCTTGTGCCGATGGCAGCATCGCGCCTGTCATTCGTTCATTTTGTAAACGCAATGTGATGACCACGTCGCAATCTGCAATGCCTTCTTCTAATGAATGAAAAACTCGCACACCCATGTGCGATAAATCGGAGGGCACCAATGTTTTAGGTCCAACGGCGCGTACCTCCGCACACCCCAAGGTGGTTAGTGCATGAATATCAGATCGTGCAACACGCGAGTGCAACACATCGCCAACAATGGCTACGCGCAAATTAGCAAAGTCACCTTTAAAGTGACGTATGGTGTACATATCGAGCAAACCTTGCGTTGGGTGCGCGTGCCGACCATCGCCCGCATTGATCACATGCACATGAGGCGCCACGTGTTGCGCAATCAGATAAGGCGCGCCCGATTCACCGTGTCTCACCACAAAAATATCAGCAGCCATTGCACTGAGATTCGCAATGGTATCTAACAATGACTCGCCTTTGGACGCCGATGAGCGTGCAATATCCAAATTGATCACATCAGCACTCAAACGTGTGGCGGCAATTTCAAACGTGGTGCGTGTTCGCGTGCTGTTTTCAAAAAATAAATTAAAAACACTTTTACCGCGCAACAGCGGAACTTTTTTTACTTCTCTGTCGTTGACTGATACAAAGTTGTTGGCGGCATCCAAAATATGCGTGATGATGTCTTTGGGCAATCCTTCTGTGGATAACAAATGGATGAGTTCGCCTTTTTTATTTAACTGTGGATTTTTTTTGTACAGCAACTCAAGTCTCCAATGAAAAATGGAAACGACCCGTTGGATCTCGCGCCAGCGCCAACGATTGCGTTTTGGGTAGCGTGATGGTTGCGGCGGTCACATCCGCTTGCACGGGTAATTCGCGACCACCGCGATCGACCAATACCGCCAATTGAACTTTGGCGGGCCTTCCAAAATCAAACAATTCATTAATCACTGCTCGCAAGGTTCGTCCTGTATAGAGCACATCGTCAAGCAAAATAATATCGGCGTTATTTACATCGAATGGAATTTTTGTTTGTCTACTGTTTGATAATCCGCGTTGCGCAAAATCATCGCGATGCATGGCCGATGAAATGGCACCCGCTTCACCACTTAAGTTGAGATCTTTTTGAAGACGCTCGGCCAGCCATGCGCCACCCGATATCACACCGACCAATCGGGTTTGCGGCGTTAACAAAGTTTGTACGCGCGTTTTGAGTTGCGTATACAAAGCTTCTGCATCCAATGAAAGTGTGCCTGGGTTCATGCCTTGATATCTCTTAAAAATTGATTGAGGATGATGCAAGCCGATGCGCTATCCAAATCATCTGCACCCATGGATTGAGCTTCGGTGGTGGAGTAACGCTCGTCAACTTCAAAAACTGGAAGCTTAAAGCGACCAACGAGTTGTCTTGCAAATTTTTTGGCGAGCAATGTGGTTTCATGCTCTGCGCCATCGGGATGACAAGGAACTCCGACGACGAGTGCATCGGGTTGCCAATTGCGAATGTGTTTTTCAATGAGTGGCCAGCGTTGATCGCCTTGCGCTTTGATCGTGCCTTGTGGTTTGGCTTCACCCAATAAACGAGAGGCATAAGCCACGCCCGTTCTTTTTATTCCAAAATCAAAAGCCAAAAAAGATTGCAGTCGTGCATCAACGGTGTTGATGAGTGCAACCATCAGGCGTGCCCCGCATCGGGTGAAAGCATCCACGCCTCTAATCCTAATAAAGCCAAGGCTTTGCTGTAACGTTGATCGATGGGTGTATCAAAAATAACTTTGGAATCGGCCTCAACGGTGAGCCAACTGTTTTCTGCAATTTCAGATTCGAGTTGACCTTGCGCCCAAGCTGCATATCCCAAAGAGACCAACACGCGACGAGGACCTGCTCCTGTTGATATGGCCTCGAGTACATCTTTGGACGTGGTCATCTCTAAGCCGCCTGGAATCGATAGGGTCGATGCATAAACCGATTCGTTGCTAGATTGGCCTTCGGGTTTGATGGCCTCGTGCAATACAAAACCGCGTTCGGTGTGCACAGGCCCGCCTTGAAACACGGGCGAATCAGTGAGGTCGGATCGCCCCAAGGGCAACTCCACCTTATCAAACAGGCCACTGAGTTTCATGTCCGAGGGTTTGTTGATGATGAGCCCCAATGCACCTCTCTCGCTGTGTTCGCACATATAAACGACACTTCTTGAGAAAGACGCGTCCGAAAGACCTGGCATTGCGATCAAAAAATGATGCGCCAGGTTGATTGGGAGAGAATCGGAGGTCATGCCGTGATTTTAAGGGCGAACATGTCCATTCCTTCAGCCAGTCATTTTCCCGCCACTTTAATGTGGTTCAGGCGCGATTTGCGCGCCCAAGACAATGCTGCTTTGAGCCAAGCACTTCAGCGCAGTGACTCGGTTCATGGCGTCTTTGTTTTCGATAAGCCAATTCTCGATCCCCTGCCCCGCCAAGACCGTCGGGTGGAATTCATTCGAGAGTCCTTGGTCGACTTGGATCAGCAACTTCAAAAATTGAGCGGTCAAGCCGCTGGCGGCCTGATTGTGATGGTGGGCGACGCTTTAGACATCATCCCCCAATTAGCCAAAAAACTGGGCGTGGTCGCTGTTTTTACCAACCACGACGACGAACCCGACGCATTAGCGCGAGACGCCAAAGTCAGAGGGGGTCTGGCCAATATTGGTGTTGGGTTTTATACCTACAAAGATCATGTGATTTTTGAAAGAGCCGAAGTCCTTACTCAAAATCGCCAACCCTACGGCGTCTTTACGCCTTACAAAAATACATGGCTTAAATATGTTCAAGAGTCAGACTTGGCACCTCACCCCATCGACGCTTTTGCAAAAAAATTAGCAACTAGACCTACGGCCTTTCAAAAACAAGTGCCCACTTTAAAAGAAATTGGTTTTGAAAAAACAAATTTAGATCAACTGCAAATTCCATGCGGCAGTCAAGGCGCAAAAAAATTATTCAATGAATTTTTAAAACGCATGAGTCGCTACGAAGAAACCAGAAATTTTCCTGCCGTCAAAGGGCCCAGTTATTTGAGCGTTCATTTGCGTTTTGGAACAATATCTATTAGGCAATTGGCACGCGCGGCACACGCCAGTCATATGCTATGTGATGAAGGTGCGCAAACTTGGTTATCTGAATTGATTTGGCGAGATTTCTACCACCAAATTTTATTTCATCACCCGCACGTGGTTAGCGGCGCATTCAAACGCGAATACAACTCCATTGTGTGGGAGCACGGCAAAATAGCAGAGAAATTATTTAACGCATGGTGCGAAGGAAAAACGGGCTATCCATTGATTGACGCGTCGATGATGCAAATCAATCAAACGGGTTATATGCACAATCGATTGCGAATGGTTGTTGCAAGTTTTTTAGTCAAAGATTTGGGTATCGATTGGCGATGGGGCGAAGCTTATTTTGCAAAACACCTCAATGATTTTGATTTGGCTGCCAATAACGGGGGCTGGCAATGGGCGAGTTCAAGTGGATGTGACGCACAACCTTACTTTCGAATTTTTAACCCCATAAGTCAGAGTGAAAAATTTGATGCACAAGCCAAATTTATCAAACGCTATTTGCCGCAGTTGTCGGCTCTGTCTGATGACGCCATTCATGCACCTTGGTTGGCCAAGCCGATTGATTTAAAAGCCGCCGGTATAGAACTTGGAAAAGATTACCCGATGCCGATTGTGGATCACGCCACTGCACGAGCAAAAACATTGGAGCGATACGCAGTCATTAAAAAAAATAAATAGCTTTATTGCAAATCGTCAAGAACACTTTGCTGGGGTGATTTGATGAACCCAGCCGCAAACTGATGCAGCAATCGAGCAACTTCTTCTGCGCCTCTTAAAAGCGCAATAGGGCGATGTTCGGTTTTGGGATGTTGCACTCGATCCAAGGCGCTCACCATGGCATGTGCAACTTCGGCTAAACCATACAAAGTTCGTTCTTCAGATAACTGTGCCAATTGATAGGCGTCATTGTTGCATTGCAAAGGTGGTTGTTTAATTTCACCTGAGACATATTGACCCAAATGCAAGCGTAGACGTTGAACGATGGCGTCGGCTTGCTCTAAAAACAAGGCCTGCAACAACACTTGTAACGACTCATCGCTCAAATGCGCCTCTTGAGTTTGCAATTGAGTCAAGAGTTCGCGCTCAACAACTTGTCGCGTATCATTCATGGTACTTCTATTAAAAAAACGAATTAAATTTCAACCATTTCAAAATCTTCTTTGCGCGCTGCGCATTCGGGGCAAACCCAGTTCATGGGGACTTGGTCCCATGGGGTACCTGCAGGAATTCCCTCTTCGGGCAAACCCGCGGCCTCGTCATAAATCCATCCACAAATTAAGCACATCCAAGTTTTAGTCACAATTTTCTCTCGAGTTGGTTAAATCAATTGGGGCCAAAAGGCTCGCATAGAATGTACTGCATTGTATAGTTGTAACAAGATGACCGACACAAAAGACCACACCAAAGGACCCGAGTCAGAAGATCCCCACCCTTGTGTACTCGTCTTTAATGCCAATGATGCCAGCGGTTGCGGCGG
>Ga0214919_10005053_pt1 | contig 18958 bp, 8 predicted proteins | sample LL1503_MetaG_FD_177994 | JGI IMG/M metagenome (GOLD analysis project Ga0214919, IMG submission 177994) | Freshwater microbial communities from Lake Lanier, Atlanta, Georgia, United States - LL-1503 | ecosystem: Environmental > Aquatic > Freshwater > Lake | place: USA: Georgia | collected 2015-03-15
AGCAGGGTTAAATGCAGGAATCGCACTCCAAGCAAACAGCAATAAATAATGTAAGTTACTGCTATTAGAAAAATCAAATACTTTCTTATAATCAAATAAAGGATTATTTAGTAAAGTATCTGTTATTGCGCTAGTATTATTAACACTGTTTAGCAAAATATATGCTACTATCGGTATTACTGCACAAAAAGTAATAAACTGAATTATATCGGTAAAAGTAACGGATTTTATGCCGCCTAAAGAAGAATAAATGGTTACGATAACACCTGCTATTAATATGCCGTAAATATTAGGGATACCCACATATTCAAAAACTAAAGCAGAAATTTTTAACTGAATAGCAATAATCCCGCTAACCCCTATAAAACTGGATATTGCCGTAATTATTCTAACTTTCTCACCAAATAACTCTCCCATAGCTTCTGCTATGGAGAGTTTACCTAAAAACTCTGCCATCCTTGGGGCAAAGAATAAACCAATCAGTAATAAACATAAAGGGTCACTAATTGCTACGACCCAGATAAAATATAATCCCTTGCTATAAGATTCTGCAATAATAGTATAAAAAAATTCTCCGCTCACCCAAGTAGCAACTATGGTAGCAACTATGGTTGCCGTGCTAAAATTTCTATCCCCTACGGCATATTCCTTTATATTTCTAATGCCTCGACTTGAAGATAACCCAAGCAGCAAATTAGCTATCAAAAACCCAATAATAATCAATGAATCTAGGTCAAATGTCATGTTTGTAAGTATATTTTATAATTGTATAACCAGTAGTTGATTAATATACAATATATCAACTTGTTAAAATAAAATAAACAGGAATTTTTAGATTATATAATTTAGATAACTAATAATATTTTATACCTATTATGAGTTTATGATGCCACAAAGTACCTGATTATAAAAACTTTTTACATGAGCGGTATTATAGGTTTGCTTTGTTCTGATAACTTCAATTAAACTTCTATATAGTTAACTATTACACATTTTAAAATTAATGCTAAAACACGATTAGGAGGGTGCTATGGCCGGTCAACTTGTTTCTGATCCTTTGTTTGTAGGGCTTACAAGACCATCAATGATTTTTGGTGTAAGTATTCAATATGCAATGCTTAACCTTATGGTTTCAGTTACGATGTTTATTCAAAAATCCAGTATTTATATAATTTTTATTGCTCTTGTTGTCCATCTGATCGGTTATTTACTTTGCTTTAAAGAACCGCGTTTTATGGAGCTTTACCTTAATTATAGCAGTAAGTGTAACCAATGTCCTAACAAGTCTTTTTGGGGAGCCAATTCTTATAGCGTGTAATTGGTAATAAATATGTTTAAGTTATTTAAGACTGCTGCTGCAAAAGAGTCAAAATCAAGAAAAGAGAAACACGTTTCTCACTTTATTCCATATAAGTGTCATTGGGATCAGAATACTATTTTGACAAAATCAAACGGATTGCTGCAGGTAGTAAAGATAGGTGGTTTTTCTTTTGAAACCGCTGATGATGAAGATTTAGACATTCGTAAGAATATACGTAATTCCATGTTTAAAAATATGGCATCTGGGAATGTAACCTTATATTTTCATACCGTAAGGCGCAAACAAGCGGTAACGCAGCTTGGAGGTCAGGTATCGACTGACCCCACCAATAGGACTGCTAAAGATTTTATTAGCTATCTTGAATCTGAATGGCAAGCTAAGAATTCCAGTTCTGATTCTTATTTTAACGAATTATATGTCAGTATTTTATACGAACCTGACAAAGAAGGAGCAGCGGTAGTACAATATTTACTGACCAAAATGAGGCAGAAATCCAATAAAGCTGTTTGGGAAAAAGACATGCGGGAAATGCACGATAGCATGCAGGAAATGACTACCCGGATGTTAAACACTTTCAGGGATTATGACGCAAGACTGCTTGGAGTAAAACAAACGAGAGATGGTAATTTCTGTGAGATTAGCGAATTTTTAGGGATGCTAATTAATTGCGGGGATCATACCCCCATGATGGTTACTGGAAATAAATTAGATAATTATTTACCAACAAATCGCCTCTTTTTTGGTTCTCGTTCCATAGAAGCGCGTGGGCCACGAGGTAAAAGATATGCAGGTATTGTAAGTGTTAGAGAATATGGGCCAGCAACATCTGCAGGGGTTTTTGACGGATTTTTGCAAATGCCTTTTGAGTTCATTATGGCTCAGAGTTTTGTTTTCTCCAACCGTACTATTGCCATTAATAAAATGCAATTGCAGCAAAATAGGATGATACAGGCTGAAGACAAGGCGGTATCTCAAATTGCAGAAATTTCTCGTGCTCTTGATATGGCGATGAGCGGCGAGATCGGTTTTGGGGAACATCATATTTCTATTTTATGTATCGATAATGACTTAAAGGCACTAGAAAACAGCCTTTCAATGGCTTCTGTAGAATTTTCAAACTGCGGTATGCAACCCGTACGTGAAAGGGTTAATATGGAGCCAAGTTACTGGGGGCAATTGCCAGGAAACATAAGCTATATAGTAAGAAAATCAGTAATCAATACTCTTAACTTGTCCGGTTTTGCTTCTATGCATAATTACCCGTTAGGTAAAATATCCGGTAATCACTGGGGAGATTATGTAACAGTTCTTGATACTACATCCGGTACTCCTTTTTATTTTAACTATCATGTCAGGGATGTAGGTCATACTCTAATCATCGGGCCAACAGGTGCAGGTAAGACAGTGCTAATGAATTTTCTTTGTGCTCAGGCGCAGAAATTTCGCCCGAGGACTTTTTTCTTTGATAAAGATAGGGGAGCAGAGATTTTTATTAGGGCTTTAGGTGGGATATATACGGTTATTGATCCCGGGGCTAATTGCGGATTTAATCCTTTTAAGCTTCCGGATAATGGTGAAAATAGGTCTTTCTTGCTGGATTTGTTAAAAACATTAGTTACCTCGAATGGCGAAACATTAAACGCTGAAGACATAAAGATTTTAACACAAGCTGTTGATGGTAATTATAAATTAGATCGTAGAGATAGAAAACTTAGTAATATTGCTCCTTTCCTGGGAATGGATGGCCCAGGAACTCTTGCTAGTAGAATTGCCATGTGGCACGGTAAAGGTTCGCATGCCAAAATTTTTGATAATGAAGAAGATAATATAGATCTTACTTTAGCTAGAGTTTTTGGTTTTGAAATGGCAGAATTACTAAAAGATCCGGTGAGTCTGGCACCGGTTCTTCTTTATGTTTTTCATCGTATCAATATTTCGCTTGATGGTTCAAGAACAATGATAGTTCTTGATGAAGCATGGGCTTTAATAGACAATCCTGTATTTGCTCCCAAAATTAAGGATTGGCTAAAAGTCTTACGAAAGCTGAATACTTTTGTAATTTTTGCCACTCAAAGTGTGGAAGATGCAAGTAAAAGCAGAATTAGCGATACCTTGATTCAACAAACTGCCACTCAAATTTTCTTGCCTAATCTCAAAGCAACTGATGTCTATAGAAGCGCTTTTATGTTATCGCAGAGAGAATATATTTTAATTAAAACAACTGATCCTGCTTCAAGGTATTTCCTCATAAAACAAGGGGTTAATGCGGTGGTTGCGAAAGTAAATTTAAGTGGTATGGATAATATTATTAATGTTTTATCGGGCAGAGCTGATACTGTTTTATTGCTGGATAGGATTATAGAGAAATATGGCTCTGATCCTAAGAAATGGTTACCTGTTTTTTATCAAGAAGTTAAGTCATTATAGTTAAGATGGATTATATAAGGGATTTACTGACGAAAAGCTTAAGGTTAACGGCCGTTAAATTACCGGTCGTATTTATATTTGCCTTATCCCTTATTATCAATAATAACGCCAAGGCTGATACAATGGATACGGTTATTGATACTTTAACTAATCTTACTTGTGAAACTCAAGGTGTTGGTGGTTTGCTTAGATCTGAATTTTCTCATACTTGTATCCCAGCTCCATTTTTTACCTTTTTGGTAGCAAACTTGGTATCACCAGGACTTTATGCCAATACGCTGCTTAGGGTCAAGATTAATGATAATGACCTTTTTCCAGGTGCTTGCACACGTGCCAACAGAATTGAATTTACCGATCAGAAATTAAGCTTTGCCATGTGCAATAACCTACAGCTTGAAGGAGCCAGGATGTTGGCATTAGTAAATGCAGTAGTACCTATTGCCTCAGCCATATTTACCGGCCAGGCACCCTGGGATGAAATCCAAAAAGCCTGGGATGTACCTAAGGGGGATTATCATGAGATTTATCGCAACCAAAGGGAAGGCGATAGTGGAACGATGGTAGATATTGGCATCATACCTATTTTTCCTTGGAAAGTGATTAAAGAAAAAGATAAAATGTGTGTTGCAACCCAAAGCTTTAGCGGATGGATAGCGATCGGTTGTAAATATATAAAAGAACCTTATCCAATATCTATTTATTCTGATTTCTTGGATTTTAGTTCAGCTCAGGACATTCAAAATACCAGTACCGATTATAATAATATTTTATCATTGACCCAATGTTCTAATGCAGGAGGGTGTTATAAAAGGGCGGTCGACAATTCCAAGACCGGTATAGTAATGAGCGGTCCTATAATAGAATGCGTGAAAGAAATGATCGCAAAATTAATGATTAGCAATGCCGTTTGTAGCTTTAGTGATGTTAAAACTGTACTAAATAGTGCGTCAAGAACTTCCAGTGCTCTTTTTCAGTTTCAAGTTAATATGCACAAGACAGTAGTAGCGTTACTGACTATCTATGTTATTATTTTTGGGTTTAAGATTATACTCGCTGGAGATATACCGCAAAAGGCGGAGATTGTGAATTTTGTAATTAAGTTTGTTTTTGTTGTTTATTTTTCAGTTGGGATTAACATCAGCCAAAATAGCGGTAATGATTTAAACAGGCTAGACGGTATGATAGAATGGGCTTTTCCTTTCTTGCTGGACGGCATGACGGATTTAGCTAGTTGGATAATTAGTGCAAGTCCTTCCGAACTCTGCAAGTTTTATTCAACTGATTATGCTCCAAATATGAGCCATATAGCCCTTTGGGATTCTCTTGATTGTAGAATTAGCCATTACCTAGGTCTTGACGTTATTCAAACTATGATTGTGGATAATGCTTCTAGAAATCATGATTTTTCAAAATTAGATATACTTAGTTTTCCTATACCTCCGTATATTTATTTGCTAATACCAGCCGTGATTTCAGGTAATTTTACTTTAATTTCCTTAGCCCTGATGTACCCGCTGATGGTAATTTCAGTTGGAGCTTTTGTGGTTAATGCTACTGTTGTTTGTATGATATCTATAGTTGTTCTTGGGGTACTTGCTCCGCTTTTTGTACCTATGTATTTATTTAACTATACCAAAGGATACTTTGAATCTTGGGTAAAACTTCTTATTTCCTTTATGCTTCAACCTATGGTTGCAATCGTGTTTATGACTACAATGCTTTCAGTGTATGATTTTGGCTTTTACGGAACGTGTAAATATGATTACAGGGAAATAGCTTTTTCTGGCCCGGAGATGCAAATGACAACCCTAAACGGAGCTTTAGGAACATATGTTCCAGGGGATAATGGCGGGGGTAGAGCGATTCGATATTACTATCTTGATAATGATTGGACAAAATATGCAAATGATGAAGAAAAAAATGGGTGTATTAACAGTTTGGGCTTTATCTTAAACAACCCGATGGCTTGGTTATTTGATACTGGAGAGACGATAGTTTCAAACGCAGTTATGCCTTGGATTGATGATGCTTCCGGAGATGAAGAGAAAAAGCGCTTTAATTTTCTTGATGCTATAAAGGGTTCTCCCGGGATGTTTTTTAACATGCTAGAGGTAATCTATGAAAAAATAAAAACTCTGGCTTTAGCATTGTTAACGGCGTGTTTTACATTATATTTAATGCAGCATTTTAGTGAAACCCTGGCTGAATTTGCCGCAGATATGACCGAAGGTGTTTCAATAGGAAATATGGCAATCAAACCTCAGACTCTGTATAAAGCTGGTATGGCAGCGCTCAATGCCGCCGGAGCAGCCAAAGGTGCGGGAGACAAAAGTGCTGCCGGTGGAGGGGGTGCGGCAGATAAGATGTCGCAGGGGCGTAAAGGAGCAAGTGATAAATTTGCGACTACAGGAGGAGCAAGAGATAAAGTTTCTACGGGAAGTAGCAGAGCAGCAGGAGACAAAGTTTCTACTAGCACAGGAGAGGGTACTGGGCGCTCTTCTTCTATCAAACCAGCAGCAAAATCCTTATCTAGTGCTGAAGGGAGTAAGCCTGAGTCTGTTGACGGTAACGTTAAGCCAAAATCCCCTGATAAAGATAGTAGTAGGGTAGAGCAAATAGCAGATGATTCGGGTGAGCCAAGACCTCTAGCAAAAGCAGCTAGAGCCGTTATAAAAGCTGGTGAATCGCAAGTAGCAAAACTAGAGGATGTATCAAGTGATCAGGCATCTATTGATAGAGGTATAAAAGCAAAATCGTCTGGTCAAGATGATAGTAGAGGAGAACAAGATCGAAGAGCTTCTTCTAATGTGGAAGAACCAGTAGAAGGAAGCGGAATCAAAGATAAAGAATCGCAAGTAGGGCGGCGCAAGGACATTCCAGATGAACCTGCAACTTCCGTAGAAAAACCACTAAAAGCTGTAGATTTGCCATCGTTAAAATATAACGAATTTGCTACTGGATCAACTGCAGAATTATATTCCAAACTTTTGAAAGCTAATAAGGAAGGTTTTGTTGAACAACGTCTAGGTGATAGGCCACCTGCAGAGCGCCCTAATATTTTCTTTTCTGCGGTAAAGGATTTAGGAGCTGAGCATCCTATAACTAAAGCTTTTGAAGAATATATGTTAACACAAGGTTCATCTCAAGATGATCTTAATACCATAAAACTTGCTGCCTTGAACTTTAAAAAACGAGGTGGGGATGAATAAGCTAATCTTTCAATTAGTAATTTTTTTATTTATCAAATTAAGTTGTTGTAGTGCTTATGCAAGTTTTGGTGAGTCATGTGTTAATCTTCCGGCAGTTGATAATACAGGATATTTGATGAATGATACGGCATATGGGTATTTAGTAAAAAATATTGATATGACCACTAATATTCCTAACGGTTGTACGCAAGGCGGCAATATTTTAAGGTTTTGTATAAGAAATAATACTGCGAATCCTGTTTGTAGTCCTGTAAACATGAATTTGGGTGAGGTCAAAAAACTTCAGGAGATTTGTTCAAATCCAGATATTGGCGGGAATCCTTTGCTTTCTGATATCCAGGTTTCAGTAGAAGTGATAGAGAATAATTTATGCCTTATGATGCTTACTTCCCGTGGTAAGATGCCGGTAATTTGCCGTGCGTATAATTCCATTATTGTTGATCCTGGTGTGGAGGCATCTGTTTGTCAGAATCTCGGTGCTTCATGTTATGATGGTTCATCAAAAAGCCAATCCTTACTGAGCTTTTCTGGTATTACCATCAATTGTGTTCGCCAGACCCTCGATAAAGTATTTTACACCGGTAATGGTTGTTCCCAGACGGAAGACAGTATATATTTTACTTTATTAAGCCCGTTTCCATATTTTCAAGAAGCAATGAAGAAATCGATAGGAGCGGCTTTAATCCTATATGTGATGTTTTATGGTTTTAAGGTAGTATTAAATAATGAGTATGTACACTTAAATAAGGTTGCAGCGTTCATTTTAAAATTTCTCTTTGTAGTTTATTTTTCTGTAGGGCTTGGTAACTATTATGATCAAACTGGTAAGAGCGTCAGTCATAATGGTATGACAGAGACGGTATTGCCTATGTTGCTGCAAATGACTTCTGATTTTACCGAGATAGTTTTCCTCGCCGGCGGTTCTCAAGGATTATGTAATTACGATCCGAGCAAATATGAAGCTGGTTATGAGTTTTATAGAGTTTGGGATGCCATAGACTGTAGAGTCGGTTATTATTTTGGCATGCAATTGCTTTACAATCTTGGAAGTGCAGGCTTTTTAAGTGGTGGTTCTACTTCTGCTTATGGCAATATTGCTAGTAGTGCTGTAGATTTTGGGCCTCCAGGAACAGAAGGTATAGAAGCCCTAAGTAAGCCAGGAATGCTTACATTTTTTGTGGTAATGTTTGGCTTTTTTATGGCTGGAAACATAATCATAGTCTTGTGTGGTATGATTTTTGGCATAATATTTCTGTCGGTGATTTTTTATTTTTTAAATGTTTATTTGGTATCGATGGTTACGCTTTATGTAATGGTTTATATCTCCCCAATTTTTGTTCCTATGTTATTGTTTGAAAGAACAAAAGGTTATTTTGATGCATGGACAAAAATAATTGTTTCTTGTGCGCTTCAACCGGCTGTTGTTGGAGGGTTTGTAGCCTTGTTACTTACTATGTATGATTCCATTTTCTTTGGAAACTGCGAATATTTAAGGCACGATTATAACTCCTCCGGAATTAATTTTAGTACCTTTGAACTAAGAGAACCAGCAAGTGAACCAGAAAAATGTATAAATAGTACAGGATATAAATTAATAAAATTTTATTTGGGCCAAGGGTGGGAGAAAAAAACACTTCTTATATTTGAAATTACAACACTTAGCGATTTCTTAGATTTAGCTCTAAATATGGTATATATGATTGTATACGTATTTATATTTTATTTTGCAATTCAGTCTGTGAATGAATTTATTTCTGACCTCACAAGTGGGCCAAATATGTCATCGGTTGTTGTTTCGCCGACAGCCCTTATGGAAAAGGCAAAACAGGCAGCTGAATTTATTAAGGCTGCTGCCTCTAAAGATCCTCAAGCTGCTAAGACAGTGGCGTCTCAAGGTGAAAAATCAGAAACAGGGGGAGATAAAGGAGGAGAAGCTTCTGATAAAGCATCTACCGGCGGATCATCAAAAGAAGAAGCATCTGATACAATTTCTGCTCCTGGAGGTGGTAAGTAATGAAAGGTAATAAATTTGCTTATTTACTTGGTATGGTCGGCCTTGCAATTTTAACCATGATAATATTATGGATAATAGCAATTATTGGTTCTATGGATCTAACGGATGGTTGTTTGTATCGATACAATTTGAGCGACCAAGGTAATTTATCTAATAGTGATGTTGTAAGTAATACTGTAATACTCAAAGCAACCGCCAATTATACAGGTTCTGATTCTGGTGTATCTTCTACCGGTGGAACTGGGGTAGCACTTGATCCAAGTGCTTACGGTAAATGGTTAAATACAAATTTGCGGTTAAAACCTGACCAGTTTGTGCAATTTTATATTAAGGGGGAAGTCAGTCTATGCAAGGCCTATATCCCAATAAATAATTTACAACAAGATTCTAATTTAGATGTTGATGGTAAAAAAATTGAGATTCCAAGAGTAGAGGATCAGACTACTCCTCCAGTGTCATTAATACTTGATGCTAGAACTCCAAATTGGAAGAACTTAACCGAGTTATACAGAAATGATAAATTTTATGTAGCTCTTTATCGTGAGAAGAAAACTACAGTATCTTCTAGCTCCATTTATAATTATTTTACTAAAACGATGACAACGGCTGATTGTAGAGAGGGTAAAAGAACCTATAGCCCGATATGTGGTAGGTACAGCTTATGGAATGGCACGAATAGTTATGTGGGTAATTGTGAATGGGCCACTGATTGTGATGCTTGCGGACAATGTGGTTCTCATTGTAGTGAGTGGGACACATTCGGAGTGTTCTGTTGGGGACACCAAATACCTGACTGTTGCTCATGTTATAAAAATGTTGCAGCTATAGCTCCTGAGCCTTATGCAAATAACGGTAGCCGTACTTATCCTGCTCCCTGGAGCGGTACTATTTCTGATCTGTGGAATGTTACTAGTCATAGTTGCAGTTCAGAGGCTGATTATATTAGGGGAACTTTCCAAAATCAAAAATATTTCTGGTTCAGTGCGAACGATCCGGTAGGTCTCATAAGTAGAATCGACAGTAGTGTTAACCCCACTAATGCAGGGAGTGCGGGTAGTAATTTTACCCGTGTACAGATTGAAGCGGACCAAAGTTTTTATAATAATAGTACCGATTATCAAATTATAAAAATAGAAAAAGCAGGTTATAACGGCAGAGATGTTGGATATTTACAATATAAATTAGCTGATGCTGACAATGCTTATAGTGATAATACGGGCGGTTTTGTACTTAATATAAAACAGACTAAATGCATTAGAACTAATGGCAATGGGATGAACGATTCTATTCAAGGAAGGGGAGTCGTGCAATATGTTATTGCTGATTACGGTTCTAATCCAAATACTACTGCTCCGGTAAATATTGAAAATATTGTAGTTGATGCCGGTGGTAAGGGATCAATAACTGCTCCAAGCAGTGGTAGTGGGGGGTATTTATGGTTAAAAATTAATAATGCGCCAGAAGATTATAAAGATAGTTTTGGTCAATATACTGTTTCTTTCCTTTCTGACATAAGGCACGGTGGGTTTTATGATGACGTATTAAATCCTCTATTTGAAGGCTTAAAAACTAAAATAAAAACCACTTCTATAACGATATTTAAAAATATGACCTGTTATCAAGGGATTGGAGGAGCAGGTAACTGTACAAATTTCTTTAATTATATAAAAGGTCTTTTAAGCCTTTACATTATGTTCTATGGAGCAATGTTTTTACTTGGAATGGTAAAGATAAGCCAGACGGACATTGTAATTAGAGTAATAAAAATTGCATTTGTAGCTGGGCTTATGAATGATAAGACTTTTGCCTTTTTTAACGATTATGTTTTCGACTTTGTAACAGGGTTTTCTGATGCAATAATTGCAAATATGAGTGGGTATAGCTTGTTTTCTAGTTCCACAAGCGTTTCAAACCCATTTATGTTTATGAATGAGGTATTTACTAAAATATTCTTGAGCAGTACTTTTGCTGCTCAAATGATGGCGCTTCTTTCGATGGGAATTAATGGTGTTATTTATTTTATACTGCTATTTGTTTGTTTGGGGATAGTAATAATAGTTGGTTTTAGAGCGCTTGCTGTGTATTTAATGGCATATTTTGCTATTGCAGTGTTGATTGGTATAGCACCGTTATTCTTGACCTTTATTCTTTTTGAGAAAACACGTTACCTTTTTGATAACTGGGTAAAATTTACTTTTAGGTATATGCTCGAACCTACCATTATGCTAGCCGGTATCATTATCCTTACTCAATTATTTACAATATTTTTAGATTACGTAATTGGGTATAGTGTATGTTGGAAATGTGCTATTCCGTTTAGAATACCTTTTCCTAGTATCCCTGGCTTTAATGCAGCATTTTTAGATGTCCCGCTTTTCTGTTTTAATTGGTTTGCTCCTTGGGGATTTGATTACAGAAGCAGTTCTATGGGAGTAAATATGCAAAATATTGTCATATTGTTGATGATTACTTACTGTATGTGGGGGTATATAGAGCTTTCAGGCAAAATGGTTGCAAAACTTGCCGGTGGTGTAGGTGGACCTTCTGCAACAGCTATGGGTGCCGACATGTCAAACTGGGTAGAAAATAAGGCGCTGACAAAAGTTGGTTTAGATAAAGAGAGCAGACAAGAGATGCAAGGCAAAGCCAGAGAGAGGTTGCAAAGTATGGATAAAGGGCCACAAGGATCTATGAAGCCGGGAAATAGACATGATCGGTCTCCGGACGGAGGAGGGGGAGAAAAACCGGAAAGTAGTGAAAAATAGTGGTGTAGGAAAGCACAGGGTTTATGCAGATGGTGTTAGGTAATATAAGGCAGCAGTATTTAATTTAGGCAAAAAATGAAATTAACCAGTAAAATATTATTAGTTATTATATCGGTAATGCAGGCCTTTATAGCTAGTGCTTATGGTGACGATAGGGTTTTTGATTGGATGAATGCAGATATAATGTCTTTTTCTCCTTCTCCAAGATGTATTGAAGTTCCTACTTTTTCAAGTGTGAATCAATCGCATAAGAATCTTAATGTTGAAAATCCGGATGTATGGATGCCAGCAGGTGTCCATGTTGACCAGGATAAAATGCTTTCAATGTCTTGGAATACTAAGGGAGTTTCACCACGACCGCAAAAGTATCGTGTATTATACAGAATTGATCCTAGATTTAACCAACCTCAGATTTTTATTCAAAAATATGATTATGTAGAGCAAAAGTATATAACCGATTTTAATAATTATAGATCCAAGATTTTACCTTATTACCAGCGGAATTATGTGTTTTCTGCTACACGGTTTGGTGATTTTAATGATTACTTTAATTTTGTTGATAGACAGAAAATCACAGTACAAAAAAATGATGTAGTTAATATTACACTTGATGCTAATGGCAATTTTTTTGGTTCAGATGGTGATATGCAGGGAGGGCTTGGAAATGATGGAAATCCTATTAGTATTTTTACTGATAGCTCTTCGGCAGTCCTTCGAAATAAGGTGATGTATGCTTTGCCCAGTAGATGGTGCTCAGATATTATCACTCCTACTGCTACTGATTATGCTAGCCGTTGTCTACCAGTACCAGGGAAATACCTTAATTTGGGAGATCAGATACCTCAGTTAGTAGGGAAAGTTTCGGACAGCTATTTTACTTCCAAGATTAACTCTATTCCTTCATGTCCTGATAATGCTGATGGAGCAGATAATCCGGTATGTTTTTATGATAAGGGAAGGGGATTTAAAGTTGATATTGGAGGAGTGACTATTAAGGATTCTCAGCAGAAATTTGTGTATTCCTCATTTAGTGGTAAATACTTTCTATATCATTATTCCGATTCTGCTGGCGACCTAAATTTTACAACTCCGTGGCCGATTACTGGGATGTACGGTAATAATTTTCTTCAACAGATGATTCAATGGACAGATTTTGATACCAGTAGCGTAGATATATTTAACTATATTAACCTATTTATTTATCTGAATGCTAATATCTTAACTCCTGTTAATTTTTTTTATTTCGGTGGGTATTCCATGGAAATTGAAATTGGACAGGCAAATGCTGTGATAAGTCCGGATGATTTAAGAAATTTAAAAGTTGAGTATTATATTGCGGAATCAGGCGCTCCTGAGAGTACTACTATAGGTAATGATTTACAGCAGAATTTCAAAGGGAATGCTTATACATCTGGTTGGTTGTGGTTAAAGGTTTCAGGAGTTCCTAACCTCTCAGGAAATATAAATGTTAATATAGCAAATTATACGGGATCTACATGGTTTTCTAGTGTAGTTTACGGTGATTTGGTTTCTCCTCTGAGAGATAAATATAATGAATTAAGTCGTATAATTTATGAAAAATTGGTGAGTAATCCAACGTTGCAGGCTATCGCAAAAAGCTGCCTTGTAATATATATAATAATATATGGCCTGGCTTTCCTAGCAGGTGCAGTTCAAATTACTGTAACTGATATAGTTATAAGAGTGTTAAAGGTGGGATTAATAGTAGCATTATTTAGCGAAACCAGCTGGTCGTTTTTTAATGATAATTTATTTAAAATTTTTGTTTCTGGAAGTGATTACCTGCTCACTACAGTTGTAGGTGTTACAAGTACTGTAGGTAATGTATTTGGATTTATAGATCCTATTTTTGATAGATATGGTAATGGTGATGTATGGGCTTTACTTGCCATTCAGCTATTACAAATACATAACGGCTTGGCCTTTTTTGCATGCTTAGCTATTTATTCAATGTTAATTTATCTTAGGGCGGTGCTCGAGGTAATTATAAGCTATTGCCTTGCCTTTTTAGGGCTGGCAGTAATGATATCACTTGCACCGTTTTTTATAATACTAATCCTTTTTGAACAAACAAGAAGCCTTTTTGATAATTGGCTTTCGACATTATTTAGTTACATGCTGCAACCTACTGTGTTATTAGTATTTTTTCTCCTTATAGACCAGTTAATGGGTGAATATATAACGGGTGTGGTAGTTAAAGCTTGTTGGGGAGTTTTAATCCCGCTTAAAATCTCTATCGATCTACATAATATTGGTATACCAATTAGTTTTTCATTTTCATTACCGTTTTTATCTGGTATTCCCTTCTATATTCCGGTGGTAAGCGATATTGGCTCAATTGATGATTTTTTCAATGCTAAGGGAACTTTTGTAAGAGTCGCAACCTCTGGGTTTATATTTTTTATATATTGTAAACTATCAGCCGGTTTAATAGATTATATAACAATTATTACTAATTCCTTGACTGGTGTAACTCCAGCTAGACAAGAAGGGGAATTGCAGGATGTAAAGAGTGCGAATCCTGTACATAACATAATGGGTGATATTCAAAAAGTTACAAGCCCTGTTACTTCTGTTCCACGGAAAGTTGCTAGTTTTGCAAAAGAGAAATTTATTGATCAAAAAATAACTCATCGTGAAAAAGGCAAGGTGGATGACCCTGATTATAGCGGAATTAAGAAAAGCTCCTCTAGCGGGGATGATGGTGGGGATATAGATAGTAGCCCTAAACCAGAAATACCTAGAGGAAAAGGGGGGGCAAATGAATAATCAAGATATTGCACAATTTTATTTCAAGGAAATTAATAATTTGGATAGATTCAATGAATAGGATTTGGTCGTTTTTGATATTATTATTCTGCCTTTCAGCCTGTAGCGGTGACCGCTGTATTGAGGCTGACGATTTCGGATTCGTTAATTTGACGGTATCGGCAAGGTATACTAAAGAGGAAATGTCCAATCAGTCTGGTATAGCGCAAGTTGCCCCTTGGAGACTTTCAAATTATAAAGTCGACGGTAGGCCTCTGGTAATTTTAGTTAGAGGATGGACGCAAGGAGTCGATAGGAATAAGAGCTCAGAGCTTTCAGCCTGGTGTGCGTGGTATGGTCAGGCCGATAACACTGCTACCTTGTCCACATTTTGCCAAAGACTTCGGGAATGTACATTTATAGATGATACTATGTGTACTAATACTAAAGATGCACAAATTACAAATGCTCCGTGTATTTTTAAAAATGGTGTAGGGTTATATGCACTTATTGCCAGGAAAGGTACGAATCCTAATCAGACTTTTTCAAGTCAGAAAAATCCTCAAGGGCTTACTTTTCATTTAGGCGAGAAACCGGTAGGGTATGAAATGCTTGATGTTGATAAGAATGGCAATACTCGTACTGCTGGCGGTATCCTCTATAACTATCAGGATGAAAGCGGAAGTCAAAGTGATTTAAAACAACAATATGCAAACAGTGATTTATATTTTAAGATCTTAGATAATTTTTATGATGATAATAGCGGGCAATATCGGGTTAGTATAAAATCCGGTATTACCGATACGAGTCCTGATCCTATAACTTATGTCACGAATCTAGTTAAAAACTTTCTTTTTGGAGTAAATGGCGATTACGGTTTAATCCGAAATATCTACATGGGTATAGTTAATAACCCTGGCTATAGAATGGCTGTGTCTGCTTTATTATCGCTTTATATTATGTGGACGGCTCTTAGTTATCTGGTTGGAAACGTCCAAGTAACCCATACTGAATTAATAGTTAGGGTAATGAAAATTGCCGTAGTTTCAGCGTTGCTTAGTTCTGAGTATAGTTGGACATTTTTTAATGACTATTTATTTGTCTGGTTTGTTGGCGGGGTAGACCAAATTCTGAAAATGATAACAGAAGCTGGAGCTACAGGACCTGGATCACCAGGAATACTTGGTATGATGCTTGCTCCTCAAACTTTATCTAAATTGTTTTCTTTATTATTTGTAGATTGGATGGGTTTTATATATATTATATTATTCTTCTTTGCTTTATATTTCTTAATTATTATATTTTTCGATGCTGCTGTTATTTATCTTACAGCCTTAATTGCAATCGGGATGATAATAACCATGGGCCCGATATTTATTTGCTTTTTACTATTTGGCATTACACGGTCCTTATTTGAAAACTGGTTAAGGCAGCTTATCTCTTACGCTATTCAACCGATTATCTTATTTACAGGACTTGTGTTCATCTCCATGATTTTACGCCAGGAAATATATGGATCTCTAGGTTTTAGAATCTGTAAACACACTTTTCCTAAAATGAATAATGATGGAGCTGAGGTAATTAGTGATTTTACTAAGGAGAATTTAGGTTTTGATTTAGGGGATTCGATTTTTTACTGGTGGTTTCCTGAGCCGATGAAAGGCGAGCAATTTACCAGAGTTAAACGTAATATACCGATTCCAATAGATCATTTTCAATCTGGAGATAATGTTATAACCGGAGCAGATGATGGATCTTTCTGTGAAGCTTATGCTTGTATAGGTGCAAGATATGTAGATTTACCGTTCCTTGATCCTGATAGAGACCTACGGAGGATTAACCAATTCTGGAATGGAAAATTTGTCCAGCTTGATGGTATGTTGTTAATTTTTGTGGCTATTTATCTACTGGATAAATTTAACGGTATTGCTGTCTCTATTGCTAAGTTTATTTCAAATACTTCGGGAAATCTTACTAGAATGGCTAATGTTAACAAACATGCTTCAGCCGGTATACGATCAGCAATGGATAAGTATGTTACGTCGCCAATAAAAGGCAGATTGGCGCAAACTACAGTAGGAAGAAAGATTACTGAGATTAGAAAACGTGCATCTGAAACACTAAATGAGTTGAAGCAGTTACCATCTGCCTTTATTGATGATAGGAGGATTACTAACCTCAAGCGAGACGCTTTGTCAGGTAATGTAAACATGGCGGTAGCAGCAGAGGCAAAAAAATTATCCGGTCTTGATTACAGGGATGTGAAGAAGGGGGCTATCGGTAAGTATACTAATGTTTTAAAAGAAAAACTGAAAGAGATAGGATTTACTGATAAAGAGGCTGGTAGAATTGCTGATAAAATGTCTCATAAGAAATTCAGTGAGTTACAAAACGAATTTGCCAAGGCTAAATACGGTAAGGATTTTACCAAGTTGAACGAGCAGGAGCAACAGTTGATTAAAGCTCTTCTTGAAAGCAGGCATCAGGATAAATCAGTAGAAACATTAGCTAAAGAAAAATACGGTAAAAAATATAAAAACTTAAGTGCGGCAGAGGGGGGATTAATAGATGATTTTGCTAGAGCAGAAACCAATAAGAAATCCCTGCGGGAAATGGCAGATGACGCTGATTATTCACGGAAGTATGCAGAAGCTTATGTTGATGCCTATCAGGCTTTGTCCGATAGGGGGGTAGGGCTTCTTGGTAAACATAATGCTACTTTCAGGTCGCTAAAAGAGCTGCAACATAAAGTTAAAACAAAACAGGATCTTGAAAAAGCTAAGCAGAAACAGTTTGGAGAAGAACTGTATGCGGGATACCAGAATTTAAAACATGAGGCTTATAGGAAAGTTGTAGGTGAAAGTGATAATGAAACTCTTAAAGCTCTCGGTAATACTTTTGCGGGCGGTGCATGGAACAACATTAATATGAATAAAGATGCTGAAAATTACCGCTTGCAGACATATAATGAAATGCTGGCCGATAGAGCAAGAGAACAAGAGTATAAACCAGTGGCAATGAAAATAGATAGTTTAAGCAAGATTAAAGGAGAAAGTGTAGTATCGCCGGAATTTATTGCCAGAGCTAAAGTTAAAGTCGGTGGTGATTCAAATCTAGAGGTATATAGAGAACTAGCCCAGCAAGAAATACAGCATAAAGTTTATCAGGAGCTAATCAAAGCCGACAAAGATGATCCAAATCCTGTACTTAAGGGTGAGAAATACATGAGAGAATATGCTAAAGATTCCGAAATGGTTAGTATGATTGATAAAGCAGAACGCCTGAAAACACATATACTCGAGGAAGATCCTTTCGTAGCACTGGAAACCCGTCACCAAACCATAGTTAAGGAAGCAGAAGAAAATATAAGACATAATACCCAGATTCTGGAAGACCATTTTGGTATGAGAGATATACCACCGCAGGAATTGCCGGTTTTACTTGAGGAATACTATCAAACCAAGATTGCTGAATTAGAAGTTGCTAAAGAACAGGGAATAGGACCACGAAGAGATGAAGATGCAATAATAGTAGTACCAAAAGATGAAGTATTAAAACTACAAAAATCATTAAGGGATTTTGAAGATAGTGAGAGGGTTCTAGAAGAGATCAGTCGAAGAAAAATGGATATTGTAAGTGAAGTAGACAAACACGTATCCGGTATTAATGAACATAGGAAAGAAGCCGGTATGCAGGAATATATTCCTATTAAGACCACGCAGGTGGGTCTAAGGTCGGCTAGAACAATTGAAGATTTAAGAAGAAGATAAGAGGGCGAAAAATAGGGGCTAAAATAAGCCCCGTGAAAGTTTAGGAATCAATAAGCTAAAGAATGGTACACCATGAGCCACCATGTTCAGGATTTGTGTCATCTGGATCTTTACAACATCCAAGACACGTGGAAGTGAAATGGTCTGTAGTTGGTGTATGTGGTACAGAACCATATGAAGCGTCATCTGCTGCTCTTCCCTTTTCCATTGCGTCATGATAGTTCTCGTTTTTAGCACGACCGTGGAACTGCTTTTCTACCTCACGTTGTTTGGCCATAATAAACACCTTTATTAAAGTTAATAAAACTAAATTTGATTTAATTAATATATGTATAATTTAATTATTAATTAATTTAACAGGATTTGCAAATATAATATTTTCTTTTTATTGCAATAAATAGTTGCAAAACAAACTAAATAGCTGTTTTAATTGAGAGATGCTTATAAAATAATCATGATTATTTAATGAAACCAACAGAACAGCGAAGTCTTACAAGAGAACAGAAAGAAGCAGTAGGGTTATTATCTATCGGCACGTTTCTTGAATACTTTGACCGTGCGACCTGAAACTTCTTTATCAGATTAAAAGAAAGATAAAGACAAGCTATATTATATTGATGGTTAAATTCCATCTTCCCAGACATCGGGATAAAAGTATATGCCACACGATTATAACTGGCAAA
>Ga0214919_10005054_pt1 | contig 18957 bp, 6 predicted proteins | sample LL1503_MetaG_FD_177994 | JGI IMG/M metagenome (GOLD analysis project Ga0214919, IMG submission 177994) | Freshwater microbial communities from Lake Lanier, Atlanta, Georgia, United States - LL-1503 | ecosystem: Environmental > Aquatic > Freshwater > Lake | place: USA: Georgia | collected 2015-03-15
AGTATTTATTGGAAATACGGAGACGTGGCCGAGTGGTCGAAGGCACTCCCCTGCTAAGGGAGCATCTGGCTAAACCCTGGATCGGAAGTTCGAATCTTCTCGTCTCCGCCAAGGATATGTGATTAAATCCTTGCAATTCAATATGTTGTGATAATCGCGAGGGCACTAATTTCTTCCAGTACCCGCTTTGGTACCCAACAACTTTTAATGAACCCTTTGGTAGTGATATTTGCATTATCAAGAATAGTACGACCCAAATAATAATCAAACAGGGGTACCCCTTCTAATTTCCCCTAGTACGACCCCACTCACCCGGCACCCCCCTGATTTAGATTGATGGGACCCAAACTAACCTATGCTGACTAATCTGCTCCAACGATTCATGATTTTGAGTAGTTAAGGGTTTCCCCCCCCCGTAGGGTGAGGCTATTCTGTTATGCTGAAAAAGCCGTAATAAATATGTCATATTAGTAACTTGTTATAAATAATTTATTAATATATAAACTCTTTAATAATGTAAGTATCTAAGAATACTTACATTATTAAAGCCTAGAAGTTTGAATTCTTGCCCCTGAGAGCACCCTATTTATGGACAATAAAGTCAAAAGTGCTCAGTTATCCAGCGCTGGCTTAGCTAATAAGAAATTTAAAAAGATTAGAACTGCTGATCTGCCAGATCCTAATCAGATCGTGGACCAGATAGCTATTTCACCAGATACGATACTTTCTCAAGATCCAATAGTCCATATAGATCCGATTGCTCAGGCATTGTCTAGTGCGATTGAGTCAAGTAGGGGAGGTGGATCTTCTGTCGGTTCTACAGAGTCTTATTCTGCTAGTGGTGATTATGGCAATAGTTGGACCTTGGCTCAGAATACGCCTAAGGAGCCCTCGACAAGTTCTTCTATTACGTCTACTAGTGCTGCCGAGGTTTCTAATAGTGCGCTGGCCATGGTGTTAGGTGGACTTGCCTTAGCTGGTTTGGCTGTTGGTGGTGGGGGGGGGGGATCATCCAGCAGCTCTAGTTCAACATCCAGTGGTTCTAGTGGTGCCCTTGCTGACGGGTACATTACTAATGCGCTTGTTTTCCGGGATGTCGATAACGATGCTGTTTGGGATCATGAGGATTTTGTAGATAACAATAACAACGGCATTTACGATACGGGGGATACTTTCACTGATACCAATAGTGATGGGAAATTTACTGCTGAGGCTTATGCTATTACGGACGCATCTGGCGTATTTACAGGTTTAACAGGTACTGGGAAAATTGTATCGACCTACTTAACGGATTCAAATGGTAGTGTCTTATCGAAAGATATCTCTACAGGCCTATCATTTACATCGACTTATGCTGCGCCTGACGGTTCTACAATTGTTAATCCATTAACCAGTTTAATTGCTGCTCAACTGAGTAGCTCAACAGCTACCGCAGCTGAGATAGCAGCTGCCCAAACTGCGGTTTTGTCTTCTTTTGGAATCACTTTACCGACGGGGTCATCTTTATTAACCTATGATCCGTTGGCAGTTAGTTCCTCTTCCACATCTTCTTGGGAAACTGCAGTGGCAATCCAAAAGGTGGCGGCGCAGGTTGCTAATACGATTCAAGTCTTAGCTGCTGCAGCCACTGGGGTTGATACGTCAATGGCAAGCTCAACAGCTGCGATGGCTGCATTAACTGCTTTAGCAACAACAGTAAGTGCAGGAACAACGATTGATTTATCCTCGGCATCCTCGATTTCTACAGTTGGTACTGCCATGACAAGCGCTTTAGTCGCTAGTGGAACTTGGACTAGTACAAATGCAGCTGCTGTAACTACTCAGGTCACAAGCGCCTCAACAAGCTTGGCTTCTATCAATACTTCGATCAGTAATATTAGTGCAACCTCTGGGAGTAGTTCGTCTGTTTGGGCAACGATGGCTTCGACCCAAAAGGTTGCCCAGACTACATTAGCTACAGCAATTCAAGAAGCAGCCCAGGGTGGAAGTCCCTTTGATTCGTCGGCATTTTCTAACGAAAGCTTAGCCGCATTAATAGAGACGAACACTTCTGCTGCGAGTGTCGTTCTAGACATGGCTCCCCCTGTGGCTCCCACGATTGCAGGGTTAGCTACAGATAGCGGTACCAATACTTCAGACAAGATCACGAATACAGGGACATTGGTTATTAATGACCTAGAGACCAATGCAACAGTTCAATATAGTGTTAATAATGGATCATATCTAAGAGTTTTAACACTGGTCCAGGGTGAGAATACTGTGAAAGTTCGCCAGAGGGATGATGCTGGCAACGTCTCAGCTTCAAGTGAAGCTTTTAGCTTTACCTACGATACAACTGCCCCAAGTACTCCGACAGTGGCCTTAGGCTCCGGCGTAGATGACGGCGTCACAAGCACTGAGGCTGCGCAGAACTCCGGCGTGCTTACCATCACGGCGGAAACGGGTGCTAGCACCGTGGTGACTTTCATCAAAGACGGTAATACCTTCTTCACCAAGATAGTCGACGGCGCTGGCGATACACCGGTTCCCGTGGTGCTGAGCGCAGATGAAGCGATCGCACTGGGATACGGCGCGGTCGAGGTGAGCGCCGTGGCCACCGATGCGGCGGGCAATGCCAGCAGCGCTGCGGTGACCTCATTCACGTTCGCCGCGGTGTCATGGGCCACCTCATTCAATGAAGGCGCGCTCTCAAGCAGGCTGCACATGGATGTGCCCGAACCCAATCGGGCCAGCGTGGTGCTGGACACCGCGAATCAGCAATTGGACTTCTCAGCGCGGGGTACAAATGGCTTGGATGCGTATTACTACCGCGACGACGCCCCCATTGTCTGGACAGATTTGCCCGAGGTGCCGTTGGGCCAGTCATGGTCGGTACAAACACGAGTGAGCATCAACGATGGGCTCGCAGTACCTCAACAATCTGCCGGCATTGCTTTTTATGACGCTGACGGTAGTGTGCCCAACTTCTATTTTTCGCTGACCAAATGGATTCAGCCGACCTACTCACTGTCTGATTTGGCTGCCGTAGCAACCCAAAGCGGTGGTGGCAATGGCATTAGTGGCGAGGCCTACACGCTGCTGTCGGCTAACACATCAGAGGTTTATCTGAAAGTACAAGTCACCGAGCTTGGCCTGACCGACCATTACCAGTTTTTCTATAAAGGCTTGTTGGCACAAGACCCGTGGATCGCAGTGGGTGACGCCAGAACCTACACCGCTAAGGGTAATGACTCAAGGGTCGGGCTGTTCTACAAAACGAATCAAGTCACCGCTGGTGTGACCTTTGACGATTTCGCAATCACTGTGCCCGTGAGCGTGGCAGAAAACAGCACCGGCACGGTTTACACCGCGAATGCCATTGCCGAGGGTGGAAATACACTGACCTACGTCTTGAGTGGCACTGATTCAGCCCTGTTTAGCATCAATCCAAACACTGGGGAGTTGGCCTTTAAAGCGGCCCCCAACTATGAAAACCCGCTGGATGACGACGGTGACAACCTGTACGATCTGTCGGTGACGGCCAGCGATGGCGTGACAACCTCAGTACCGCAATCTGTGGTGATTGCGGTGACCAATGTGGCCGAACTCTCGGCCGTTAACGTGACCGTGGCACCGGCCCAATTGACCGAGGGCGATGCCGGCAAGCTTGTCTACACCTTCACCCGCAGCAGCGACCTGGATGGTGAGCTGACTGTCAATATTGGTGTGGCTGGAACGGCTGACACTGAGGACTATTCTCTTTCGTTGCAAAGCCAATGGACCCGTCTCATCGGTGCAAGTCGTTACTCACAAGTGCCGCCTTCAGCCGCCATGGGTGCAGATGGTGCTGTCTACGTGTCAGGGCGCGTAGACAGCACCCTTCTCGACGGAACAAATGTGCTGAGTGAATCCGGTGGTGGATATGTCAGAAAATTTGATGCTGACGGCTCTTTGGTGTGGACCCGCCTCACCGACGCAGTCAACGACAACTATCCCTATTCAGTGACCACGGGCGTCAATGGCGGCGTTTACGTGGCGGGTATGGCTTATAACCCCGCCGCCTACTACGACGGTTTTGTGACCAACTTTAGTTCTGCCGGTATCTTGAAATGGACCACTTTCGTAGGTGGACCTGACTATGAATATATTAAATCCGTGTCTACGGATGCCAATGGTGCTATCTACGTGGCTGGTTTGTCTTATGACGCAAGTTGGACAGCATCTCCATTCATAAGCAGATTAGATATTGATGGCAATTTAGAGTGGACCCGCCCTGTCGCATCTAGTGACAGCCCTGCAATTTCAGTCTCCCCGACTGCCGACGGTGCAGTCTATGTGACGGGTTACTCCAATAGCGCCATCTTGGATGGCTCAAATAAACTAGGCGAAAACGGTAGCTATGTCAGCAAGTACGATGCAGTCGGAAATTTAGAGTGGACCCGCCTCCCAGATGCATCTAGTTCCAGCCAAACTAATTCAATCTCTGCGGGTGCAGATGGTGCCGTTTATGTGGCTGGTTATAGCTATGGCAACAGCGGCCAAGATGGCTTTGTGACCAAATTCGACGCTAATGGAAATTTGCTGTGGACTCGTCTAGTTAGCGGAACTGGCAACGATTCTGTTAAATCAGTCTTCGCGGGTTCAGATGGAGCCATCTACGTTGCGGGAGAAACCAACAGCAGCCTGAACGGGCAGGTCATTCAAGGTGCACCCAATACAACAAACGGTTTTGTGGTCAAGCTTGATGCCGACGACGGCGCTCTGGCGTGGACCCACCTCATCGGAGGATCGAACAATGAACTGATCAAATCCGTTTCTGCGGATGCCGATGGCGTGGTTTACATCGCTGGTGAAACCTACAGCAGCAGCCTGAACGGACAGAACAATCAGGGCAACGTCGCCGGTTTTGTCAGCAAAATACAGCCCGCCTCTTTGACACAAGTCACTTTTGCAACCGGCAGTGCCACTGCAACGCTCGTCCTCAAAGCTACATCTGACACCTTGATCGAAAGCGAAGGTAATGAAACCGTAATCGTAACAGTCAAACCGGGCCAAGCTTACACAGTGGGCTCCTCTGCGTCGGCCACCGGCACCATCGAAGACAAGCTGGAATCTGATGGAAACTCTGTAAACATTAATTCCCGCACGGAAAGCAATATCTCTGTTGTTGGTGAGACCGATCTGTATTCAATTCAGCTGACTGAAGGTGAAAAATACATCTTCACGCTTGAGGCCAATTCATCAGAACTAAATGCGGGATTAAATCTATTTACAACAAGATCTGCTTCGAGTGAGAGTCTGTTACTGACAAACGACAATGCCTTCTATTTAAATAATAACGCTCGAATTACTTATATAGCTCAAGAGACAGGCACCTATTATTTACAGGCAAACGGAGGTATTGAAACAGTAGGTGATTATATTTTGAGCGTTTCAGACAGTGATATTCCAACTCCAGAAGTGGAGTTTCAAATTCCGAGCGCAGTTTATTTATCAGAAATTACAGGAAATTTGACCACGGAAATAAGTTGGAGGAGTCAGGAATTCTATTTGTATTTAAATACCCCCAGCGATATTCTCCCCAACTGGGAGAACTCAGAGGCCCCAGTCAAACCCACGTTAGTTGAAGTTAATGGATCTGGCAACGTTGCAAATCTGTGGGCTAACATCATCGACTGGGGGAGACCAACAATACAATCAGGCACATCAAATCTTCTACCAGATACTAACTACGTTTACACCATTGCCAGAGGGACCATTAAAGACTCAATCGGCCTAACCAATGACTATTATGAATCTACAATTTTCCACACATCGGCTGACATTATTGGGCCGGTTGCGATGAAGGGTGGCGTCGCAACGGGGACTCATGCTGGTGGTACATACGCCTACCTTACCGGCTTCTCTAGTCTGGATGTTGCTACGCCCGGCCAGACATTGTCCATCTCAACATCGCCCGATACGCTGTTTGTGCAATTTAATGAACCAGTGCGTTGGCCGGCAGGTGGCTGGAATCAGGAGTGGTCTGCAGCTGCATCGAATGGTGTGATTGATGGCGTATATCTTGTAGAAAACGATGTTCGAGTCTATGAGTTCGGTGTTGCATACATACCTGCTTGGGGCAATTATGAAGTTGGCAACATTCACCTGGATCTTGAAAATAAAACAGGGAGCGATACTTCTAATAATGACGAAGCCATCTGGTTGGATCTACGCAATGGGTTCAAGTCTGGCGGCGCCCCTGTGGGATACACCCTAAAAGAGGGCGCTACGTACACACTGGTCTTTGATGTAGGTATGTACGACCCAGTGCTGAATTTCAGCGAACCGACGACACCCCCATTTGAATTCAGTTTTATTATCAGCCCTTCGCTGCAAGTCCTTTAGATGACCAAAACTTGCAAGTCGCCCGCCTCCAGAATAGGTACTTGATTGGTGCTTTGCATTCAGGGGTAGTCTGGGGAGGCGCTGCCGATAACTACCCCTCCTATTACGTCGCATTGGAGGTGTTGTAGTAGGTGCGAGCTTGAACTTGGTGGCGGTTCTCAAGGGCGACGTGAATGGTAGTTGGACAGCCCCCACGAATAGTGAGATTGTTACTGCTAGCCACTTTACGGATTTAATTACCTAGGGATTAGGAACTACCAGTCAGTGGGTGCTTTAATAGAAAATATAGCGCATGGTTCCAGTGTTCTCCACTAGTAATAATAGGAAAATTCTGTTGTGTTGAATGGCCGTGGGTTTTTACCCAATGGGTATCTTTTAGTAATTGCTTTGGTACCCAACTAGTTTTAAGTTTCATCGAACTTTTGATATTGATTTTTACTATGTCATGCAGGATTCTAGTAAGAAAAAAATAACTAAATAGGAGTACCCTTCTAATTTCTCCTAGATCCGACCCCACCCACCTGGTACCCGGCAATTGGGGCTAATGGGACCCAAACTAACCTATGCTTACTAATCTGCTCAAACGATTAATAGTTGTAGTTATTGAGGGTTTACCCTCTCGGAGGGGGGAGCTATTCTGTTATGCTAAAAAAGCCGTTATAAACCTACTGTCACAAATACAAGCGGTTCTTATATTAATAGTACAAATAATTTAATAATTACTGGGCTTAATTACAATACACTACTTGACGTTGGGGAAAGTTCTAGTACAGACATTAGAGCACGCCTTAATTGGAGTAAATTATCTTGGGATATTAATGGAGACAACACAACTACTCCCGATGTAAGTTTTTTGCTAACGGATATTAGTTCAGCTAATGTAATTGATAATACACATCTAAGTATTCTTTTTACTTCTAATAAAGGTTCATCTTTAGAGGCGACTAGTGGTTTTGGAGGTAATAACGATACCTTAGATATTACTACTGGGTTTTCTGTGGATAATGCTGGTAATCCTGCAGTCAGTGACTCTATTTCAAATGCTGTCTTGTCAACATCAATTGCAGGTCAGTCGGAAATTTTTCTAGGTGCTTTTGGAAAACTTATTCGCCCAGTTCAGGCAGACGGAGGTAATTGGTATTATTATTGGGATCGAAGTGGGAATGGGGAATCTACTGGTAATGATTCTACGACGCACAATGTACTGGATGCAATTTTTAATCAAGACATTAATGGTAATGTGAATCCAGTTCGAAATGTCGATAATAGTTTTGAATCAACAGATACCTATCGCTATGCAACGATTAATGGAGTCAGCTTGGCATTGCCAACTGTGGGGGGGTATCCCCATATAGAGGTACAAGTGTTAATTCAACTGGAATAAATGCTACTTATAATGATTTATTAGCTATATGGGATTCTAAAAATGGCAATGATGCTTCCTTAAAAAAAGATGGGATGCCTGATGGTTGGGGTGAAGATGAATACTTATTTTGGTCATCGACACAAACTGGCTCTAGGCATTCAGTTATTTCTCTTGGAGAGGTCGAAAATAAAATTCGCGTTACCAATGAGGTTGATACTCTGTTGTACTATGTGGCGCTTCAGGTCATATAGGTTTTTGTTGAGAGAAATTTAAAAATAATTTGATCTCCTGTTTTGATCGCGTCATCTTATTTTTTATTTAGCGAATTTTTATTAATAAGGATAAAAATTGTGATCCGAATAAGTACCAATTTTTTTTTACATTGTTTAATAGTGCTAATGATTTCTTCCGGTCATTGCGTTGCTGCAGTCTTCACAATTGAGGATTTGTTGGATCAGGCACTTAGTTCTTATCCAACGGTTTTATCAGGTCAGGCTACGAAGGAGTCTGCAGCTTCAGAGGTTACCGCTTCTCAATTGAAATTTTTACCAACACCCTCCATTAGTACCCAACAAAATAGCATAGCTTATGCGGGTCAGACATCTCAGATTAGACCTGCCACTAACTTTTCATTGACTCAACCAGTTTACACTGGCGGCGCACTGAGCGCTGGACTTGCTAAAACAAATGCGCGCCTAACGGCCTCCGATTTTTCCTTATTAGAAATTCGGGAAGATATTAGCCGTCGTTTAGTAAGTGCGTATGCCGATTGGCTCAGGGCATATTTAAAGATTCAGGCCTTAGAAGAGAGTGTCGGTATTCATCAAAAATTAGTCGATTTGATTGTTCGACGAAGTGATTCTGGTGTGAGTTCTCTTTCGGATAAAGATTTAGGATTTTCTCGTTTGTATCAAGTAAAAGCAGATTTAGATGTTCAGAACTCTGCGGAGGCTTCAGCTCTAGCGACCTTGAGTGAACTCGTCGGTCAACAACTTGTTCGGAGCCAATTAGTTGGTATGGTTGCCACAGCTGGTAAGGTGACAAGTAAGTCAGATGGGCTTGTAAAAGCTCTGGCAATTAGTCCCAAAATTAATCGCTTAATTTATGAGGCACAAGCATCTGACGCAGAAGCAAATGAGATTCGTGGTCAGGCGATACCACAGGTCTCTTTACAAGCGCAGCGCCAGGTTGGTAATATTTATTCACCCGATTACCCAAGCTTTAATACATTTGGTGTAGTGGTGCAATATACCCCTGGAGCAGGTATTTCTTCGATCGCATCAGCAAGTGCTGCAAAAAGTAGGGCTCGCGCAGCGTTATTACAGGTTGATGTTGCTAAGCGCGAATTATCGGATCGACTAAGTTCTGAATATAACGAGTATGAGTATTCATTATTAAAAGAAGAGAACCTGTCTCGCTCGGCTTCTTTAGCAGACGATATCCGTGCATCCTATGATCGCCAGTATTTAGTAGGCCGTAAAACCTGGGTTGAAGTGATGAATGCCGTCCGAGAAAGAACCTTAAGCCAAATTGCAATCGCTGATACGAAGGCGAGTATTCTTGGAGCGAGTAGACGTTTAGGAATCTACATTGAAGGTACTAGTAAATAATGAATACCACAGCGCAAGCAAAACCAAAGATGGAGGGAAGTATGGGTTTAGCATGGGCTATTACTCTTGCCTCTCGTCTGCAGGGTAAAGAAGTAGATCGCTTACGATTACATGAGGCGATTAGTGCCCATTTACCTGCTATTGCAGCATTATCGGAACAACCTGGTTTAGTAATAGACCAGCACACGACTAATTGGGATAATCTATTAAAGCGTGTTGCTACTAGCGCCGGTATTCAAGGGATTGAGTTTTATGAAAAACCGGACGCTGCGAGAGTACCATTTATTTCTTGGTCTGCAGAATTAGGATGGGTACTTGTCAGGTCCCTTGCGCCAAATGGCCAATGGCTAGTCGACGCTGGAGGGCAGGGAGTATCTATACCCCCTGAAAATATTTTCCCCGTAGCCCGATTAGTCTTTGAGGAAACTTCTAGACCCATTTCAGGCAAGCCGGTATTTCAATTATTTCGCGAAGCTTTTTTGACACACCGTACGACACTAATTGAAGTTGCTATTGCTGGCGTCTTAATTAATCTTCTAGCTTTAGCGACATCTTTGTATTCAATGCAGATTTATGACCGAGTTATTCCTACGCAAGGATATGCAACTCTGACAGTTTTGACAATCGGCGTTGCTTTAACAATTCTATTTGAGTTACTGGTCAAGATCGTAAGATCGTCTCTCATGGAAGATGTTGTGGTTAAAGTCGATAGTAAATTATCGAGGGCTATTTTCTCGCGTTTACTGCAGATTCGGATGGATCAACTACCCGGTTCTGTTGGATCTCTTTCGGCGCAGTTGCGGGGTTATGAAACTATTCGCGGCTTTTTGTCGGCTAGTACCCTCTATATTTTTGTGGATATCCCATTCGCACTCATTTTTATGTTGATGATTGGTTTTATTGGGGTTGTTTCTTTAGCATTTATACCTTTTGTATTTTTAGCAATCGCGATTTCTTTAGGCTATGTTCTACAAAAACGAATTGAATGGCACGCTGTTAATAGCACCAAAGCTTCTAATCAGAAAATGGGGTTATTGGTTGAGACGATTGAAGGAGCCGAAACAATTAAATCTGGTTCTGGCGGCTGGGGGGCTTTATCCAAGTGGATTGATAAAACTGAAGAGGCGATGCAACATGACATGGCCTTGCGAAATATTAGTGAGAGAAGTACTTTTATTACTGCGACCTTGCAGCAAGTGAGTTATGTCGCACTCATGGCAACAGGCGCATACTTTGCAGCTGAAGGTTTTATTACGATGGGAGCTTTAATTGCTTGCTCTATTTTGAGTGGACGAATCTTAGGTCCTGTTGCTTCTATTCCGGGGCTTATGGTGCAACAGGCTAATGCGAAGGCGGCCTTGGATGGCCTAGAGAAGCTTTTTGTTTTGAAGGTCGACAATGATGGTATTCCTCGACCGATGATGCCAGACACGATCCATGGTGAATTTCGGCTAGAGCGGGTCCGCTTTGCCTATGAAGGGGCTTCAAAAGCTTTATCAATTCAGGCGATGCAAATTCGAGCAGGAGAAAAAATTGGTGTTATTGGCGCTATTGGCTCTGGTAAATCGACCTTACTACGCCTGCTCACTGGTATGTATCAACCCAATGAAGGTAGGGTATTGTTAGATGGTTTAGATATTGATCAAATATCGCGCCATCTTTTAGGTGAAAAGATTGGTTATCTACAGCAAGATCATCGATTATTTAGTGGCACTTTGCGAGAAAACTTATTAGTAGGATTACCAGACCCTGGTGACGAAGTGATTCGGGAGTGTGCAGCAAAAAGTGGATTACTAGCAACGGTTACTAACCACCCTAAAGGGCTTGATCTCATGATTGTTGAGGGGGGGAAGGGTTTGTCGGGAGGGCAGCGTCAGCTTGTTGCTTTAACACGGGTTATTTTGAGTAAGCCATCTCTTTGGCTACTAGATGAACCTACTGCCTCCATGGATGAGGCTTCAGAAAATCGCTGTATCCAGTTCCTTCGTGAGACTATTCAGCCCGAGCAGACGATGATTTTAGTCACACATAAATTAAGCCTACTACAAATGGTGGAACGCCTCATCTTGATTCATAACCACGAAGTTATTCTAGATGGGCCACGTGATGAGGTATTAAAACGCCTAGCGAATAAGGTGGCCCCGCAACAAGGGACGGAAAGTAAATCATGATGAACCACCTGCATATATTTCTTATATCAATGATTGGTAATTACAGACTCAATCTTATTTGGATGATCTAATGCCTAAGGACAAGCAAACTATTACTAGTCAGAATTCTAATTTAGCAGGGATGTTGAATCCCTCGAGTATTCAGCGGCCTCGAATTTTATTGCGAATTTCGATCGTATTATTTTCAGTATTAATTGCTTGGGCTTGGTATTTTGAAATCGACCAAATAGTTCATGCAACTGGTCAAGTCATTGCCAGTGCCCGTTCTCAAATCGTTCAAGCTGCTGATGGGGGAGTATTGGTAGAAATGCGGGTCCAAGAAGGTGATGTGGTCAAGCAAGGGCAGATCATTGCTAGCTTAGAAAAAGAGCGTGCCCAAGCCAGTTATTCGGAAAGTTTTGGCAAGGTAGTCGCTCTTCGGCTAACCGTTGCTAGGCTGCAGGCTGAGATTGCAAGTAAAGATTTTGTTCCAGATCCTAAGGTAGCGAAAGTTTATCCCGAATTAGTACAAAATCAAATTAATTTATACCGCCAGCGAAGATCAGGTTTACAAGAGCAGTTAAAGGTATTGAATGACAATATTCGCCTTGCGGAAGAGGAGTTGAATATGAATTTACCCTTAGAGAAATTGGGTGATATTAGCCAGACAGATATTATTCGATTAAAAAGGGCTGTGAATGATGCAAAAAATCTCTCGTATTCTTCCTTGAATAAATACTTACAAGATGCAAGTGCAGAATTAAATAAGGCCCAAGAGGATTTAAATTCGAATGAACAAATTGCGGCGGATCGGCAGCAGTTACTCGAACATACTGACATAATTGCCCCAGCTACTGGGATAGTGAAAAGTATTAAAGTCACCACATTAGGTGGGGTAGTTCGTCAGGGTGACGAATTATTACAAATCTTGCCTACAGAAAGTGATTTAGTTATTGAGGCGAAGGTCAAGCCAGCTGATATGGCGGATATGCGCTCAGGTCTAGAGTCTAAAATTAAGTTAGATGCATATGATTACTCGATTTTTGGAGTCATGAAAGGTCTAGTAAGTTATGTCAGCGCTGACACGCTTAGTGAGGATACGAAAAATGGTCCGTTGACCTATTACCGTATAAAAGTAAATATTAGCGAAAAAGAATTTAAAGGGAAGATGGCCGACATGATTGAAGTCCGCCCTGGAATGACTGCAACAGTTGATATTCGTACTGGGAGGAGATCTATTTTGTCTTTTATTACGAAACCAATTACCAAAACGGTTAAAGATTCTTTTGGTGAACGCTAATAGTCTGCTCCTATAGATACGTTTAGAGAATAGTCTGTGCATGAAGCCCGCTAATCTGGCCCCCTAATTTGGCCTGATGGGGCCCAAACTAACCTACGCTGACTAATCTGCTCAAATGATTGGTAATTTTAAATATTAGGGTTTACCCCCCCCGAGGGGTGAGGCTATTCTGTTATGCTGAAAAAGCCGTTATAAATATGAAAGCGTTTTAATAATTTAAGTATTTAAGAACACGTAAATTGTTAAAGTCTAGAACTTTATTCCATTGAATTTCTACCCTTGAGATCATCCCAATTATGGATATTAAAGCCAAAAGTTCTCAGTTATCCAGCAGTGGCTTAGCTAATAAGAAACTTAAAAAGGGTCGAACTGCCGATCTGCCAGATCCTAATCAGATCGTGGACCAGATAGCTATTTCACCAGATACGATACTTCCTCAAGATCCAATAGTCCATATAGATCCGATTGCTCACGCATTGTCTAGTGCGATTGAGTCAAGTGGGGGAGGTGGATCTTCTGTCGGTTCTACAGAGTCTTATTCTGCTAGTGGTGATTATGGTAATAGTTGGTCCTTGGCTCAGAATACGCCTAAGGAGCCCTCGCCGAGTTCTTCTATTGCGTCTGCTAGTGGTATCGAGGTTTCGAATAGTACGCTAGCCATGGTGTTAGGTGGACTTGCCTTAGCTGGTTTGGCTGTTGGTGGTGGCGGTGGAGGATCATCCAGCAGCTCTAGTTCAACATCCAGTGGCACAAGTGGGGCAATGGCTGACGGCTACATTGCTAATGCGCTTGTTTTCCGGGATGTCGATAACGATGCTGTGTGGGATCATGAAGTTTTTGTCGATAATAATAACAACGGCATTTACGATACGGGCGATACGTATACCGACGCCAATGGTGATGGCTTATTTACGGCAGAGGCCTATGTCTTAACAAATGCATCTGGCGTATATACCGGATTAACTGGTACCGGAAAAATTGTTGCTACCTATCTGACCGATAGTAGTGGTAATGTTTTGACAACCGACGTATCGACGGGCTTGACCTTTTCTTCGACCTACGCCGCACCGGATGGCTCAACGATTGTTAACCCATTAACAAGCTTAATTGCTGCCCAGTTGAGTAGCTCAACAGCTACTGCAGCTGAGATTGCTGCTGCCCAAACTGCGGTTTTAACCTCTTTGGGTGTGACTTTACCGACAGGCTCGACTTTATTGACCTATGACCCCTTAGCGGTGAGTTCTTCTTCAGCGGCTTCTTGGGCAACTGCTGTGGCTGTCCAAAAGGTGGCAGCGCAGGTCGCTAATACAATTCAAGTTCTTGCGTCGGCGGCGACTGGTGTAGATACATCGATGTCAAACGCCACTGCTGCGATGGCTGCCTTAACCGCTTTAGCTACAACAGTGAGTGCAGGAACAACAATTGATTTGTCGTCCTCCACAGCGATCTCCGCGGTGGGTACCACGATGACGAATACGCTCGTGAGTAACAACACATGGAGTAGCGCCAATGGCGCTTCGGTAGCGGGTCAGATAACTGCTGCCGCTAGTAGTTTGGCTGCGATTAATACGGCGATTAATAGTATTAGCGCTACATCCGGTACGACTACGGATGTTTGGGCTAATATGGCTTCGACCCAAAAGGTCGCCCAGTCTACCTTAGCCACGGCGATTAAAGAGTCTGCGCAGGGTGGTAGCGCCGTTGATACATCAGCATTTACTGGGACCAATCTAACCAGCTTAGTTGCTTCAGCGAAGTCGGATAAGACTGTGCCATCTGCTCCGACGGTGACCCTCACAACGGATAGTGGCTCGAGCACTACAGACAAGATCACTAATACAGGGACATTGGTCCTTGGTGGCCTAGAGACGAATGCAAAAGTTCAATACAGTATTAATGGTGGAAGTAATTGGCAAAGAACCTTCACAGCAGCAGAGGGTACGAATACAGTGCAAGTCCGCCAGATAGATGCGGCAGGCAATTTTTCAGCAGCGACATCTGTAACTTTTACCTACGACTCGACAGCTCCGAGCATGCCGATCATTAATACAGCAACATCTGATGATGTCATTAACAGCGCAGAGCGAGCCGCTGGAGTGACGATTACAGGAACTACGCAAGCAGGAACTACTGTCACAGTCAATGGTAATAGTGCGACGGTGACTGGCACGACTTGGAGCTATACCTTTAATGCTGCCGCTATCGATGCCTTGACCATATTGAATAGCACAGGCTCCACCGAACTAACGATTATTGCCACTGATTTGGCAGGTAATACAACGACTACTAAAGCATGGCCAAAAATTGATATTACAGCGCCTAGTGCACCATCTATTACATTTGTCACAGATGATACCTCGCCTGTCACAGGAACATTGTCGACTAGTGGCTCAACCAACGATACAACACCTACGATTAAGGTCTCTCTTACGAATACTGGTGCTGTTGCTGGCGACACGGTGCAGCTTTACAACGGTACTGCAGCTTTAGGGACTGCCACAACCTTAACTAGTGCCCATATTAGCGCTGGGTTTGTTGACATCACGACTAGCACCCTCAGTCAAGCAACATACAACATTCATGCAAAAGTGGTCGACGCAGCTGGCAATACGAGTAGTGCCAGCACTAGTTTTGTAACGACGGTTGATACAACTGCGCCAAGCTTAGCGGTGAATACCGTCGCGACAGATGATTTAATTAATAGTTCAGAGCGGACTACCGGGGTAACAATCTCTGGTACGACTGAAGTTGGAGCAACGGTCACTGTCAACGGCAATCTTGCGACTTTATCAGGTACCTCGTGGAGTTATCTATTTAATGCCGTAGCAATTAATACATTTGGTCAGGGAACAGAACTGCTCACGATTATTGCCACCGATGCTGCTGGTAATACAACGACGCAACAGATTTGGCCTATTGTTGATACAGTCGCTCCGTCAGCGCCAACCATTTCATATGCCAAGGATAATGTTTCCCCAGTAACCACGAATGTGACAAGTGGGGGTGTAACGAATGACTCAACCCCAACTTTGTATGTCTCTCTGGCAAATACGGCTGTAGTTGTTGGTGATACTGTCAATATTTTTATCAATGGAGTGACGCAAGGTACCGTCAGCTTGTCAGCGACCAATATTAGCGATGGATATGTTGAGATAACCCCGTCTACTGCACTAACAGACGGCACGTATCAAGTCACGATACAGTTAACTGATTTGGCAGGTAATAGTAGTGCCTTATCGAATGTCTTTACGGGGACGGTGGACACCGCAGCTCCCACACTAGTCACTCGGTCTTTTACGGTTGTCGAAAATACTACAGCAGTTACCACCTTAGTAGCGACGAACTCCGAAAGCGTGACCTATAGCCTTGCCGGCACGGGGGCAGATAATGCCTTGTTTAGTATGACAAGTGGTGGGGTGTTAACCTTCCTCGCTGCTAAAAACTACGAGCAACCTGGCAGTGCGGCGCATACGAATGCTTATGCCTTAACTGTGAATGTGACCGATGCTGCTGGGAATGTCAGAAATCAGGCGGTTACTGTTAATGTCACGAATGTATCCGAGAGTATGACGGGTACTGTTTTAGATGGATATGTTGCTGGTGCAACCATCTTCCAAGACTTAAACAATAACAATGTATTTGATGCTGGCGAGCCTAATACGATTACCAACTCGATTGGTCAGTTCATCTTACCGGCAGTTGTTGGCTCACCGAATGCACCGATTAAGATGATTAGTGGTTTTGATATTGGTACGAATGAGCCGATTATCACTACGCTTGGTGTCCCGTCAACTAATCCCGGAGTGGTTGTGGCATCGCCTTTATCTACGATTATCTCGATGGCCTCAGCCAATCAACCAAGTACTTCATTAGATGCCTTGCAAAGTCGTTTGGCTTCGTATTTGGGTATTACTGAAGCAACAATTACCAAAGTGGATTTACTGACTGATAATCCCCTTAGTTTATTAACGAGTTCGGATAGTACTGAAGTCTCGGCTGCAAAGACGATTTTTGCTGCGAATCAATATGTCATGTCTTTAGCCCATATCTCAGGGGCAATGACAAAATATATTGCTGAGCAGTTTGAATCGCAAGCAGATACCTATTTAGCGACTTTGGGATTATCTAGTGTTGATGTGTTGGGTAGTACTGATACCTACGAAAAGGTTGGCTCCGATGCGATCTTTAAGAAAGTCGCTGCCGATATTGCGCCGTCAACGGTTGTTAGTAACGATACCTTTCAATTAAAGTCGAACTACGTCACTTTAACGGATTATGATCCTTCCACAGGATCTGCAGTGGCCTACCGGGCACCAATTACAGTTGCTTCGAATATCGGGACTGTCGGTTTTGAGCAAGGCGCCATTAATTACACGAATTTATCGAATGCTTTGAATAATACCGGTGACTGGCAGAGTCCCCAGATTAGTTTTGACTTACAAAAAATGGCTGCTTCTGGTTCCGCCTCACTGACTATGCAGTTATTTGACGGACTAGATGCTAGCAGAACTACTGGTGAGCGTGAAGTTGGGTTTACGGTGAGTTTGAGTTGGACTTCAGACGGCTCGTCAGCCACATTTACTGTACCAGTTCAAAGTATCTCAGGTTATTACTATGACCGATTTGCTAATCGTTATACGATTAATTTTCAGAACCTAGATAGTGACCTCTTAACGGTTACTCAGGCCGGACCTATTACACCGGCTACTCTGAACCTCAAACTCCAAAGTTTACTTAGTAAGTTAACGGAAGTTTCGCCAGGTAATTTGCTTGGGGTGGGAGACTACCACTTAATGGTAAGTTCCACTATCCCCTTAGCAGCTTCGGACGGCGCAAATATTGATAGCTTTAGCGTACCCATCTCGATTAAAACTAGTTCAGCAATCACCGTCTTTGCGCAAGATGCGCAGTTTGCAGAAGCCGAAACTGTCAAAGAGGTTGGCTTATATTTAAATCAGGCAAGTAGTAGTGATGTGACGGTTCGGTATCACTTTGCCAATGGCACGGCGACGAGTGGTACGGATTACACTGCAACCTCGGGTACTGTCACCATCAGTAGTGGCTCAACTAGCGTATTTATTAGTGTTCCTGTCTTAACGGATACAACAGCAGAGTCCACAGAGACAGTTCAGTTAGTGATTGATAGCGTGACTGGCGCAACGGCCATGAATACTGCTGCTACGATCACGATTAAGGATGCCTTAGCCTCGAGTACTTTATATGGGAATTTATCGAGTACAAGTGCGATCGCAGTTAATACCCAAGCTGAGACAGATCTAGTAACAGCAATACAAGCCCACCTAGCGCAAACAACTGTGACCATTGGTGGTCAATCTAGAACTTTAGCAAGTGTATTAAGTGGTCATGTTGATGCTTCAACTCTAATTAGTCAATACGACGCACTAGGCCAAACGATCTTAAGCGCCACTTGGTCGAAGTTGCAGACTATCTTTGACTCCTATAGTAGTTTAGGCGCAACTGATTATGCCCGCTCCTTGATGGTTGCCAATGCTGGCGCAAAAGCATTTGATTTAGATCAGGTAGTGGGTGATATTTTTAGTTCTGCCGGAGCGTACTTAGCGAATAAGAGCGTCACGAATCTGAATACGCTAATTGATAACTATGTAACTCTAGCTGGCGATACGATTGGAGACATCTTCGGGACAGATACGGGGACGTATTTTTCTGGGGCGAGTATTGTGATGCTGACTCGGGGTAATGATACCCAGGCCCTAACGAATAGTAGTGAGATTGTTGCTGGCCTGGGTGGCAACGATACGGTGGATATGGCTGGTGGTAACGATAAGTATATTGGTGGAGCAGGTATTGATACAGTTAGTGGCGGTGCTGGTAATGATTGGATTTATGGTTACAGAGGCAATGACGTTCTTAGCGGTGGGGATGGTAATGACATAATTTCTGCTGGCGCAGGCGATGATCTAATAGATGGTGGTCTAGGTAACGACACGCTCCTTGGGGAGTCGGGTAATGATGCCATCTCCGGCGGCGGAGGTAGCGATACTATTAATGCTGGCTTAGGCGACGACACAATTAGTGTGGGTGGTAATAGTGGTAGTGCATTTACGACAGTGGTTGATGGTGGAGCTGGTACGGATCGATTAAATATTAACTATTCAGGCATTACTGGTTTATCAGACTTTACTT
>Ga0214919_10005055_pt1 | contig 18953 bp, 17 predicted proteins | sample LL1503_MetaG_FD_177994 | JGI IMG/M metagenome (GOLD analysis project Ga0214919, IMG submission 177994) | Freshwater microbial communities from Lake Lanier, Atlanta, Georgia, United States - LL-1503 | ecosystem: Environmental > Aquatic > Freshwater > Lake | place: USA: Georgia | collected...
GGGATTTCTATAACAGCCAGGATGTTGGCTTGGAAGCAGCCATTCATTTAAAGAGTGCGTAACAGCTCACTGGTCGAGAGATCCTGCACGGAAAATAATCGGGCATCAAACCATGAACCGAAGTTCTAAGATTGCTACTAGGTAGTATATCGGTAGGGGAGCATTGAAACTACAGCGAAGGTGCACGGCGACGTGTGCTGGAGTGGTTTCAAAAGAAAATGTAGGCATAAGTAACGATAATTAATGTGAAAAACATTAACGCCGTAAACCCAAGGTTTCCTGATCAATGTTAATCAGATCAGGGTTAGTCGGGTCCTTAGGCGCACCCGAAAGGGGAAGCTGATGGCAAGTCGTTTAATATTACGACACCTGCTTATACTTCGATGGAGTGACGGGGTAGTGAAAGGTCCGCGTTCTTACGGAATAGAACGTTAAAGGGTGTAGATATTGGTTGTGTAGGCAAATCCGCACGATTAGTCGAACCTGATAGTACTGCAAAGCTTCGGCCGCGTAGATAGTGACCCTAATCAGACCTCCGAGAAAACCTTCTAAGTTATGGTATAAGCAGCCCGTACCGCAAACCGACACAGGTGGGTGGGATGAATATTCTAAGGCGCTCGGGTGAGCCGTGGAGAAGGAACTAGGCAAATTAACGCTGTAACTTCGGGATAAAGCGTACCGTCTTCGGACGGTCTCAGTAAAATGGTACAACCAACTGTTTAGCAAAAACACAGGGCCCTGCAAAATCGTAAGATGACGTATAGAGCCTGATACCTGCCCGGTGCTGGAAGGTTAAGGAAGGATGTTCGGCGCAAGCCAAAGCTTCTGACTGAAGCCCCAGTAAACGGCGGCCGTAACTATAACGGTCCTAAGGTAGCGAAATTCCTTGTCGGGTAAGTTCCGACCTGCACGAATGGTCTAATGAGTTGTACACTGTCTCCTCCACGAGCCCGGTGAAATTGTAGTATCGGTGAAGATGCCGGTTACCCGTCACGGGACGGAAAGACCCCATGAACCTTCACTACAACTTTGCATTGATTTTGAATTTTTGATGTGTAGGATAGTTGGGAGACTTTGAAGGAGTGTCGCTAGGCATTCTGGAGTCGTCGTTGAAATACCAACCTTTAAACATTTAGAATCTAATCCCTAACGGGAAACAGTGCATGGTGGGTAGTTTGACTGGGGTGGTCGCCTCCTAAAATGTAACGGAGGCTTGCAAAGGTTCCCTCAGTACGGTTGGTAATCGTACATAGAGCGCATTAGTATAAGGGAGCTTGACTGTGAGACTCACAAGTCGATCAGGTACGAAAGTAGGCTAAAGTGATCCGGTGGTTCTGTATGGAAGGGCCATCGCTCAAAGGATAAAAGGTACTCTGGGGATAACAGGCTGATCTTACCCAAGAGCTCATATCGACGGTAAGGTTTGGCACCTCGATGTCGGTTCGTCACATCCTGGGGCTGGAGAAGGTCCCAAGGGTTCGGCTGTTCGCCGATTAAAGTGGCACGTGAACTGGGTTCAGAACGTCGCAAGACAGTTCGGTCCCTATCTGTGATGGGCGCTAGTAAATTGAGAGGACATGACCTTAGTACGAGAGGACCGGGTCGTATGTACCGCTGGTGTATCTGTTGTGCCGCCAGGTGCAATGCAGAGTAGCTACGTACAGCAAGGATAAACGCTGAAAGCATCTAAGCGTGAAACCTTCCTCAAGATGAGTTTACTTTTAAGGGCCGTGGTAGACTACCACGTTGATAGGCTATAGGTATAAGGGTGGTAACATCGAAGCCGAGTAGTACTAATTACCCGTAAGCTTTATTTTTTATTTTTCTGCGCAAGCAGTTCTATAAAAACTGATTTACTCAAAATTCAACTTTCCCAATATGTACATTATTACAATGTTTAGAAGCAATCGCTAGTAGTATAATTATTACTTAGCTCTTGTTGCTCACTTTGCATTAACCGTCTTATGGTGGTTTTGCCAAGGGTGTTCACCTCTTCCCATACCGAACAGAGAAGTTAAGCCCCTTATGGCCGATGGTACTGGTATTCCAACCGGGAGAGTAGGTAGCTGCCATATTCATTTAAACCCAATCAATTTATTTTGATTGGGTTTTTTTATTTCTAAAATTTTTTAACATTGAATCAAATCCAATTCTCAAAATCTTTTTATTTTTTTTCTTGTATAAAATCTAACGCTTTATTAAATATGGTTTAATTTAATGCTTCAATATTTTTTAATCCAATTTAGATCTAGTCTTTTTACATAATCAACCAACGTTATGAAAAACAAACAAATTAATTATTCCTTACTGGTTATTTTTTTAGTAATCCTTTTTTCTTGTCAAAAATCAATTGACACTGTTGTCGATACACCTACTAATCCAACTACACCTACTACCTCCACAATAACGACAAAGTATCCTCTAGTATTGAGTCCTAATAATTTATTGGTATCAATACAAGTGCCTTCCGCTACTTTTAGTTTTGCGAATGATAGTTATTATGGAATCTTTTCTAATGTTGATTCTGTAAAGATTTTTTCAGATATTATTTATCAACGTTTCAAAGACAATTTTGATTTTATTTTTATCATTACCAACAACGCTACCCATCCATCCAATCAGCCTTATGGAGTAAATTTCGGTGTTTCAAATAGTGTGAAGGGGACTGGTGCAGCCATTTTTAAGAATGGATGGGGATCCACTTCTGCAAAATTAAAATCGTTTATGTTTCTTCCATTCAAAGATGCCATTAGTTACGGACCTACCCTGCATGAAATTTGTCACAATTGGGCAAATTATATACCAAAAGGGATCTTTAAAACCATCGATGGCAATCAAGCAAGTTTACCAGAAATAGACGCACTAGATGGTCACTGGGGAGTGGCAAGTACCAACGGACAGCTGGGCGGCTTTGATTTAGCTACTCTCCAAACTCTGACGGATGCCCCTAATCATTATCATGCTCAAACTGGTACAAATCCATCTTTTGGTTTGTTTGCAAATGGAGGAAACTCCCTTGCCTACTCGCCATTAGAGTTGTATATGATGGGCCTGGTTGCTAAATCGGAAGTTCCAGATATTACTGTTTTTTCTGGACTTACAGTAGATGCGAATGATTTTTTTAATAAGGGTAACTTCTTTGCAACCTCTAAAAAAACACTTAGCTTGGATCAAATAATTACTCAAAGTGGAATAGGAGAACGTGTACCGGATTATCAATCATCGCAAAAAGAATTCAGAGCCATCGTAGCAGTAGTTTCTCCCGCCGCACTCACTACAGCGGAGTGGACTAGTTATGAAAAATCAATCACTGATTTTTTTAAAAAATCCAATGACGAAACTTCTTTATTCAATTTTTACGAAGCTACCAAAGGAAGGGGTTGGATCAAGGCAGATCAATTGAATTTAGAATCTAAATAATTGAAAAGATATATCCTTAATCAGGTAATTTTATTAACACAAAATATTTTTCACAAATTATCAGTAGTAAGTTTTGTGTAAACAATTGTGCTTTTCATAGAATAGCTTTTTCCATTTCTTGTAAATTTTTTTTAAATTATCCCTTCATCTGAAAAGCTGAAATACCCTTCCTCACTCACTATTAAGTGATCTATTACTGCAATGTCATGGTATTTTGCAGCCTCTTTTATTTTTTGAGTCACCTGCTCATCGGCTCTGCTAGGTTTTAAATTTCCAGAAGGATGGTTATGAAAAAGTACAATTGATGTTGCACTTTCTTCTAGAGCTTTTTTTAAAATTATTCTGTTATCTACTACCGTTCCCGTGATACCTCCTATGCTTATTATTTCAAAATGATTCACCTTATTGGATTGATTTAAATAAATTACTCCAAATACTTCGTGTAGATAATCTTTGATATTCATTCTTACAAATTCAGCAATGTCTTGACTTTTTCTGAAAACTTTTTTTTCTAAAAATGGGTTGCTATTCCTTCTTCTGCCCAATTCAATTGCAGCTAAAATTGTAATGGCTTTTGCTAATCCAATACCTTTAATTTGTTGATATTTTTGTAATGAAAATTTACCTAATTCATTCAAATTATTATTGCCCATAAGCAATACTTCCTTCGCGATATCTACTGCAGATTTTTCTTTGTATCCGTTATTGATTAGAATAGCTATTAATTCTGAATCACTCAAACAAACAGCACCTTTGAGCAACAATTTTTCTCTAGGCCGGTCGTCGATTGCCCAGCTTTTTATAGAGGTGGATGGTTTGTTGATATTTTTCATCTTTTAAAATTTAACATCCTTATTTTAATGATATTTTTGCGCTATCTTTTTCAATCACATACCAATATAAATAATATGTCATATAATGCAAAGCTTTTTTCGGGCACCGGATCTCAATATCTTTCTGAGGCAATAGCCAAACAATTTGGTGAGCCATTGGGTAAGGTAAATATCCAGCGTTTTAGTGATGGGGAAATTGGGGTAGAATTTCAGGAAAGTATTAGGGGGCAGTTTGTTTTTTTAATTCAAAGCACTTTTGCTCCAACTGATAATTTGATGGAATTGTTGCTAATGATTGATGCAGCTAAAAGGGCATCTGCCTATAAAGTGATTGCAGTAATGCCTTATTATGGTTATGCAAGACAAGATCGGAAAGATAGACCAAGGGTTGCCATTGGTTCAAAATTGGTGGCCAATATGCTTACCGCTGCTGGTGCAGACAGGGTGGTTACGATGGATTTGCATGCCCCGCAAATTCAGGGTTATTTTGACATTCCGGTTGATCACTTGGATTCTTCTGCAATATTCATTCCTTATATTGAAAGTTTAAAGCTTGAGAATCTAACCTTTGCTGCTCCTGATGTTGGTAGTGCCAATAGAATCCGCGAAGTAGCCTCTTATTTTGAAAGTGAAATGGTGATTTGCGACAAGCACCGCAAGCGAGCGAATGAAATTACAAGCATGGTAGTGATAGGTGATGTGGCCGATAGGGATATTGTTTTGATTGATGACATCTGTGATACAGGAGGTACATTAGCCAAAAGCGCAGGTCTTTTGAAGGAAAAAGGAGCGAGGAGTGTCAGGGCCTTTTGTACTCATCCTGTTTTAAGCGGAAAAGCCTATGAAAATATTGAAAATAGTGCTTTAGAAGAATTGGTAGTTTGCGACACCATTCCTGTTAAGCAAGTTGGGACTAAAATAAAGGTCGTTTCCACTGCTGAGCTCTTTGCAATTGCAATAAGGAATGCATTGGAAAATAAGAGCATTAATGGATTGTTTTTAAGAAGTCGCATGGCTAATAAAAATATTTGATTTATTCAATCCATCAGCCATTTAATTTATCTAATATCCTTTCAAATTCAGCTTTTTTACTTACCTTCGCGCCTCATAAAAATTAAATTAAATGAAAACAATTACAATCGAAGGACAAATCAGGACCGAATTTGGCAAAAAAGCCACCCGCCAACTTCGCCTTGAGGAAAAAGTGCCAGCTGTAATTTACGGAGGTGCTAAGGAGATCAATTTTGCCGCTCCTGCTACTGCTTTTAAGAATATAGTGTATACACCACAATTTATGGTTGTATTAGCTAAAATTGACGGTAAAGAGTACAGATGCGTACTTAAAGATCTACAGTTTGACAAAGTTAGTGATGATCTAATTCATGTTGACTTTTTAGAATTGGTAGAAGATAAAAAAGTAATCGTAACGCTCCCACTTAAGTTCACTGGAGCTCCAGTAGGAGTTAAAGCGGGTGGTAAATTGGTTACTAAAATAAAAAGTTTAAAAGTTAAACTCTTACCAAAACATTTGCGTGAAAACATCGAATTAGACATTACTAATTTGCAGTTAAATGAAAACGTCCGTGTTCAGGATGTGAAAGCAGATAATATGGAAATCATGAATTCACCTCGTATTCCAATTGCTTCAATAACTATGACTCGTCAATTGAAACAGGAGGAAGCTGCTGCTCCTAAGGCTGCTGCTGCTAAGGCTGCTCCAGCTGCTGCCCCTGCTGCTAAAAAATAAACAAAAAGTTGTTCTATATTTAAAAAGCCTCGAATTTTCGAGGCTTTTTAAATTAATCTTAACTTCAAACGTTGACTCTAAACTTTAATTACCTTTGCACACTAAATTACAACTATGGGAATGGATAGAAATACAGTGATTGGATTTGTGTTGATCGGAATACTTTTAATGGGGATGTTTTATTTTAACAGTCAAGAAAACCAAGCTTATCTAGCTCAGCAAAAAAGAATTTCAGATTCTATTGCTAGACTGAGACCAAAAGTTGACTCAGTTGCAGTAAGAAAGGATTCTTTAACTGCAGATAAAATGCGTAAACAACAGTCTGCAGGTGGTTTTCAGGCATCATTGAATCAGTCTGAACAATTGACTGTTGTTGAAAATGATGTGATGAAAGTAACCTTCACTAATAAAGGAGCTCAGCCAAAAATAGTGGAGTTGAAAAAGTATAAAACCTTCGAAGGCAAACCTGTCATATTGCAAAATAGTTCGTTCAATAAAATTTCCTATTCGATTAATTCTGGAAATCAACAAACAGCTGCCACTAGTGATTTATTGTTTACTTCAGCTCCCGTAATTACCAATGCAGACAAAAGCCAAACCTTGAGCTTTTCTTTAAAAGATTCTTCTGGAAATCAAGAGGTGAATCACGTCTTCATTATGCATCCAAATGAATATATGATTGATTTTTCAATTCATCTTGAAGGAGCTGATCAATTGGTAACACAGCAGTCTATTAACTTGTTGTGGCAAACTCAAACAGAAAGAATTGAAAAGGATTTGACCTATGAAAAGCAACAAACTCATATCGCACAATTGAGTGATGGAAAATTTGATTTTGAAATGTTAGGTTCAGGCAGTACTCAAAAACTTGAAAAAGCAATCGATTGGGTAGCGGTGAAGCAGCAGTTTTTTATTACCACTTTGTTAAATAAAAATAAATTCCCTTCCGCTGAAGTTAAATGGATGGTGCCTTCCGATACTGGCTTACATATTATTGCCCAAACGGCGGCTAATTTTAGGATCAATGTGCCATCAGGAAAGACCGCTCAAATTCCATTGCAACTTTACTATGGACCCAGTGATTACAATATTTTGAAGGTTTACGGTACTCAGCTCGAGAATATTGTGCCCTATGGTAGTGGTGTGTTTGCATTTGTAAAATACATCAATAGGCATTTCCTTTTGCCTGTATTTGACTTACTTAGAAAAAATGTGGCAAGTATGGGTATTGTCATTTTATTGTTGACACTTTTTATCCGTTTGCTTACTTCGCCTATACTGTATAAAAGTTATGTAAGTGGTGCTAAAATGAAGGCCCTTAAACCAGAAATAGACAAACTAAAGGATAAGCATGGTGAAGATAAGCAAGCCTTTAGTATGGATCAGATGAAGTTGTGGAAATCAGCAGGAGTAAGCCCTTTGGGTGGGTGCTTGCCTGCATTGTTACAAATCCCCATCTTCATGTCTTTGTATTATTTCTTCCAAGGTAATATATCGTTGAGAGGAGAAAATTTTCTGTGGGCAAAGGATTTAGCAGCATATGACTCTATTTATAATATGCCATTTAGTATTCCATTTTATGGAGATCATATTAGTTTGTTTACAATTACGGCTACCCTTACTAGTTTGCTTATTTCAATTTACAGCATGAGCAGTATGCAGGATAATTCTAATCCTGTTATGAAGTACATGCCCTATATTTTTCCTGTAATGTTATTAGGTGTATTTAATAACCTTCCATCAGCACTAACATGGTATTATACCATTTCAAATACCATTACTCTTATACTACAAATTGTCATTCAGAAATACATTATTGACCATGACAAGATTTTGGCGCAAATAGAAATCAATAGAAAAAAACCTGTCAAGCAAAGTAAACTTCAAGAAAAGATACAAGCCATGCAGGAGGCCAACCAAAAGGTCCAAGATCTAAAAAATAAAACAAAAAAATAATTCGTTGTAGAAAAATTAAAACAGCCCGCTTTCGCAGTTCAGCGTTGTGGGCTGTTTTAATTTTCATTTTCAAGGAAAAAGTTTTTGTTATCTTTATTAAAATAGATTGAAATGAAAACAATCACCATCCTTACTTTTTTGGGGTTTATGTTGCTGACTAGAATAAGCTTTGCGCAAAAAACAATCTCTGAGGGTACCATTGTCTACGAAATATCTCTACAGTCCCGCAACAATGAAATTAAACTCGATGAAGGATTTGCTGGTGCCACTTCCACTCGATATTTAAAAGGAGGACTTAGTAGGACCGACATGAAAACAACTTTAGGGACCGAAACTACCATTTATAATTCTAAAACAGGCAACGCCGCCATATTAAAGGAATACAGTGGTCAAAAGTTAATGGTTCTTCTAACCAAGGCCAATTGGGAAGAAAAAAATAAAAATTTTGAAGGATTGGTATTTGAAAATTCTAGTGAAACAAAACTAATCGGAGGTTATCATTGTAAGAAGGCAATTACTAAATTGAAAGATGGATCTTCCTTGTCTGTTTATTATACGCCTGATCTAGTTGCTATTAATAAGGAATATGACAGAGCGTTTTCAAATTTACCAGGGTTTCCTTTGGAGTATGAACTAGAGACGGCTAGATTGTTTTTTAAGTATAAATTATCTTCGATTGATTTTAATACAGTACCCGCCTTAAAATTCGAGTATCCTCAAACCGGGTTCAGAGTGATGACTTACGAAGAAACTAAAAAAGGGAATGGGGGACAGTAAAAATCATTTTCCATTTTTTAAGTCTATTTTTTTAAAAGATAACTGAAATTAAAAATCCCCTTAGTTTTAAAATTAAGGGGATTGCTAAATGTAGAATTCAATTATTTCCTAATGATGATTTTTATACCAGTGTATCCTGGTTTCATTTCAGTCACCGTTAATTTATTTTTGTAGGGTACTATGTAAATAGTATTTCCTTTCTGGTAAGTAGAAATCGAGGTATTGATAATGGCGCTTCCTAAATTGGCATGATAACTTAATAAACTTCCTTTGTAGGCTAATCCTGTTTTTAGATTGAATCCTATAGCGTTTCTTAAATTGGAAGGAATATTTAAATTGAGGGTAATCTTATTTTTTGTTTTTTTCCCAAATACCCTGTCGGCAAATGCTTGCGAACCTATACTGAAAAGTATGGTTAAAGCAAGAAGTTGTTTGGTGAAAGTATTCATTTAAATAAGTTTAACTTTTACAAATATAAATTATTTTTTGTTTTCAAGGAATCAATTTCCTGTTTTTTTGACTTTTTTTTAGGTGGAAGGTTTAAAATAACATTAAATTGATAGAAGATTGTCTAAAATGGTGTATTTTACACTAACCCCTTAGCAAATGAGTAATTACCCATACCGACAAGACCGGGAAGATTTGAAAGAATTATTGCTCCAGTACCAAAATCTCAAAACTGGCATGAGTCATAGCTTTATCGACGAAGATGCTTTTGAGAAAATTATTGACTATTTTGATGAAAAAGACCAATTGGAGCAATCCTTGGAGGCTGCCGAGTTTGCAGTAGAGCAGTATCCTTATTCCAGCTCATTGTTATTGAAAAAATGTGATTTGCTGATTGCTAGCAAAAAATACAAAAAGGCTCTTTATTTTTTGGATCAAGCGGCATTATTGGATAACCGCGATATCAACCTATACATTTTAAGAACGGATGCTTTGCTTGCTTTGGACCAGCATGTAAAAGCAGCAGACGTTTTAGAGACTGCTTTGGATTACTTTGAAGGGGAAGAAAAAATAGAACTTCTTTTTGAATTAGCAGATGTACATGATGATTACGAAAATTTCGACAAGGTTTTTGATTGTATGAAAATGATCTTGGAACAAGATCCCTTGAATGAAGAAGCGCTGTATAAAATTTGCTTTTGGACAGACTTTACAGGAAGAAACGAGGAAGGTATTCGGCTGCACCAGCAAATTATTGAGGAACATCCTTTCAGCGAGTTGGCTTGGTTTAATTTAGCGTCTGCCTATCAGGGAATAAAGTTATATGAGAAAGCGATTGATGCATATAAGTATGCCATTGCAATAGATGAAAAATTTGACTTCGCTTGGCGTAATATGGGGGATGCTTATTTGAGGTTGAGGAAATATAAAGATGCAATTGAATCCTTACAAAAAGTGCTAGAATTAGCAAGACCAGAAGATGTTATTTACGAGGCTATTGCTCATTGTTATGACAAGCTTCAAAACTATGCACAGGCAAGATCTAATTATCGAAAAGCAACCCACCTGAATCAAGAAGATACGATGCTCTTTTATAAAATAGCTTGCACCTACATGAATGAGGGGACATGGGAAAGTGCTATCAAGAATTTGCAGATCGCCATGCGAGTTCATAAAATGAAGGCTGAATACAACCTTGCAATGGGACAATGTTTGATGGAGCAAGGAAAAATCGAACAAGCCGTTCAATATTTTGGTAATGTGGTTCGTACAAAACCTAAGAACATGAATGGCTGGATGGAATTGTTAAAGTGCTTACACAAAGCCAAGTGCTATGAAGAGGGCTTAGAGTATGTAGAACATGCCTTGGTATTAACCAATAGCAAGCCAATCTTTATTTACTATAAAACTGCCTTTTTATTTGCATTAGGCAAATCAAAAGAAGCAATCATTCAATTAGAATTAGCAATGGATAAAAATGCTAAACTGGTTAAAAAATTTATTGAATTGAGTCCATCTTTATTACAAAATCAGTCGGTGGTAGATGTGATTGCCCGATTAAAAAAAAGGAAATCTATTTAATTCCTTTAAATTCCATTTAATACGCTTTGATTATATTTGCGTCTTCATTAAAAATCCTATATGAATTTCAATTTAACACAAATGCCTGAAAGAACTCTAAGGCCACGTCAACATGGAATTACAATGGTAATGGACAAGGGCTTGAGTGTTCAGGAAGCAAAAAATTTCATGAGTGTAGCATATCCTCATGTCGATGTTGTAAAATTGGGTTTTGGTACCTCCTATGTTACTCCTACCTTGAAGGAAAAACTTGAAGTATATCGATCCTATGATATTCCTGTTTATTTTGGAGGCACTTTGTTTGAAGCATTTTTAATTAGAAATCAATTTGAAGATTATATCAATGTTTGTAAGGAATTTGGTATCAGCTACATGGAAGTAAGTGATGGTTCGATTTCTATTCCTCATTCTGAAAAATGTGGGTATATTGAAAAATTAACCAAGTACGGTACCGTTTTAAGTGAAGTAGGTAGTAAAGATGCTGCACATATTATTCCGCCTTACAAATGGATTGAATTAATGCGCGCTGAATTAGAAGCTGGCTCTACCTATGTAATTGCAGAAGCAAGAGAAGCTGGTAATGTCGGTATCTATCGCGGTTCAGGAGAAGTTAGGGAAGGTTTGGTACAAGAAATACTTACACAGATACCTGAACAAAAAATTTTATGGGAGGCACCTCAAAAGGCACAGCAACTTTATTTTCTTGAACTGATCGGATGTAATGTAAATCTAGGAAATATCGCCCCTAATGAAGTGATTGCATTAGAGACCATGCGTATTGGATTAAGAGGAGATACCTTTGAATTATATCTCAACAAATAATTGGAGAATGAAACTATATGGTTTAATAGGTTATCCTTTGGGTCATTCTTTTTCCAAACAATATTTTACAGAAAAATTTGAGCGGGAGGGAATAGCAGATAGTTATTTTGAATCTTTTGCCATTCCTGCCATTGAAGAATTTCCTGATTTACTCGCTGCGAATCCACAACTTTTGGGATTGGGTGTTACCATTCCTTACAAAGAACAGGTGCTTCAATTTGTAACAGAGCAATCTGATGAGGTAAAAAAAATTGGAGCCACTAATAGTATAAAAATTTCCGGAAACAAACTGATTGCCTACAATACAGATATTATTGGCTTTGAGCAGTCCTTCTGTAAGCGACTGGAAGCCCATCATACCAAGGCGCTTGTATTGGGAACAGGAGGAGCATCTAAGGCAGTTCAATATGTATTAGAAAAGCTCGGAATCGAATTTTTGATAGTAACCCGACAGGGTGGTTTAAATGATAATTCCATTCATTATGATGCGATTGACCAAAAGATAATGTCTGACTATAAGGTGATTATTAATTGTACTCCAGTGGGTATGCATCCCAATGAAAATTCAGCCCCTGATATACCCTATCATTTACTTGGTGCGCATCATTATTTATATGATTTGGTTTACAAACCTGCTAAGACAGTTTTTTTAAAAAAGGGAGAAGAGAATGGGGCGATCATTGAAAACGGTTATGATATGTTGTTGATACAGGCAGAGGCAAGTTGGAAAATTTGGAATGACCTGTAAATTATCCTGCTTGTAATATCAGCTGTAAACTTTCGGGAACGCTGACTGTTTTTTTAAGATCATAGTTGTAGCAAACCATTCCTGTTTTTGCTTTTGCTAATAATACTTTTTCCTGGTTTCTTTCTGTGCTGAGTTGATAGTAAAGTTCAAAGCTTACCCTAGCTATTTCACCTGTTCCAATTTCAATTAAAATTTCTTCTCCATAATAGGCCTCCTTCTTATATTCAATTCCTAAATCAGCCATTATGAGTCCTGTTCCACCCGCATTGATTTCGCTAAAGTTATTTTGAAGTAACCATTGTAAGCGAGCCTCATGTATCAATGAAACAAAGGCATCATTGCCAACATGGTTTCCATAATTAATGTCTCCAATTCTGACTTTTAATTTTATGAAAGCAATAATATTATCAGGGAAATCAATTTTTATTCTTGCCATAGGTATTTTTTGTAAAGATTGTTTTTCTTAATTAAAGAAGCTGGTAATTTTTAGTAATTCAAGTCATTGCATTTTTCCAAATTATCCCAGCATAGTGGATTAAAAATTAAATTAATTGTTGATTTACTTCTCCTACTAAAAAAACACTTCCACAAACTACAATGAGATCATTTTGAAGCGCTCTTTTTTTTGCTTCCTGAATAGCGTCATTTACATTCTCAAAATGTAAACCTGGCAAACCATATTCTGCTGCTTTCATCATTAACTCTATCGAAGGAATTGCCCTTGGTATATGTGCTGCTGTGAAATAATAATTTGCATCTCTAGGCATTAAATTTAACACCTTTGATAATTCTTTGTCTTTGGCCATGCCTAGTACAAAGTGTAATTTATTTTTTGAAGTACCGTCGTCATTGGTTTCCAAGAATATTTTAGTTTGAGAAATTATCTGTTTCATCCCATCTTCATTGTGCGCTACATCTAGCACTATGAAAGGGTTGTCGGCTATCAACTCCCACCTTCCATGTAATCCGGTTAGGGTTTTTACATTAGAGAGTGCATTTTTTTTAGTTTCTAGCGGTATAAAAAACCCTTGTTTTTGTAATTCTCTTACTGTGGCTAGTATCGTTAATAAATTCTTTAACTGGTATAGACCATTGAGGTCAAGCGAATAAAATGTTTTTTCATTTTTTTCTTTATCGATTACAGAGCAGTCTAGTTGACGAAGGCTGTGTTTATAATCGACTATTGAATATTCCTCTTGCGCAAAATAAATAGGAGCGTTACATTCAGCTGCTTTGGTTTCAAAAACCCTTTTGGTCTCCTCTGAATATTCACCTATCACTACCGGAACCGATTGCTTGATAATTCCTGCTTTTTCTCCTGCAATTTTGACAAGGGTGTCACCTAAAATATTCATGTGATCAAATCCTATGTTGGTAATCACAGATAGTATGGGGGTAATAATATTGGTACTATCTAATCTTCCGCCCAAACCTGTTTCAATGATGGCGATGTCTACGGCTTGTTGGGCAAAATAATCAAATGCCATGGCCATTGTTAATTCAAAAAAAGAGGGCTGTATTTGTTCAACTAAACTACTGGTTCTTTTTACAAAATCGATGACAAATGATTCACTCACCATTGTTCCATTGATTTTAATTCGCTCTCTAAAATCTTTTAAGTGGGGCGAGGTATATAAACCTGTTTTATAGCCGGCTTCTTGTAAAATAGCAGCGAGCAGGTGGCTGGTGCTTCCTTTGCCATTGGTACCAGCAATGTGAATACTCTTGAATTTATTTTGAGGGTTATTTAGTGCATCACATATTGCAACAGAATTGTGGAGATCCTCCTTGTAAGCTGCTGCACCAATCTTGCTGTACATTGGTAGTTGTGAAAATAAATAGTCTACTGTTTCTGGATAGGTCATTCTTACAAATATAAAACCTAACAAAAGCTAATTGACAACAGCCTTTATAGGAAAATTTTAATTCTGAATTTTAAAATTAAATACGATGGTAGAAATTCCGCCATCGACGCTTGACGGAAATTTTAATTCTGCTGCTTTTCTTTTGGCAATTCCGATAATGGATGATTTTGAGGTAGTCGTTCCTTTTGCAATTACACTGCTTATGAAATTTCCAGAAGCACTGTATTTAATATCAAGAAATACAATTGCATTTTCATTAAAATCATCTTCAAATCTGAGGTCCCTCATATTTAAAGGACGAACACCCTTTGTTACGCTAACACCGGTTTTGCCTCCGGGGCTGTTGCCATAACTATCAGGTTTGCCAGAAGGGTCTCCTGCATCTCCTTTGCCGCCGGGTTTATTGCCTTGATATCGGTATCCATTGTCTTCAGTTGCACCATTGCCCTTCCCGCTTCCTGGACCATTATAGGTAAGTTTAGGTTTGGTAGGTTTGGGTGAGGGCGGAGCAATAATGGGAGTATTTTTTATTTTCTTGACAACTTTTTTTTCTAGCTTCACCTCAATCTTTTTTTTCAGGATTTTCTTTTCTGTTTTTGCAACGGGAGCAGCATTTAGTTCTGCATTTTCATCCGGTTTAATTTCCTTGGTTTCTTCTGGCTTGGGAGTTTCATTGGATGCAGTTGCAGGAATAGCTTCCTGCGACGGAGCCATTTCACCTTTGATGAGTGGTTGTATTTCACCCATTCCTTCCTCATTGTTACCCAAGTTAATTTCGAGTAATTCTTGCGCTATCGGAATAGGCGGTTGAAGGATTGGCCAGCTGATTAAAAACGCCAATAGCAGCAGGGTGCCACAGATAACAATCGTATAGGCAAATGCTTTTTTATTTTTTTCAGCTTCAAATGTCGCGGACATAATTTATAATAAGTCTTATCAAAGTTATTAGTTTAATACCAATTGTTGCGCCACTAAATCAAAAAATTTAGAGGGGCTTAATTCTTTAACAAAATATTTTCAGCTAATGAAAAAATAGTTAATTCAATTGATAGCAGCTTCAGTAATTTGTGTTGTATCGAATTGATTATTAACAGTAAATCAGAAGTCATAACATGAAGCATTTGCAATAAAATAATTGCATCAGCCCTTAAAAAAAATATCATAGCCAAAGCGAATAATCGTTCCAATGACCACTATTAAAAAAAAGATTCTGATAAAAGAGTTCCCTTTCAAAATAGCCAATTTTGCCCCCAAGGTGGAGCCAGTGAAATTACAGATTGCCATTGGGATGGCATATTGATATAGGATATGTCCGCTACTACTAAAAAAAATAATGGAGCCCATATTGGTAGCAAGATTTACAAACTTAGCATGTGCACTGGCTTTAAGAAAATCAAACCCTAGCGCGCTGATAAAAAAAAGAACCAAAAAACTTCCAGCTCCTGGACCAATAAATCCATCATAAAATCCTATCAGTAATGAGAAAGAGGCTGCTATTAGCCATTCGTTTTTGGGTGCTTTAGTGTTGGCGGTATTGGTGCCAAAGTTTTTTTTAGAGTAAGTATAAATTGCTACTGCAATCAGCACTCCAAAGATGATTGGTTTCATAAAAGCATTGCTTACAATTGAAACGGTCTTGGATCCTGCGTAAGCCGCTAACAGTGCGATACTGCACATCATAGCTAGTAACTTCCATCGCAATTGAACGATGCGGGCATATTGCCAGGCTGCCATTGAAGTGCCTATAAACGAGGGGATTTTTGTGGTGCCCAATAAGGTAGCGATTGGATATTGAGGTAAAGTAATTAAGGTAGCAGGTGTTTGAATGAGTCCACCACCTCCAACAATGGCATCAATAAAACCTGCTGCAAATGCAGCAACACAAAGTATTATAATTTCTTGAGGCATTAATGTTGATAGTTTCTTTCTCCAAAAAGTAAGCTTCCGATTCTTACCATATTACTTCCTTGTTCAAGTGCAATTTCATAATCACCACTCATTCCCATGCTTAAAATAGTGAATTGAAAATCTTTTATCTCAACAGTATTGTCAGTAGCTCCTTTTTCGGAGGATTGCTTATTGGCGTCAAATAAAGATTTCAGATTTGTAAATTCTTTTTTAATTAAATTTTTATCATCACTGAAGGAAGCCATGCCCATTAATCCAACAATTTTTATATTTTTCCATTGGGTAAATTCATGCATTGCCTTTAATTCGCTTGGGTCAAAACCAAATTTGGTTTCTTCTTTTGCAATATGAATTTGTAGTAGGCAGTCAATCACCCGATTGTTTTTTTCTGCTTGTTTGTTAATTTCCTTTAGCAGGGACAAGCTGTCTACTCCATGGATTAGATGAACGAAGGGGGCAATGTATTTCACCTTATTACTTTGAAGGTGACCCAGAAAGTGCCATCGAATGTCTTTTGGTAAAAGCGCTTCTTTATCAACCAATTCCTGTACATAATTTTCTCCAAAATCTCGATGGCCCAAATCGTATAGTGCCTGAAGGTCCTCAAGGGGTTTTGTTTTGGACACTGCCACTAGAGTAGCTTTGCCATTTAGTTGTTCTTGTATGTACTTAAATTTCTCAATATTGACGGCCATAAGTACAAAAGTAAATAAAAATAACGGCTACCTTCCTTGTTGGGGATTTTAAAACATTGTGATTAGGAATCGCTTTTAAATTAAAATGAGCTGGCTAAATTAAATTGGTCCTTTGACCTAAATAATAATTTTGCTAATTTATTTAGTATTGCTACATTTGCTTTTGTATGTATGCAATTGTAGATATTGAAACCACCGGAGGCCATGCTTCCCAATTTGGGATTACCGAAATTGCTGTTTTTATTCATGATGGCAATCAGGTAATAAAACGTTTTGAAACACTGATCAATCCTCAGCAAAATATACCTAGCTATATAACGGCCCTTACTGGAATCAATAATGCCATGGTAGCCTCTGCACCTATTTTTGAAGAAATAGCATCCGACTTGTTTGAAATTTTGAACGGTCAAATTTTTATTGCCCACAATGTAAACTTTGATTACTCTTTTATTCATCACCATTTGAAAGTAGCAGGCTATGAGCTGAACGTTAAAAAATTATGCACCGTGCGCTTAGGTAGGAAGGTGTTTCCCGGACTGCCTTCTTATAGTCTGGGCAAACTATGTAGGACATTGGATTTACCAATTGAAAACAGGCATCGGGCTGGGGGGGATGCGCAGGCAACGGTACTGCTTTTTGAACATTGTTTAGCCAATGGTGCAGATAAATATATTGGTGAGATGTTGAAAAAAAAATCTTCAGAGCAATGGCTTCCCATGAATTTATCTAAGTCAGCTATCATGGATCTTCCTTCCGGGCCAGGGGTATATTATTTTCATGATGAAAAGGATACGATCATTTATATTGGAAAGGCAATCAATATAAAGAAGAGAGTGAGCAGTCATTTTACCTACCAAGATGCAGACAAAAAAAGGCAGCAATTTATACGGACCATATTTAAAATAACTTACCAAAGTTGTGCTACAGAGTTAGAGGCAATCGTATTGGAAAGTGCAGAGATAAAAAAACTATGGCCTAAACATAATACCAGTCAAAAAAAACCTACTCAAAAGTATGCATTGTATATGTATCAAGATGGAAGAGGTTATCAGCGTTTAATAATTGACAAAAAGAAAAAAAATATTCCTTCTTTGTATTCCTTTAATTTACTAAGGGAGGGTTGGGCAATGTTAAAAAAAATAGTACATCAATTTGATTTGAATGAGAAACTTTGTTTTATAGACAAAAGTCGTTTTACCAATCAGGACTATGAAAATTTGGAATCTGCTTCGATCTATAATTTGAAAATAGCTAAGATGTTAGCGGCCTTGGAAAAACAGCTACCCACCTTTGCGGTAGTGGATAGGGGCAGAAATGAGCAGGAAAAACTCTGCTTATTAATAGAACGAGGTTGTTTTTGGGGGATGGGATATTTGCCCTCCACAATGCAGTTGAGTAGTGCAAAAGAAATTAAAAATTTATTAGTTCCTTACCAAGACAATGACACCATTCGTAAAAGTATTTATTCATTTGCAATGCAGTATCCACACAAGCGAGTCAGTTTGCAAAGTTGATACTGGGTTTGAATGATTAAAAAATTATACGGGGGCTTAAAAAAACTATGCAAAAAAATATCTTTAAAAGATAAGAAATGACAAAGAATCAACACAGTCAGGGGCTTGAGGAATTTTAAAAACCAAGGTTAATGAAAGAATAGTCTTTTTCATTTAAATCTTGAATTTTTTCTTTCAATGCGCAACATTACTTTCGCAGCCCTTATAAAAAAACTCATTCAATTATGTCAGCATTCGTTCAGCCTATTGCGCAAAAGTTAAATATAAAATTACAATCCGTTGAAGCTGTTTTAGCTTTACTAGCCGAGGGCGCTACGATTCCTTTCATAGCTCGATACCGCAAAGATAAAACGGGTGCATTGGATGAGGTTCAGATACAGCAGATACAGGATGAATTAAAATTTTTGAAAGAGTTTACTGAACGAAAGTCATTTATAGAAAAAACAATTATTGAGCAGCAAAAAATGACGCCTGTATTGCAAGCTAAAATTGATGGGGCTACTACTGTTGCAGAGCTGGAAGATATTTACCTACCTTATAAACCTAAGCGTACTACTAAGGCACAAACCGCAAGGGCAAAAGGTCTCGAGCCATTGGCTAATTTATTGTTGGAGCAAAATGAGATAGATTTATTGGTTGT
>Ga0214919_10005056_pt1 | contig 18953 bp, 13 predicted proteins | sample LL1503_MetaG_FD_177994 | JGI IMG/M metagenome (GOLD analysis project Ga0214919, IMG submission 177994) | Freshwater microbial communities from Lake Lanier, Atlanta, Georgia, United States - LL-1503 | ecosystem: Environmental > Aquatic > Freshwater > Lake | place: USA: Georgia | collected...
ATTACTTAATTACTTAATTACTTAATTAAATAATCAATTTTTATTCTTGATTTTCTATAATTATTTTTCAATTTATATAACCCTAATAATTAATATTAACTAAATTTGTTTTTATATTATAATATTAATATTACTAATTTATTAAATAAAACTTAAAAATATTGTTTTATTTCTCAAATTTTTAATATTACTATAAATTAGTTATTATACACTTATTATATACTTATTATTAAATGGGTAAAACAAATAAGTATAAATTAGTAAAACGCAGAAAAATACTAGGTGTTAAATCACAAAAAACTTTAAAACTTCCAAATAAACTAACACTATTCAAACACCATAAAATTATTTCAAGGACAAAGAATTCAGCAAACCCAAGAACTCTTGAAAAATTAAATAATGAAGTTAATAATCGCAAACAATTATCAAGTTATAGAACATTAAAAGGGGGTTTTCTTAGTAGTTTTAGGTTTTGGAGAAATATAAATAAACTTAAGAATGTACGTAAAGATTTACTAAAAGAAGAAATTATTATTAGCAAAAAACTAGGTTCGTATGAGGCACAATATGAATCATTCAAGGAAAACGCTGATATTAAAAAGAAGAAAACAACAGAATATATATTAGCAAGTAGAAAACATATAATTTTAGAATTATATGAACCGTTTCAAGTTGAAGGTGAAGAAGATACAGAAATTGCAATGAATGAACTTAGGGAGAGAAAATTAGAAATTGAAATAGAATCTATTGATAAACAACTTGAAAAAGATACCATAAAATTTGATAAATATAATGCAAAATTTGCAAAAGATAGTAAAAAATTTGTATCTTTAGTTAGCAAAATAAGTGATGGCGATTTAGCAGAATTCGCAGCAGAAGCTAAGGAGAAAATAAAAAAATATAATATTCTCAAATCAATAAAAAAAGGTCTAGGTAAAGAAGATAGAGCATATATTAGAGATTATAAGAATCATAGAAAAGATTATGAGTTTATAGATAAGAATATTACAGATGAATTTATTGAAACACAATATAATAAAGTAACTGAAATTAAGGAAATTTTAAGAAAATCGAAACTATATTTTGATGATATAGAAGAATTAACCGAAAAGGGTGAAAAAACAATTGATTTATTAGATACATGGAAAACTACATATAAGGAAATATATGAACAAATAGAGATTATATTAAAATCTATTAAAATATCTATTTTGGATTTGAAGGAAATAAAAGATAATATTGAATATATTAGTTCTGGATTTTCTGGGATTACTGGGATTAATGGAGAAATAACTGATCCCAAATTCAAAAATATTACTACGTCTTTTGAAGCAATAAAAGTATTTAACTCTTTAATTGATAAATGCATTCAAATTATGGAAGCATTTATGAAAATTTTTAATGATATTAAAAAACTATTACTAGAAGAGAAATTATCAAGAAACATTAATCTATATACAAAAGAACTCGAAATTACATTTAATTTTACATTTACAACATTGATGAATTATAATTGTACTATTGACCATATTCTTACTGTGGGTATTATTAGACAGAAAGGGGGGAATAGATTACAAATGGGTGGGAGTGGAAATTCTAAAGATACTGATGATGATGTTGTAATTAATACACTGTATCCTTGTTTTAAAGAATTTTATAATAATGAAAATCAGAAAAATTTCATATTAAAATTACTTGCTAGTCCTTTATTAGATCAAACAAATAAAAATAATTTTATAAATTTTATAGAAAACACCAAAATAGAATGTTATAGTATTAATATTAGAACCAAACCTGAAAAATTTAAATATTATTTAATTAAAGTTATTCATAAATATTATGAAGAAAATGAAAAAAACAATATTAAATTAAGTGGTGATGATACAGAAATAAAAAAAGCTATAGATTTATTAAATAATAATTATTTAAATAATCCAACAGATGATTATGTAGAATCAACATTGTCTCGTTATACTTATTTTATAGATCTCTTAAAAAAAGGAAAAAATGACCAAAAAAACAATTCAGGCGAACAAGACAAAACATCAAAAGAATCAACCACAGACAACTCATCTGGAATAACCACCAAAGACGACCCAAGTGCCCTCTCAACTGCCGAAACAGTCGACCCATCCACCAAAGTCGACCCAAATGCCGGAACAGTCCCATCCACCACCAAACTCGTCCCAAATGCCGGAACAGCCCCAAATGCCGAAACAGCCCCAAATGCCGGAACAGCTGCTCCAAATGCAGGAACACCTGTCCCAAATGTAGGAAATCTCCCCCAACCTACCAATTTAGTAGCAAATCATCAAGGACAACAAGGACAACCAATTTTGTTTATGACTCAAACTAATCAAGGACATCAGTCAAACTATATGACAACAAGTCAAGGTATAACCTATAAAAATACATTGGTAAATAATTATGTAAACAACAATTGTAAAATAATTAAAAATTTAGAAAATATTTTAGTTTCTATATCTTATTCAAATTTAATAAATTTACAACAAAAAAATATAGAAAAATTTACTGAAATAAAGCGTATTTTTACTAAAATGTTTGACATAAATTCTAATGACAATTATTTAGCATTATCTATAAATATAAGAAAACTTACAGATAGTTTTCTTGATTTGAGACATATTGAACCGAAGGTAATTGATGTTGAAGTTGAAAAACATAGTGATTTACTTGTTAAACATAAATGGCTATTAGACCCAGTCAAAGTAATTGATAAAGAATATTATGGTGTTTCAGGTGTAAATCTAAATGAAATAATAAATGGCAATAGAGAATTAAGTGAACAATTTCAAACAAATACAACTTTAACAAATGATGAATTTCATATTATTGAAAAGCATATATTAAAACAATCTATATTAACACAACCTATACATACACATCAAGCAATAAAAAAATATGATGTAATAAATGTATTTCAAAATGAAAGTGATGCAAATTATAACATATTAACTAAAATTTTAACAAGTAAAGATACTTTAAAAGCATTTTTAGAAAGATTTATAAAATCCAATAGCATACATATTTCAATTCCATCTATATCACAAGATAATGCAAATATATATAAACAGTTTTATGAATTATTACTTAGTCTGGATTCATATATTGGTCGTCAAGAACCAAAAGAGAAGGCAGAATTAGTTGCAAGCTATGTATCTAAGTTTAAAGATGTTTATGAAGCAGCAAGTAAACAACTAACTGTTCATGGTAAACAGGTGGGTGTAGCGGGTGTAGGGACTAAAACACCAGGACAAAAAGACATAACCAGACGTGAAAAATTGTATTTACAATTTTGTAATGATAGTAATTATCCAATACAAAGCTACAATGAGTTTATAAGATATATTAGGGACAAAAAAAACTGGAATGATTATGATACTTATGACTGGCATAGTATTAAAACCTCACATCCATTAAGATGTTAATCAAATAATAATTTAACTCTCAAATATAAATCTATGTATTTAATATAAGTATTACATAAAACATGGATTCTTTAAAAACAAAGTATTTTATTTTATTTTGGATTATTGCATTAATTGTATTTACTTTTTATTGTATATTCCGTCTTAAATATATTAAAGAAAAGTATGATGCATTATCATTTTCACCATTATCACCATTAATACAATCCCAACAATCGCAAACTACAATTCCAAATGTTTTTTCATATATTAATGATATACAAACCGCAAAAGGTATTACAAGTATTCAAGGATGTCAAAACATTTATGATGATAACTTAGCTGTGCAATCTTTAGGCTATAATAGCTGCGAAGCTGGATATGCCGATTATCTTACTAAGAATCTTGATGTTAATAATAATTATGGTCAACCCAATTCACTTGCCGATATATGTCCAGTATCATGTAAGACTCCAAAGTATAATACTTGTTTAAAAGAGCTTTTACAAAAATATACATACAATGCAAATATGGTAGATAATATTAATCTTGATATGAAAAACTCAATAGATTCGCGTTTACAATATAGACATACAGCACTAGATGATATAAATAATAGTATACATCCTTTATTATATAATAAAGACCAGAATGACTTTAATAATAATATGTTAATAAATGGAGCTATTGCTAAATATCCAGCAGATGTTATAGGTTTAGTAAACAATTATTATCAAGATAAATATCAAATTTCAAATGGTAAAGGTGTTAGTATATTTAGTGATATTGAAGGCTTTCATTCAAATGCAATTTCTACATATATTGTGGATCCTAATTTAGAAAAAATGTTCTTTGGAAAATTTAAGCCAATATCAGGGGGACAGTTCTTGGCATTTAATGATTTAATAATAACACTTGGTTATGATACTAGTAATATATCCCAAGCATCCCAGGCATCCCAAGCATCCCAAGCATCCCTATCAAAAACAAATTCTACTAATCTAATTCTTACAGTAGAAAGTATTAGTAATAATTTAAATATAGTATTTATTATAAGAAATTTAAATAATTATAATGGTCAACCCAATTCTATTAGTATTATAATATCTAGTCAAACTATTGTTAAACAACCTTTAGATTCGCAATTAGTGAAAACTTTATTAAAAATATTAGGAATTACTTCTCCTACACAATTAGTTATGACATATAATGAGTTTTTATCAACTGAAAATATAAAACATAAAACATATAAACTCTCTAATGCAAATCTAGATACAATCTTAATTTTAGAAAAATTATAAATTATATCTATTCCTCAGCGTTTTCACAGCGTTTTCACAGCGTTTTCACAGCGTTTTCACAGCGTTTTCACAGCGTTTTCACATCCTTTTACAATAGTTTGCTTTCTAAACATGTCATTCTTAAAGTTTTATTTGTTTTGTTTCCCTTTAAATTACTTTTTTTACTTTTATTTGATAAAATACTATTAATAATTTCCAATAATTCTATATTGTTTCTGGAAGTATCAAATATGTTTATAAGACTATTAAAACTATTTTCTGTTTTAATAAACATTAGTTTAGTATCTAAACAACTTTTAAAATATGTATCTAGATTCAACATTATATAAAATTTTAATATATAATATGATAACACGCAACTATCTTGTTTAAAATGGGTTTTATCATTGTGTAAATGCAATTGTGTTGTGTGTGTTGTAGTATGTTTATGTTTAGGGCTTAATTTAGGTCTAGCCTCATTATGTTTTAATAATGCAAATTCATTCCATGTTTTATATTTACATATTTTTAATATTTTTGCAACTTGCATTGTACTAAAAAGGATTTCATTAGTTAAATTTCTATTAAATTCATTTATGTCTCTAGATATGAATATATTATTAAATATATTTGCAAGTGTTTCAGTTACGCATTCATATAGTAAATATTCATTATCTGGTTTTATGTTATGTGTTTTAATAAGATATTCAATAATTGTTTTTGGTATAGCTCTAAAATCCATATTATGAAAATGGATTAATTCGTGGAATATGCTTTTGAGTAGTTCTTGTTCACGATAAATTATAATATCATGACCATTAGTGACTGCTGAATTTATATTTATTGTTTTAAAATGCATATGAGATATAACATCATCATCAATTTCCTTTTTTTTATCTGTTAAAAATATTATAAATTTATTTGGTAATACATCTGTATCTAGAAGTATATTGAAAAATAATATTCGTAATAATATATTATAACCTAATTTTTCTATATATTTATTATTACTACTACCACTACCACTACCACTACCACTACTACCACTACTACCACTACCACTACTACCACCCAATGTATCATCATATAAATATAAATAAACTAAATTATCGTATTTTTTACTATTCCAATGAAAACTAAAAATAATGATTTTTTTCATTCTTAGTTCTAGGTCTTCTATTATTTCTAAACTTGTAAAATTATTTATTAAAAGACTATGAAACTGTAATGATGGATATTTAGTATTAAGTTCATTTTGCAAAGCGCTAGATATTGATTGATATGTTTTTAATAATTTATTACCCAGTTTAGATTTTGCAAGATATTTATATATTTTATATTTGATTTTATTTTTAGTATTAGTTGTATTAATAGTAGGTTTAATAGTTTCCGGTATATATAATGCAAATTTATTTAATAATTGCATTTGTTCATCTGGGGTAAATTTGCTAATAAATTCTTGTTGAGTAATAAGATATTTGAAAATATCTATAAATGGAGGTATTTGTGTTGTTTCATCTAAATCATGTATTTTGTAAGATAAGTAAACTTCATTTGAATTTTTTATATCAAATAACTTTGATAATATATTAGTTTGTGATATTGTAAATTTATGTGATATATTTGAAATATAGGTTTTATATTTATTATACAAGGTTGGTGTAGATAATTGTTTTAATAAATTATTGGATGAATTGCATATGTCTCCAGACCTTGATTTGTGTTTAATCTTATGTTTAATATTATGTTTAATCTTTGTTTTAGTTTTGGCTAATAATGGCATTTTTCAAAGTATCTAATTATTTTATAAAAAGATATTAAAATTAAACTAATAAAAAATAAACTAATAAAACTAAACTAATATAAAATTATTCTACTCATCATCATCAAGTAATTTATTTAAATCCACTATTTCTTCAATACGATGTTTTAAGTATTTCTTTAAATATTTACTACTTTCAAAATCGTAATTAATGCGATTTGTCATATCCTGAAGTATTTCTTTTGTAATTAAAAAATTAGTATCTTCTTCATTAGCTGGATTAAATTTTCTAATTTTAATTGTTTGAAAATCTTCTTTCTTACCTCCTGATTTAGCCTTTTTATTATTACTTGATTTTCCTGTATTACTTGTTTTTCCTGTATTGCCTGATTTTTTATTATTATTAATTTCATTTTTATATATTATAGCTTTATTTTCTAATACTTTTTTTTTATAATCATTCTCTCCTGTTTCTTTTAATTTATTAGCAGTTCCTAATATTACAGATTTTATACTTTCTATTCTATCATCATTTGTTTTTTCAGCATTTTGTTTTTTTTTTAATAATAATTTTTTGATTTCATCCTTTTCACTATCTTTATCATTATCATCATTATCATCATTATCATCACCATCACCACCATCACCACCATCACCACCATCACCACCATCACTACCATCACTACCAACATCACCACCATCACTACCATCACTACCATCACTACCATCACTACCATCTCCTCTAAATCCTTCAATATTAAGTAGCATATTATTTTTATTTTTGTATTGTCTTGAGTTTTTACTAAATAATGTTGTTCCATATAATGCAATAAATAGTAAAAGTAAACATAATATTGCAATATTTATATTATAATATCCAATTAATACTATAAATATTAAACTAATTATTATTATAATTGGGTTTGCAACTAATGAACTAATTGAATTTTTAAGAGGGGTATTAATAAATGTATAACAACTTATAAGTAAAATAAGTATCATTATAATAAAAAAATTTATATTTGGATTTTGAAATAATTTTGATACTTTTAAATTTAAATCATTTATTGACTTATCCATATTGATTGTTAGTATTTATTGACAGTATTTATTGACAGTATTTATTGACAGTATTTATTGACAGTATTTGTTATTAGTATTTAATATTTAATATAATGTGTGAAAATAAAAGAAATAAAATAATTCAATAAATACAAAAATGCATAAATATATAGAAATAAAAACAATTCTAAAAAGTTGGTACACCTGTTTTGAATTGTTCAAAATTATTAATTTTTATTTCATTAGGCTGAGGCATTAATGATTGAGGGTCATTTGAACTACCTCCTGATTGCATATTACTTAGAATACTTAAATTATTAAAATAATCCATTTTAGATATATAAAACATACCACATGATGAAACATAAATTAATAATGCTATTCGCAAATAAATTGCTGATGTATATTGTTTTTTTTCAAATTTATCATAAAGATAAACAATAAGAATACCTATTAATGTTGCAAATATTGGTAAAACATATATAGTATTTATATATTCTAACATGATTTAAATATTTATGTATGTGTTCTGTCTTTGTATGTGTATGATAATTAAACGTATAATATATAAAAAAGTAGAAAAAATAACGTAAAATAAAGATAAAGTAAAATAAAGATAAAGTAAAATAAAGATAAAGTAAAATAAAGATAAAGTAAAATTAATTATACTTATCTTGGGTCGCCGTAGATACCATATCTTTTAAATTCACTATTCAAATCAGCAGATGGGTATAAACCATGTTTATGGCAACTGGATGTTTCTCTATCTAATGTTTGTGCTAGAGTTGTATTTGGTATATTAACAGCCATTGCTGGAAAAGTTGTGCTTGGGATTTGAGAACCTTGTGTTGTTTGAGGTGAAAATATACTATTTAGAATACTTTGAGTTTGATATTGTGTAGTTGCAGATGGTGTAGGGACAGGTGCTGCAGTTGGCTCTACATAAGGTGTTAATACTTGTGCAGTAGTAGCAACAGGTGAAGGAGTAGCTTTTCCTGAATCAATTTGTTGAGACATTACATTACCGTTTGCGTCTACCATAACAGTTTTAGTAATAACACTTGGAACTTTAATATATCTAATCTCGTCGCATTTAGTGCAAGGAACTTGGGCAGGGCATGGAGCAGGTGGAGGACATTTAATATCAGGACATCTTTCAGGAGGAGGACAAGATGGTGCCGGTGGACATTCTCTGCATAATCCTGCGCTGACCTTTACTTTTGGAGCAATACAAGGAGGACATTTATCATTTGGTGGTAAAGTAGATTTCTTTACATATGCACTGTAATCAATTTCTGGAGTTGGTGGACATACAGGTGCCGGAGGAATACTTGATTTTTTAACATATTGACTAAGATCAATACGGGGACCAGGTGCAGGAACATCACTTTTAGGAATATATTTATCACGGTCTTCTGCTGTTGATACTAAACATTTACCAGAATTTGGTGTTAGTTCTGTTTTCTTAACATATGTGCTCAAATCTGGAGCATATCCATAATCAATTAAACGTTGTTGTATTGTAGAAATTGTGCTTTTTAATTGAGCAGGGGTTTGACCTTCTAATTGAGATTGAATACTATCTACAACAGGGTCAAAACCTTCAATGTTATCATTATTATTATATCCACCCATAAATCCATTTCCATTTCCATATCCTTGATTTTGATTATTCATAAGCATTAAAATAAAGCATAGAACTAACACAATTCCAAGTAGGGTAAGTAAAAAGCTTGTTATATTAATTTGCATTTTTTATAGTTATTTGATAAATATTAATTTGATAAATACTTATTTGATAAATACTTATTTAATAAATACTTATGTGATATTGTTATCTCTATATTTATAGAATATATATATTTATAAATAAAAATATAACTATTACTACTATATATTACTATAAAAAATAATAAAAATAATAAAAAATAATAAAAAAAATAAAAAAATAAAATAATTAGAAATTAACAATTTATAATTAACAATTTATAATTTATAATTTATAATTTACAATTACATGATGCAACGCGATTACTTGTATAATCATTAATATTAAGTAATTTGCATCCTTTATAAGTATTAATTTCATTTTGCAAATCATTGGTAGTATATAAGCTTGTATTACGATTATTACCAATAGAGCTAGCTTCATATTTGTCTAAGATACTTAAAATATCGTTATCGCTTGTTGAACCTGCAATATCTGTAAATGATGATACACTGCTACCAGAACCCAAATTCAAATTAATACTTAATGGCATATCTTTATTACCTAATGATGATGCAGATACTTGACCTGAAGGATTTGATGCAGTTGCTTGTTTCAAATATTGTTGAATACCAGTTTTGACAGCATTAATTACAGATGATACCTGTTGAGAATTTTGTTGATTTAAACTATTTCCAGTAACTGATGATGTAGTAGAATATGGGTCAAATTCTGCTGTGAACATACTTGCTGGACTATAATTAAGAACTGGAACACCTCGTGTAATAATTTCTTGGGATGTTAACCATCTTTGACCCTCAAAACCTGGTGCCGTATAAGGTCTAATTGCTAAATTACCATTCTCATATTGGAGAGCAAAAGTAGGTTTTAGAAAAGGCTTAATTACATAATAATATGATGATGGTGTTGTTGTATCGCTTGTTTTGTTAATAGTCCAATATTGGGATTGTTCTTGGTCATTTCTCAAAAATATACCAAGTCGACCATCACTTGTTATACTATACATACCTCCTAATGTTCCATTATATGATGTTGGGATATGTTCAATTAAATAATATGGATTAGTTTGAGTTGCTGAGCTTGGAACTTGATAAATATTAAATCCAACTCCAAAATATCGCGAAATAATAGATACTGGAACAACAGGGGCTGGTGGTGGACATGTATAACCTGGTGGTACTGTTGTATAAGGTGTTGAACTAGGGTTATTTGATGGATTTCCACTACCACCACCTGGGGCTGTTGTTGTTGTTCCACTACTACCACCACTACCTCCACTACCGCCACTACCGCCACTACCACCACCTGGGGCTGTTGTTGTAGTTCCACTACCACCACTACCACCACTACCACCACCTGGAGCTGTTGTTGTAGTTCCACTACCACCACTACTACCACCACTACCACCACTACCACCACCTGAGGCTGTTGTTGTAGTACCACTACCACCACTACTACCACCTGAGGCTGTTGTTGCAGTAGGGTTTAATATACTATTAATTTGGCTATCTGTTGGAGGATTTGTTGATGAGGTTCCTGAAAGATTTGAAATAGCTTTAAGTTGGTCTCCTGTAACAGTAGTATCTACTGTACCAACTTTTATTTTAAAAGTAACAACAATAGGTTTTAATGCATCTGTAAAATCTCCCCATTCTATTGTTTGTGTAGATGAAGATGAAGATGTAATTGCAGGTGTAAGTTGTCTTGTATATGTTATTTGTGTCACTCCATAATGAGTTGCAAGAGCAGGAGTTATTGTTACTTTTATATTATTAAAGGTATACCATGTATTGTATGCATCTATTTTATTTTGGAATGAAATTTTATTTGGGTCTGTTCCAAGTGTATCTGGACTATCATATATACTTGGACCAGTTAAAGGACAATATTTCTTAAAATCAGTATCAGTAGAAACATAATACTGATAATTAGAATCATTTTTATTTTCGGCTTTACATATGTTATATTTTGGGTTATTAGCTTTATAATTATCACAACATATTGTACATGATGTGTAAGCTGGGTCACATGTAAATGCCTCCGGTTTTAGATACAAAAAATAAATTATAAACCCAGTTGCAATCATTAAAAATAATATTACAGTTAAATGCATTTTTTGTTTATCCATTTTATAATTGTAATTAATTGTAATTAATTGTAATTGTTTATAATAGTATTATTTTTTATTTAATATAATATAATATATTTTATACTATATATTTTCTATAATTCTAGTATACTATTATTATATATTTTAGATATTAAAAACAAAAAACTAAAACTAAAACTAAAAACTAAAAACATAATAATGAATTATGCTTTAACATTAACTACACCGTTAGTATTGCCTAAATTTGATAAGAATGAGCCCAATGCACCTGTTGTTGTTGATAAATTAAGAAAAGGTTGTGAATTTTGCGAACCTTGACCAATTGTTTGCATCATTTGCTGAGATGCTGCTGAAGATAATGATGATGGGGTTGGTGATAAACCTTGGATTGTATCACTGACAGGTTTATCAGTAATGGAACCATCTGCATTTGATATTAAACAACTACTAAATACTTTTATAGGTTTATAATTTTGTTTTGTATTTGAAATTGATTGTGCATTAAGAACATCTTGAGAATTTTTAATTTGTTTATTAAGATAATCAATTTGAAACATTTGATAAGTTTGTTGGGATTCTAAATCCATCGAGTCAATATTTGCAGGATTTGCAGCAACAGCAGGTGTTGGAGAAGATAATTTATTTTGTAATGCATTAATATTATTAATAACAGTATCTAATTTAGAACTATATGCTGCTAAATCAACAGGACTTAATGTTGCTGCTTGGCTAGTAGTTAGTAAACCTAGATTAGAACCTGAAATGAAATCATTTATTGATTGCGATACAGGGTCTCCATTAAATTTTTCTTTTAATTTATTATTGGTATTCAACATGTTATTTATTTTAAAGTATCTTACTAATTTATAAAATACTATTACTGATAAACCAATAATAATATGGGATAATTGACAAGAATATTTGTTTGTTATTTGTTTTGTAGTATCAGTATTTATACAAACACAAAATGATAATACAATTATAAATAAAATAGCAATAAGGTCTATAATTAATAACATTTTAACCACTTTGTTGATACAATAGCTATATATTACTTATATATTTGTTATATATTTGTTATATATTACTTATATATTTGTTATATATTACTTATATATTACTTATATATTTGTTATATATTTGTTATATATTTGTTATATATTAGTTATATATTTGTTATGTAATTTTTATACATAAATGTATATGACTTATAATGAGATTATCCTTAAATAAATGAGTTAATTAGGATTAATAGTATCAGTAATTAATTGTCCAATATTTTGTATTTTATTTTCTTGTTCTTTCATAATTAATTTATTTTTATTTGTGTGTTCTAATTTTTTAATATACTTATCTATAAAAGAACTAATATAGCTATAATCATTAATAAATTGTGTTGTTTTTAAAGGTTCTGTATATAATTCAATCTTTTTATATTTTAAGTATAAAAGAGCTAAAATTATTATAATTGATAATAATATTGTTAAGTTAATAAATGTTAATTCTGTTATATTTTTAAAGCCTTTTGCAAATTTTACATATATAGAATTCATTTTTATTTTTTTAACTATAATATTGTTCTAATATTACTATGATAGTATTATAATATTACTATGATATTATTATAATATTACTATTATATTACTATTATATTACTCTAATATTATATTTAAATTTATAGATATTATAAAATTTATAAAATAATAGGTTAAAATTTTAATATATATATATAAAATTTACTCGTAATTTTAAGTTTCTTTAAATGTAAAAAATATTTAACATTCAAAACATTAATTTTTGTCGCGTAAAAAAACCAATTTAAAGATATCATTATACAACAAAGTATAATAAGCTCCCAAATTACAAAAGTTTCTCAACTCTTCAACTCTTTAATTATTTAAATAAAATGTCTTGCACTTCTCAAGTTGGTTCAAGTGATGTTGCTTTTAAGCTATCACAGAAGATTGTCTCTGCTCTTGCAGAAAAGTTTGGCTTCAAGTTTGAAGATGGTTGGGATGTTATTAGTTCTCGACCTGTTGATAACATTCAAAAGCGATTGAAGCGTGAGAAGCGTCGTGCTAATCCTGCATCTGCGATTAAGCATTCTCGCACTGCATTTTCTTTCTGGACTCAACGTCATCGTCCTGTATGCCAAGCTGCTCATCCCGAAGCTACTTTTGGTCAACTTTCCCGATATGTATCTGAGGCATGGAAAGCCTTGACTCCTGCACAGATGGATGAATTCAAAGCTATGGAAGCTACTGATAAGATTCGATATCAAACTGAACGTGCAGCATTAGCTGCTGCAACACCTGCTGCAACTGAGGGTGTTGCATCTGTAGTTGAAGAAACTGCTTCTGTAGTTAAACCTGTTAAGGAAAAAAAGGCTAAAGCTGCTAAGGCTACAACTCCTACTGCTACTGTAGTTGCTGCTCCTGTAGTTGCTGCTGCTCCTAAAGCTGAAAAGGTTAAATCTGCAAAGGCATCTAAATCCCCTGTTGCTCCTGCTGCTGCTGCACCTGCCCCTGTTGCTGCTCCTGCCCCTGCTGCTGAAGAAGCAAAGCCTGCTAAGGTTAAGTCTGCTAAGAAAGATGCTACCCCAGCTGCTACCCCTGCTGCTGTAGTTGCTGCTGTAGTTCCTGAAGTTGTAGCTGCAAAGGCACCTAAGTCTGCTGCACCTTCTAAGGCTGCACCTACTCCTGTTGTTGCTGCAACCCCAGTTGTTAAAGCTGCAGCTGCTCCTAAGGCTCCCAAGGCTGTTAAGGCTTAAATTAAAGTATTCAATTACTTGATTTATTATTATTAAAAAAATTCTACTTATTAAAAATTCTACTTATTAAAAATTCTATTTATTAAAAATTCTACTTATTAAAAATTCTACTTATTTTTCGATTTTCTTATTTTATTGTAATTTTTAAGTCCGTGAGGTTTTCTTTACATATGTTGTATCTCGGTTATAAGCACCCTTAAATATATTAGTATATTTCTCTTTTGGTATTTCACGGAGAACCTTGCTAATATTTTCTTTTAGTTTTGTAAGCGTGATTTTAGCATACTAAAATAATTTTCAATACTATTTGTAAAGTGTTGATAAGGAAGATATTATTATGCTTACTAATTAATTCTTTTATGCGTTTGAACTGGCGTTGTCTAAAATAATTAATTTATCCTTGAATTTTGTAGTGATATATTTTTCTAAAAACTCTACTAATCTATCCGTGTTTATTCCACTTTTTTTTTTATAAAAAATTGAATTAAAAATATATTAATTATAATACTTAATACTTTAATAATCATAAATGGATATTAATTATTATAACATAGCTACAAAAAAAGATTGTAAAGGCAACATCGGTTGCTTTACTTATGAAAACTATTATGATGTATTAACATATAAGATATCACAAGGCATGTCATTAGACGATGCGTATACTTCTATTCTTATAACAAATGGTAATATGAAAAAACTTAAACATAACGGATTATGTATTGCCAAAGTTATTACAAATATGAATAACGCTCGGATAGCAATACACGATGCAACTCCTTAACTTTACGAATGGGTGATACAATATATGTAAAGAAAATCTCACGAATGACACGGAAACTTAAAAATTATAAGGTCTAAAAATCGGCATTTTAAATATGCCAAGGTGTAAAAATTTTCTTATTTTTCGATTTTCTTATTTTTCGATTTTCTTATTTTTCGATTTTCTTATTTTATTGTAATTTTTATTTTGTATTTAATTTAAAATTAATTAATTTTTTCTGGTGTTCTACTTCTATTTCCACGTCTAGTTTGTAATTTTGCAAAAGCTTGTGTTAAATTCATTGCGGTTTCTTCAACTTGTAATATTGTTAATATTTGTCTTTGTATTTTATTTAAAGTTGAAGGAGTTTTGCTTTTCAAATTTTCATAATAGTCTTTACCTTCACCATATAAATTTTTACCTTTGATAATATCTATTTTTTCAACAATACTATTTTTATTATTTATTATTTTGAATATTTTTTCATCAATTCTATTAATTTTAACTCCTTTTTTACTCATTTTTGTTTTAGGATTATTATTATTACTATTAGGATTATTATTATTATTACTAGGGGAATTTGATGTTTTTCTTTTAGAACTAGCTCTAGCATTAGCTCTAGCACTAGCACCTCCTTTTGCTTTATAAATTTTAGTTTTTTTATTCATTTTATTCATTTTATATAATTGTTTATAATTATTTATAATTTTAATTAAATAATATTGATATAATAATTTAATTAAATAATATAGATATAATGTAGATATAATCTAAATATAGATACAATTAAATGATAGACCCTATAATAGACTCTATATATGATTACTTAATAGTTGGAGCAGGAGTTGCAGGACTATATACAGCTTATAAACTAATTATTAAATATCCTCATGCAAAAATATGTATTATAGAATCAACAAACCGTATTGGTGGACGTTTGCATTCTATTAAATATGATGGTCAAATAATGGATAGTGGAGGTGCACGTTTTAATACTGATCAACACCGAGTATTATCACTTGTAAAAGAATTAGGTCTAGAACCTAAAATAATAAAATTATCTAATCATGAAACATTATATATACCTATTCCAAAACCAATACAAAACCCCATGAAAACAGATGATAAATCAATTGAAAAAATATTTCCATCTATTGATGATTTTATTAAATATTTGAAAAAATATATAATAGAAAAGAAAATATCTCATAATGAGTTGATAAATACTACTATATTAGAATTCATATCTATACATTTTACTAAAACCTATCCAACATTAAAACAATATATTACAGATATATATCCATATTACTCTGAGTTGGGAATTCTAAATGCAATTGAAGCGGTAGAATTATTTAGTAATGAATTTGCATCAAAAACGCAATATATGATTCTAAATGGAGGAATGGAGCAAATAGTTGATGAATTACATGATAGATTAAAAAAATCAAAATCACATATACATAATGCAAATAATGCAAATAATGAAAATAATGAAACTAATATTGATATATTTACAAATACATCTCTTGTTTCAATTACATACATAGCAACTCATACTCATACTCTTGAGAAAAATGAAACTGATACTAAAACACCACAACATTATATGATTACAGCAAATAACGAATCTGGAAACACAATAAAATATTATGCATTAAATATTATACTTGCAATACCAAAACCCAGTTTATTGAAAATTAAATATTTGACTAAACACCCAAATATTCTTAAAAATTTAAATTCAGTTCAATGTGAACCCCTTTATCGTATCTATGCTAGATACCCATTAGATAAAAAAACAAATAAAGTATGGTTTGATAAACTACCTAAGATATCTACAAATTTACCAATTAAATATATTATACCAATTAATTATGTTAAAGGTGTTATAATGATTTCATATACTGATTCTAAATTTGCAAACTATTGGTTAAATAAGCTTACTATTAGTAATACGTCATTTGAAAAAGAATTAAATAAACAATTAAAACAATTATTTCCTGATATTACAATTCCAAAAGCAAAATGGTATAAACACTATTATTGGAAAATGGGTGCTGGGTATTGGAAACCAAAAGCTGATAGAGTAAAAATAATGCCTAATATAATGCAACCGTTTGGTAATAGTGAGAATATTTACATTTGTGGGGAAAACTATAGTAGTCATCAAGCATGGGTTGAGGGTAGTCTAGAAACAGCAGATATGGTTATTGATATTATTAGTAAGAATGATAAGAATAATAGACAACATAAATATAAATCAAAATCAAAATCTAAATCAAAATCTATATCTAGATACATAAATAAAAATAAATCTAAATCAAAATCAAAATCTAAATCTATATCTAGATACATAAATAAAAATAAAAATAAAAATAAATCTAAATCTAAATCTAAATCTATATCTAGATACATAAATAAAAATAAAAATAAATCTAAATCTAAATCTAAATCTATATCTAGATACATAAATAAAAATAAATCTAAATCTAAATTTAAAATAATGACTAAATCTAAAATAGTAAGTAAATCTAAAATAATGAATAAATCTAAAACTAAAAAACTAAATAGCAAACTAAAAGAATATACATTAGAAGAAATAGCAAAACACAATACAAAAGATAATGCATGGATTGCAATAAATGGCAAAGTTGCAAATATTACCAAATGGATACCTAAACACCCAGGAGGTGATGTGATTATGAAGGGTGTTGGTAAAGATGCAACACATTTATTTACAGCTGTTGGTCATGATGACTATGCAAAGAAAATGTTATCTAGATATCAAATAGGAATTTTGAAAAAATAAAATATGAATCTTTTGAAAACTTTGAATCTTTTGAAAACTTTGAATCTTTTAGAACCTTTACACTTAAACATTTACAATCAATAAATAGATAATCTCATATTTTTTATATAAAAATTGATTTATAACGTATTATTTATATTCACTATTAATTAACTATTAACAAACATACTGATTTGTTTATTCATATTCATAAGACAATACAAGACAAGGTAATACAAGTCATTGTCATTAATAATGGGTATTGGAGGTCTTGACAATTATTTGTATAAAACTATTACAGGTATTGATAAAAACCTAGTATCTAGTACAAGATTATCTACAAATACCAATACCACCAATACTAATATTCATATTCATATAAATTCACCTGAATACCACGGTATACGCCGTGTTCACCTTAGTGAATACCGTGGCAAGACTATTGCTATTGATTTTTCATGGATTTTAACAAAATTCTGCCTTAGGAGAAAAAAAGATTTTCATGAGAATAGTTATTTACATGAATTAGAAAACTTTATTAATATATGGTGTAATATAAATGGTTGTATATTAGTTTTTGTATTTGATGGTAAACCGCATAAGTTAAAAAAGAAAACATTGGATAAAAGGAGGACTATTAAACAAAATCTATTATCTAAAATTGACGATTTGATTATCAATACTGATATTGGAAATGAAACCAAAACTAAAACCAAAATTGATAAAATAGAAGATTTGCAACGCAAGAGTGTTTCTATTACTCAAACACAAATAGACAATTGCAAAGCATATATGAAGATGTTGGGTATTGAGTTTATTCATATAAATGATATAGAAGGTATGGAAGCTGAAACAATATTTCCATATTTGTTCAAAACAAAACGTATTGATGCTTGTTTTACTGCTGATACTGACTCTCATGCATATGGATGTAAAATCATATTGAAAGACTTTGATTATATAAATCATACTGTTCAAGAAGACAATCATGAGGTAATTCTTAATTATTTACAATTAACACGTGATGAATTTGTAAATGTTTGTGTTTTATCTAAAAATGATTATACAAAAGGTTTAATATATTGTAAAATTGATGCTGTATTTGATTTAGTAAGAAAATTTGGTAATATTCCTAGTATAATTAAGCATATACAAACTACATACCCAAATACACAACTAGATACACAACTAGATACACAACTAGATACACAACTAGATACACAACTAGATACACAACTAGATACACAACTAGATACACAAC
>Ga0214919_10005057_pt1 | contig 18948 bp, 18 predicted proteins | sample LL1503_MetaG_FD_177994 | JGI IMG/M metagenome (GOLD analysis project Ga0214919, IMG submission 177994) | Freshwater microbial communities from Lake Lanier, Atlanta, Georgia, United States - LL-1503 | ecosystem: Environmental > Aquatic > Freshwater > Lake | place: USA: Georgia | collected...
TTTGGGATCAGATAAGTGCGCCAACTGCACGTGCAAACATCATGGTGATTATGGCCGGTGGCAAGGGAACTCGCTTGTACCCTCAGACCGAGCACTGTCCCAAGCCCTTACTGCCGGTTGCAGGTAAGCCAATTCTTGAACACATCATCGACCGAGCAAAGGTTGAGGGGTTTTCTCACTTTATTCTCGCTATTCATTACTTAGGGCATATGATTGAAGAATACTTCGGCAATGGTGATGCTTTTGGAGTGACGATTGAGTACCTACGTGAAGAATTACCCTTAGGGACCGCTGGGGCATTGAGTTTGCTTGACCCTATACCGGAGTCTCCCTTTGTCGTTACGAATGGTGACGTACTCACGGATATTCACTATGGCGAGCTCCTAGATTTTCATATGCAACACAACGCTATGGCTACTATGGCCGTACGTGTTCATGAGTGGCAAAATCCATTTGGTGTCGTGGAGACACATGGAGTTGAAATTATAGGGTATGAGGAAAAACCGCTCTTACGCACTCACATCAATGCGGGTGTGTATGTTTTGGAACCATCTGCAATCAGCTTTTTCGTTGAATCAGTTCCATGTGATATGCCCACACTATTCAATTCAATTAAGGCGCAAGAAATGAGAACAGTTGCCTATCCAATTCATGAGCGCTGGCTGGACGTTGGCCGTCCCGATGACCTCATTACCGCAACTATTCAATCCAAGACTCGAGGTGTGAAGTAAATGGAACTAATCAAATACCCGTCGCCAGTTGAGTTAAAACAATTTGCGAAAGAGAACACTGAACCACAAGCATTGTATGGATTGCCAACCGAAGTTAAGTATTGCAAAGTATGTGTAATTTCAAATCAAAGACCAAATTCTGCTGTGGAGTATAACCATACTAAGAAAAGCAAGAAGGAAACCATACACTTCGACAAAGATCAGATCTGTGATGCCTGCAAATTCACTGAACTAAAACGTCATGAGATAGACTGGGTGGACAGAGACAAGCAACTCCGCGAATTGTGTAACAAATATAGAAAGAATGATGGGTCTTACGACTGTATAGTTCCAGGATCAGGAGGGAAAGATAGTTTTTACGCTTCCCACATTTTGAAAACACAATATGGAATGCATCCACTAACAGTGACTTGGGCACCCCATGTTTATACAGATTGGGGGTGGAAGAATTTTCAATCTTGGATTCATGCCGGTCATGACAATTATCTAATGACACCTAATGGCCGCGTCCATCGCTTGTTGACTCGGCTTTCAACAGAACTTCTCTTTCATCCATTTCAAGCATTTATGTTAGGCCAAAAAACTATAGCGCCAAAAATGGCACTTCTTTTCAATATACCTCTGGTTTTCTATGGGGAGCCTGAAGCTGAATATGGCAATCCGATTAGCGACACCGAAAGCGCAAAACGGGATTGGTCCTATTTTACAGCCGAGGATCAATCCAAAATACATCTGGGCGGAGTTTCAGTTGGTGAATTGAAATCCGATTTTGGGGTCGATCAAAATGATTTGCAGCCATACTTACCAGCCGATCCAAATCAAATTGCTGATAAAAAGATTGAGGTCCAATATCTCGGCTATTACTTAAAATGGCATCCGCAATCCTGTTATTACTATGCAGTTGAGCATGGCGGTTTTCAAGCGTCTCCAGAACGCACACCAGGCACATATTCAAAGTACAACAGCATTGATGATCGTATTGATGATCTCCACTATTTAACAACTGGAATCAAATTTGGAATTGGTCGTGCTAGTTACGATGCTGCTCAAGAGATTAGATCTGGAGATATTAATCGAGAGGAAGGCATTGCACTTGTCAAGAAATTTGATCATGAATATCCTTATCGGTTTGAAAATGAGTTGTTCCGATACTTATCATTAGAAAAAAGAGAATTCCCAATCGCAAGTGATATGTTTGAGCATCCCATTATGGATCGGGAATATTTCAAACTTCTTACGAATAAATTCCGCTCTCCACATCTTTGGGTCAATGACTTGGGCGCTTGGAAGCTGCGACACCCCATTTGGGACAATCAATGACTAATTACTGTCAATGTCAAACGTTCGAATAATTGCACGCCTTGATATCAAGGGCCCCAATTTAATTAAGGGAATTCATTTAGAAGGTCTACGAGTGATGGGGTCACCAAATAAGTTTGCACTTGATTATTACAATCAAGGTGCAGATGAGTTGATCTACATGGACGTAGTGGCAAGCCTTTATGGGCGCAATCACCTAGGTGGGATCATTAAAGATGCAGCCAAAGACATATTTATTCCGATGACAGTTGGCGGTGGAATTCGATCAATTGAAGATGCTAGAGAAATTCTACGATCCGGGGCCGATAAGGTGGCCATTAACAGCGCAGCTGTTTCTAATCCAAAAATTATCACGGACATGGCGCGCCAGTTTGGAAGCCAATGCATGGTTATCTCAATTGAAGCAAAAAAGGTAGAGGGCGACCATTGGGAGGTATACACGGATAACGGTCGTGAACGTTCTGGTCTTGACGTTGTGGAATGGGCGAAGTTTTGTGTTTCGAATGGCGCCGGTGAAGTATTGCTAACATCTGTGGATCGCGAAGGAACGCGAAAGGGCTTTGATATTGAATTAATTAAGGCCGTATCGTCTGCAGTGAATGTCCCAATTATTGCAAGCGGCGGTATGGGCAAACCCGAAGATTTATTGTCCGTTGTATCAGAGGGCGGAGCTGATGCGGTGGCTATGGCTGACATAATTCACTACAAACGTGCCGAGATTGGCGATATTAGACTAGTCGCGGAAGTGGCAGGATTAGGAGTAAGAAGTTATGAACCCACCAGAAGTAACAATAATTGATTACGGCGTAGGTAATTTACTAAGTGTCCAACGCGGCTTTGAATCTTGTGGTGCTAGAGTCGCCTTAACTTCAAATCCAGACCAAATCCTTTCTTCCAAGAGAGTTGTGTTACCCGGTGTTGGGGCATTTCCAAATGCAATGGAAGCTCTAAACAAGTTGGACCTAATTACAGTTATCCAAGAGTTAGATAAATTAAGCACTGCTCTTTTGGCTATCTGCCTCGGAATGCAACTACTGATGGATGAAAGTGATGAGTTTGGCGTTACGGCTGGATTGGGACTAATCCCAGGCCGGGTGGTTGCGGTGCCCATGGAGAATATCGCTGGAGGTCTTCAAAAGATCCCACACATTGGATGGAGTGCGTTGAAATCGTCAACCCAAACCCATAATTGGAACGGAACCTTATTGCAAGACAATGTGATGGGGGACGCCGCGTACTTTGTACATTCTTTTATGGCCCAGCCAGATGACAATAAAAACCTGATTGCCCATACCGTCTATGGAGGGCATAGAATTTCAGCCGTCATTGCAAAGAATCAGATAACAGGTTGCCAGTTTCATCCAGAAAAAAGTGGTGAAGTTGGGTTGAAAATTCTGCGAAGGTTTATAGAGCAATGAGAATTCTCACTTTAATTCCTGCTCGGGGTGGATCTAAACGCCTTCCAGGAAAAAATATAAAGCCTCTTGGGGGAAAACCTCTTATAAATTGGACCATTGAAGCAGCAAACAGGATTCCAGAGATATGCGATATTTTAGTTTCGACTGATGATACTGAAATCGCAGCCATAGCCAAAGCAGCCGGTGCTTTTGTGCCATGGTTACGCCCCTCAGAACTAGCAACTGATAAAGCTACTTCAGTTGATGTGGCTCTTCACGCGTTAGATTGGTATGAAAACGAATTTGGAAGTGTAGATGGATTACTATTGCTTCAGCCGACGTCCCCATTTAGGCGTACCTCGACTATTGAAAAAGGTATTGAGCTTTTTAAAAACCACAATTTCCAGCCTGTTTTGGGAGTTTCTAAGTCTGAATCACACCCATATTGGTCTTTTAGGCAAGAAGGTGAGTACCTCATCCATTTCTTGACAAATATGGATTCAGGTATGCGCTCACAAGACCTTCCACTGATATTCACTACGAATGGGGTTTTATACCTTGTGTCACCCCATGATCTACGTAGAAATAAGTCATTCTCAGGTGAAAAAACTGTTCCTCTGCATATATCATCCCAAAAAGAAAGCTTGGATATCGATTCTAAATGGGATTTCCATCTTGCTTCCTTACTTTGTGATTATGACTATTAAGTCGGGTAATTCATGCAACTTAATGAACTAGTCTCTTTGTACACGGCATGCTCTTTAATACTTCTTAACGGTAAATGTCCAATATGGTTCTGATTCTGAAAATTTGAGTGAATATGAGTCAAATCCAGAATTGGCAATCATCTCACCAATCTCACTCTTTGAAAACCGCTGTTCTAACTTAGTACCAAAACGATCTAATGCGTCGTTTCGTAGCATCAAAAATGGCATATTTGCATAATGATGCAGTGGAAAATTTGAAATATCTATTCCAATTCTCTCTAAGAGCTTAGCGATTCGGGCTAGGGGTAGATAAACAACTCCAGCAATAATGAGACAGATAAACCGCCGTAAGCTATATGGCATCCGACTAATCGCCCAACGTAGAGATTTTGAGGCCCAAAATAGTCCACGATAGTAAAGTGGCTTGTTGTCTAACTTATAATATAGATAGCAGAGAAATACACCACCGCTTTTAATCCTGCTTGCGATATCTCTAATCGCCAATTCTGTATCTGGAATGTGGTGAAGAACTCCTAGTGATACAGCTAAATCAAGTGATTCAGGGGGAATTGAATTTATCCCAACGGACTCCTTTAAGATTTTTACGCGACGTTCACTAGAAAACTTATTCATTAATACCCTGTAGGCACCCTCGCTTGGTTCAAGCGCGTAAACTAAAGAAAAATAAGGTAACAATCGTGAAGTCCAACGTCCGCTACCAGCGCCGAAATCACAAGCTACTGAATTTTTGGAGTTGAACTGATTTAGGTCAATAGGCCCACAATATGCCAAAAACTGCGCATCCAATGCATCCTCAGCTTCAGTTCCTGCATAATCAAAAATCTCCCACTCATGCCCAAACCCTTCAATTACCTCGGCATCAAGGTTCTTATCCTCACCAGACTTATTCATGTATCCCTTTATCTCTAGTAACAATCGCGTTCTAAATACTAGTGGGCTTCGGCCCGTTTAAGGCTTCCCTCGCAATTAATCATCTTAATAACCCTTACAATAATCCATATGGAAAAAGTAGCTGTAACAGGTGGAGCAGGGTTTATCGGCTCGAATTTAGCCAGACGTCTTATCTCTGAAGGCTATGAAGTAATCGTGGTGGATGATTTAAGTACAGGGTTGATCTCAAATCTGGATTTAGAAGCAACAACTTTTCATAAAATTTCAATTACCGACGCAAAAGAGCTTGCAAGAGTGATTGAAGATTGTGGAACTATATTTCACTTAGCCGCTCGGGGTTCAGTCCCACGCTCAATCAAGAATCCGACAGCCACTCACGAAGTGAATGCAACCGGAACACTAAATGTGTTAGAAGTCGCACGCGCAACTGGAGCCCACGTAGTTTTCTCTTCTTCATCATCTGTCTATGGTCGCAATATGCAATTACCTAAAGATGAATCCATGTGGCTTGGCCCAATGACCCCATACGCTGCAAGTAAACTTGCGGCTGAAGGATATGTCCAGGCTTATGCCTCTGCATATAATGTGCCCACAACTCTGCTTCGTTTCTTCAATGTCTTCGGTCCACGCCAGCGCCCGGATCATGAATATGCGGCGGTACTGCCAAAGTGGATCTGGCTTGCAATGAACAACAAACCTCTTGATGTATATGGGGATGGAACGGCATCACGAGATTTTACCTATATTGAAACAGTTTTAGACGTTGCAATGACCTCTATGAAACAAAAGATTAATACTGTAGGTGCAGTAAATCTAGCTTACGGTAATAGAATCCTCCTTAACGAAACTATTGATTTACTAAAGAAGCACTTTCCAGATTTGCAAGTCAACCATAAAGAGAATCGTTTAGGCGATGTAAAGGAATCGCAAAATGCACCAGGATTACTAAAAACTCTTTTCCCAGAAGTTGTACCTAAACCATTTGAAGTTGCTCTAGATGAGACAGTTAACTGGCTGAAAGAGTTTGGTCAGAGCGTGGCTAATGGTCCAAAAACAGTGGATTAAAGAGACGACGCATGTGTGGAATTACAGGTGGGATTGGTCCAAGTGCCCCTCAAAGACATTTACTTAATTCCCAACTTAAGTCTATAGAGCATCGCGGACCGGATGATAGCGGAACTTATCTAAGTCGCGGCATTGGAATGGGTATGTGCCGGCTAGCTGTTGTCGAAATAGCAGCTGGTGTGCAACCAGGATCAGATGCCACTGGGTCAATCCATATTGTTTGGAATGGTGAAATTTACAACTACCGTGAACTTCGCGCAGAACTCGAACAACGCGGAATGCACTTTCGTGATTCGAGCGAATCTGAGGTAGTAATCAACCTATATCTTGAGTACGGCATAAATTTTGTTAGCAAGATCAATGGAATGTTTGCAATTGCAATTCATGATGCTCGAAATAACTCGCTTCACCTCATTCGTGACCGTATGGGGAAGAAACCACTTTGGATTTCACATCGAAATGATGGGACATTGTTCTTCGCCTCCGAAGTCCGTGCCTTAATGCTGGCACGTCCAGATAGAACACTTCGCACGGAGATGATTTCCGAAGTAATGCAATATGGATACATAAATACGCCACATTCAGCCTTTAACGAGATTCAAAACGTTCCACCAGCGTCTGTGGTTAGTTGGCTAAATGGAAGAACAACAACATCCACCTATTGGGCTGCTGATTTTGATGCCAAAATTGTTATCTCGTATGAAGAAGCGCTAGAAACAACTAAAGAGTTAATTGAGGCCGCGGTATCCCGGCGCCTTTTATCCGAGCGCCCAATTGGTTCATTCTTAAGTGGCGGCTATGACTCAACAGTGATAACTGCCTACATGGCCAAATTAATGAAAGAGAAAGTTCAGACATATTCCATCGGTTTTCAAAGTACTCAGTACAACGAAGCCCATTACGCCAAGCGAGTAGCTAGCTATTTAGGCACAGACCACCATGAAGAGATCTTGAGCCCAGATCCTTCGGTTGTAATTGAGAAAATTTCACAAGTATTAGATCAACCCTTTGCGGACTCGTCAATTGTTCCAACGTATCTGCTAGCTAAATTCGCTAGGGAAAATCTCATTGTTGCACTTGGTGGTGATGGGGGTGATGAGGTTTTTGGAGGTTATGATCGGTATGTAGCTGCGCCATTATTGCAAAAATCAAACTCGTTGCTTGGACTAGCCCGTGCTGGTTTAAGTTTTGTTGGCGAACTACCTCGGGTAAATCCTCGAAAATTTCAAAGATTGAAGTCTCAGCTTTTTTCTCAACAAAGTCTTTCCACTAGATATAATTCAATTCTTGCATTAATGCAAACACAGGAAGTATTAAACTTAATTAACCCTAATCTCTTTTCAAATGCCGCAGAAATTGCACGCCTAACTCAATTCGAATTTGGAGACATATCTCCATTTGATCGTATGTATCGGTCAGACATTGCTACTTACCTGCCTGGAGACTTATTGGTTAAAGTTGATATTGCAACCATGGCTAATGGATTAGAACTGCGCTCACCAATGCTCGACGTTAATGTTGTTGAATGGGGCGTTTCGCTGCCGCAAAAATTCAAAATTAAGGGATTTGAAACAAAACATATCCTTAAAGATGTTGCTCGATCCCTTGTCCCAGCTGAGTTGATTGAACGTCCAAAGATGGGTTTTGGAATCCCAAGAGCCGAATGGTTGCGTACTGGAATGAGAGAGTTGCTTATTGATACTCTCACCGACACGACAGCTACTCAGCGAGGGTGGTTTAGCTCTCATCAAGTAGAAAAAATCATCGAAACACACATGGGTGGCGTTGATAAGGACAATCTTTTGTGGCCCATGTTGATGTTAGAACTTTGGGCTAGGACTTGGCTCGATTAGATATAAGAGTCCTATATAGTTCTTCGTGGTCATGCACTAATCGCTGAACTCCAAAATGTGCCAATGTGAACTCCCGGGCTGCAGCACCTAGTTGATCACGATAAGACTTATTATCAGCTAGTTTTTCGAGGGAATCTGCAATTTCTTGAACATCTAGTGAAGTGATAATTCCAGTTATGCCATCTAAAACTATTTCAGACACTGATCCTACGTTTGTGGCGACTACCGGAAGTCCTGCCATTCCAGCTTGAATTAGACTCAGGGGAGTGCCTTCATTATCACTTGTAAGTATGACAATATCAACTGCAGCCAAGACTCTTTCTATATCACTTTGCCAACCTAAGACTGTTACTGGAAGAGTCTCTACGGAGATCCTCTCCCGGCACGAATCCAATAACTCACCATCGCCTACCATAATGAAATCCAGATTTAGACCACGCTTCTTAATTTCACAAACTACATCAAGAAAACGATCAGGACGCTTTATCTGAGTTACTCGACCGATGAGCGCGCACTGTAATCGGTCAGAGGTTATCTGAAATGAGAGACGGGAATTACTTTTTAGTGGCAAAGCATTAAGCGCTAAACCTGGCGGCATTAATTCAAATTTTTTCGCTGTTCCAATCCCAGCCTGCAGTAAGTCCTTACGTACTTTATCGCCCACGGCTAAAGACATATTCGTAATTCGCGCTAAATTTCTCTCTGCAATAATTATGAGCAACCGCTTGAAACTTCCAAAGTATCCGTTAAGCAAATGCCCGTGAAATGTATGTACCCGGATAGACCGCCGAAGTGAAATTACTGATGCGATGCGTCCCAAGAAGCCAGCTTTAGCTGTGTGAGTATGAATGATATGAGGCTTGAATTCTCTAATCTCCTTCACCAATAAAAAGAGAGCTTCTAAATCTCTCGCTAAACTAACACCCCGACCAAGTCCTTCAATACGAGATACTGAAAAATTGCTTGCAACAGTTTCTAAGAAATCGGCTTCATTAGCGGCGCAAAAACCAGTGTATAGGCGATGATTGAATTCCAGTTCATTTAATCCCCGCATCAACCCCGCAACCTGGACCGCTGGACCACCAACATTCATGCGGGCGATAATGCGCATCACCCGAATCGGGCTCACGTCAGATCCGTTCATCTGCCAATCTTCTCTTATATTTACAGGGAAATGTTGAAAAGAGACTCCAAACGAGCTGGGTACCCAGAATGGAGCGATGGACAGTTAGGATTCCGACCGTGAGTACCCAAAGAAATCGAACCTTGGCCATAATCGGCCAAGGGTATGTCGGCCTGCCTTTGGCAATGGCTGCCGTTGACGCAGGATGGTTAGTTATAGGCGTTGATAATTTTGAAGCTAAAGTCAATCAGATCAATTCAGGCTCAAGCCCTGTCGAAGATATTTCTGATCTACGACTACAAGCGGCCATCTTGAGTGGGCTGTATAAAGCTACAACAGATTTTTCCAATGTCTCTCAGGCTGCAGTCATCACTATTTGTGTTCCAACACCGCTAGACAATAATCGCGATCCAGATCTTACACTGCTGCGAAATGCAGCCAAGGAAATTGCGCCATTCATTTCAAATGAAACCTTAGTTGTAACTGAATCAACTTCATATCCGGGGACATTGCGCGATGTTATTGTCCCTATCGTTGATTCACTTAAACCAAAAAGCTCTGCAACTATCTATTTTGCAAGTGCACCGGAGCGAGTTAATCCTGGTGACCCTGTATGGAATCAGAAAAATACACCACGACTAGTTGGCGCAATCGATATGTCATCACAGATTAAGGCACTAGCATTTTATGAGTCAATTTGCGATGTTACGGTTTCGGTTTCAACGCCTGAAATCGCCGAAGCTGCAAAACTTCTCGAAAATACATTTCGCCTAGTTAATATTGCGCTTGTAAACGAGTTTACGCAACTCTGTTCTGCTAATGGAATAAATGTTCAGGAAGTCATCGATGCTGCATCTTCCAAGCCTTATGGATTTATGCCCTTTAGACCAGGTGTAGGAGTCGGAGGCCACTGTATTCCAGTTGATCCTCTGTATCTGACGTGGTGGGCTCGACAAAATGGCGGCTCAGCAAAATTTGTAGAATCTGCAGATTCAATAAACCTGAATATGCCGAGTTATGTTGCGCATCGCGCACTGAGTATGGTTGACAAAACGATAGCTAATCCTAAAGTTTTAATCCTTGGGGTTGCTTATAAACCGGGGGTCGGCGATGTCCGCGAAACTCCAGTTTCAAAACTGCGCGATTCCCTAAGAGCAAAAGGAGCTGAAGTAGCTTGGCACGACCCATATGTCCCTGTATGGGAAGGCTCAAAAGCTGTCGATTTAGACTGGGACTGTGATGTTGTAATCATTGCCACCAGACAACCTGGGGTGGATATGAATCAATTAGTGGAACGAGGTAACAAGATATTGGATTGTACTAACTCGCTAAGAAACCTAGCTGGAGTCACTTCTCTCTAGTCCACCCCAGACATCTCTTTAGAAATATCAGAAATAATCATTGTCAAATCACGCTTTGGCTTCCAACCAACTAATCTAAATATTAAATCTATACTTGGAACTCGCCGTTCCATATCTTCAAAACCAAGACCATAAGCTTCTACATATGGGACATAAATGACGTTGCTCTTTGAATTTGTTTCCGTGATAATTTTTTGCGCTAACTCGTTTATAGAAATCTCAAAATCATTTCCAATATTTATTACCTTCCCGATAGATTTATCAGAAAATGCAATTGCGATTACTGCATCAACCACGTCGAAAACATGGGCAAAACAACGAGTTTGATTACCGTCCCCGTAGATAGTTATAGGCTCGTTGGCTATTGCGGATTGAATAAACCGTGGAACAACCATCCCGTATGCCCCAAGTTGTCGAGGCCCAACAGTATTAAAAAATCTAACAATTCTTGTCTCCAACTTTTTTTCCACAAAATATGCATAGGCGAGTGACTCATCAATTGCTTTTGCCTCGCTGTACGACCAGCGTAAAACAGTTGGTGAACCAAGAATTCTATCGCTATCTTCGGCTAACTTATCTGCGATATTCTTTCCGTAAACTTCGCTACTACTTGACAAAAATACAGGAACAGAATTTGAATGAGCCACTTCCAAAACATTAGAAGTGCCTTTAACGTTGGTGATCAAACTTTCTATTGGTTTATTAACAATATTAAAAACACCAACGGCAGCTGCTAAATGGAAAATATAACTAACTTTTCCCACGAGTTCTTCTAGAATTTCTCTATCAAGTACGGATCCATTTACGAATTGAAAGTTCGCAGACCCAGACACTTTCTCCAAATTCTTTAAATTTCCAGTGCTAAGGTCATCAAGCCCAATCACAAAATGTCCGTCGGCGACAAGCCGTTCAGTTAGATGCGAGCCAATAAAACCAGCAGCGCCTGTTACAAGAATTCTCACAGTCAAAGGGTAGAGTATCGTGAGGGAATTCAAAGACAAATCAACCTTATCAGTGCAAGAGATAGCCTTGAGAAAAACATGGGAACCGGCACCTTAGTGGTAGACAACACAAATTGGATGGCATTCTTGTTAGACTTCAATAATGGAAATGACACCTATTGGCCTTGAACTTTTTGGAGAGAAAGACTTTCCCTCAGCCATTGTTATCAGAAAAGGAATGAAAGTTGAAGGTATTCAGTTTTTCTCCCCAGAAAGTTACTCTCAGCAAATTGGGTTGATGACGAGACCACCTGGATATCGAGTTCCTCCACACATCCATAATCAAGTGTCGCGAAATATCGAACAAACACAGGAAGTCCTATTAATACGAAAAGGGACGTGCAGAATAAATCTCTATGGTGAAGGATTCGTTATAGAACATGAAATTCTACTTTCAGATGGTGACGTAATACTTCTAGCACACGGAGGGCACGAAATTATCATGGAAACCGAATGTGAAATTCTAGAAGTTAAACAGGGACCTTATGCCGGACCGCAAGACAAGCGAGCGATTAACAAATAAAATGATACCCGTTAACAGACCCCTGGTCACAGAGCGAGATAAAGAGGAAGTCAATAAAGCTCTAGAAGAAACCTGGCTATCTGGAGATACAACACCTGTTAAAAACTTAGAAGCGTCACTAAAGAAAACGCTCGGCACTGAAAACGCAATTGCAGTTAGTAATGGAAGTGTTGCATTAGATATCTGCACTGAGGCTCTAGAAATTAATGAAGGAGATGAATGTGTAGTACCGACCTTCACGATAATTTCTACAGTAGCAAATTTGGCCCGGAAACGAGCAAAAATTCGGCTCATTGACGCCGATCCTGTAACCTGGTCCATGAATGCCCAAGAAACAATATTCTCGATGTCCGAAAATACGAAGCTAGTTGTTCCGGTACATATCTATGGACTCTCGGTCGACATGGATCCAATAATTGAAAAGTCCTTAGTGACAGGAACTCATATCTTAGAAGATGCCGCTGAAGCGCTTGGTGTAACTTACAAAGGGAAAGCCTGCGGGACATTTGGAATTCTAGGAACCTTCAGTTTTTTTGCAAACAAAGTTGTTACAGGTGGCGAGGGAGGCGCCATTATTACAAATGATTATCTTCTAGCAGAAAAAATTAGGAAATTGAAAAACTTGAATCATAGTGATGAGGAGAGGTTTGTTCATAAGGAACTTGGGTGGAATGCCAGACTCCCGGGACTATCAGCCGCCTTGATAAATTCACAATTGCAACGATTGGAAGAGCTTGTAAAAACGAAGAAGAGTAAGGCCCAAGTCTATTTGGACGGTTTGATGGGACACCCTTGGTTTGATTTTCAACCGGCGAGTACACAGCACAGCGAAAATGCTTATTGGGTTTTTGGAATTCTATTGAACGAGCAGAGTCCATTTAACGCAAAGGAACTTCAGAATATCTTACGAGAACGGGGAGTGGATACTCGACGCTTTTTTTGCCCAATGCATTTACAACCGGTTTTTTCCAATCTATTTTCAGGTTCGAAAGGTGCCTTCCCAGTCGCAGAACAACTGTGGTTAAAAGGTTTATATCTACCTTCCGGAATCGGAACTACAGACAACGAAATATCTCAAGTCATTGAGACCCTTTGGGAGTTAATCAAATGACGCAATTCAGTTCAATATATGCAGAGTGCTATGATTTGATACATTCAAAGAAAAGTTATGAAAAAGAAACATCACAACTTCTTAAATTCGCCAAAACTCACTTTAAACATTTTGAATCCTTGAAGGTGTTGGATTTTGGTTGCGGAACAGGAGGGCACTTAGAAAGTTTGCAAGGATCGAGTTTGAACCTGACTGGCTACGACATTAATGAAAATATGCTCACTATTGCAAGAAAGAGATTGACGAATATCCAATGTCATTCAAACTTACAAGATGTTGGTACTGATTTTGAAATGATATACAGTCTTTTTGATGTAATCAATTATCAGCACACCGATGATTTACTAAAAAATTATTTAGAATCGATACATAATTTACTTGCACCTGGTGGAATGCTGGTTTGTGATGGGTGGAATCTTTCTGGGGTAAAACTGGATCCGCCTTCAATCAGCAAACGGACGTTTAGATACCGGAATAAATCGATAACACGTGAAGTTCAACCACTCAAATCAACCAAAAGCGATATATCTAGATTAAAAATTAAGTTAATAGATGAGGCCGAGAATGTAGTATTGGCTCAAGAGATACATACTATGCGATCCTTTGATCCCACTGAGTTAACGAATATCGCCCTGAGTCTCGGATTTAGTAAAATTGAATTTAGAGACGGTACAGATTGGGGCAAAGAACTAGGAATTGGTTCTTGGCGATTTGTAATGTTTGCGACCAAATTGATTAATGAACATGAATGAGTCAGAATGAATAAGCCAAAATTACGTATTGCAATTCTTGGTCTTGAAGATGCCACTACAGGCGGGGCATATACTGCTGAAAATCTCATGATTGACCAAATTCACAAATCTTGTCATAACGCTGATATCGTTGTATTCGATAATTTCACGAAGAGAAATTCAATTCAAAGAGTTACAAACCGAATATTCAGAAAATCACAAATGCTTTTGGCTTTATTGACCTACTCCCCAGCATTTTGGCGTATGAATTCACATTTCCTGAGTAAACAAAGTAGCTATCTTGAAAGAAAGCTTCAAAAGATAAATATTGATTTGGTCATTTTTGTTGGCCCCTATGAAGAGGCATTGTTACTAAGAAAAATACCTTATCTAGTCACGATTTGGGACTTAGGCCATCGTGAATTTACTCATTTGCCAGAGATGTCATCTGCCAGGACCTTTGAATGGCGTGAATGGCTAATAAATAATCTTGCTAAAAAGGCTGTGGGCATTTTAGTCGACTCTGAATCTACGAAACTTAAACTCTCGACCGAGTACGCAATTTTGGAGAGTTCGATTTTGGTGCTGCCATTTGCCCCACAGGGAAAGATTGGATTAGATTCAAGCACACGTGATGACTTTGCCTTTTACCCGGCCCATTTTTGGAGTCATAAAAATCATGTCATATTGATCAAATCAATCAAACACTTAGTCAATATCGGGGGCTCTCCAAGGCAACTAGTACTGACAGGGCTAGATAAAGGCTCCAAGGAACATGTTTATCGTTTGGCTAAAGAATTAAATGTCTTAGAGTTTCTAGACTATAGAGGTTTTGTTTCATATTCAGAGATACAAAGTCTATACAGCAAGGCTGCAATTACTGTTATGCCTTCAATTTTGGGCCCCACAAACTTGCCACCGCTAGAGAGTTTGTTGCATGGGTGCCCTGTCGCAGTCACAAAAGAAGGTAGTTGGAATCTTACAAAGCATAAGGGCGTAATCATTCTAGATGCATTTGATATTGCTGCTTGGTCACAAATTCTTGATAAGTCATACGGTTTACCAATAGTGGAGATTTCGGATATTGAGAGTGATTTAAACCATAGGCATGAATGTAACGTCAAAACACTGGAGGAATTCTTTTACAAATTCGAACTCATGCAGGGACTCTACAAGTAGGAAACTTGAAATTACTTTGATGCATTCATATTCAGAAAACTTTCCCAAATTGGAACAGTGTTACTCAATTCTCTTGAAGCAAGAATCTGTGAGCTTAAGTTTCGTGGGATCAAAAAGGAACCAATATTTTCAGAGTTATTCAAAGCACGTTCCACAAATTGATCTAAATTCGCACAATAGATCGATTCAGGAAAGTTAAATCTTCTAAAGTCAGGAATGTCCGCTATCAACATAGGAACTGATCTTTGCATTGCTTCTAGAATTACTAAGCCATCTCCTTCAAAAATCGAAGGAACAATTAGTAAATCACCTTTCTCGTAAATTTGCCATGGATTACTCAAATAGCCATGGAAGGTGGAAGAACACTTCAACTGTGACGATAACTCCTTAAGCTGCTGGATCAGGGCACCTTCACCAACTATTTCTAGTTCCAATCCAAGCTTGGTAGCAATTTCTATTGCTACTTGAGGGTGCTTCTCAGGACTCAACCTCCCAATGAAGAGTAAACGAGAGAGTTTTATAGATGTTGAATTTAGAGCTGGAGGAGCTACATGATCCAGCGGATTTGGGAAAACACAATTCACGCTTTTGGAAAATGGCCAAATTACTAGGTGATCCGAGACCCCACACCAGATACATTTTCGTAAATTGAGAATATTTCGAACAACGCGACCCATGGAACGGTGTCTCATCCATGGGAAACTCGTATGCTGCACTACAACTATTTTTGGATTAGTGATTAAAAATGCAACCATAAGTTCAGGCAATTCACAATTTGCAATTACAAAGTCAGGTTTCCATCTAATTGCAAGCCAATTCAATCTAAGAAACGCTCTGAAAGTAGAAAACACGCCCGCTCTTTGATTTCTTAAAATAGGGTGAATCTCGCAGTTGAGCGAATTGGTTAGAGGCACTTCTCCGTTAATGGGAACAAGCAGAACTTTCCAACCCTTCAAAGCCAGTTGGTTTGCTGTTGAATTTGTTGATCTCTCTGCACCCCCCCCAGAGAGAGAATTCGTGATAAACATGACTTTCGGCATAGATAAATCTTAGTACTGCTAAACTTTAAAATTGTTAAGGGCAAAGAAACGGGTCAATAGTGGCGGAAATTTCTGTGATCACGGTGGTAAAAAATGACGAAGAAGGTTTAATTAGAACTTTTAATAGCTTATTATCCCAAACGTTCAAGAATTGGGAACTAATCATTGTGGCTGGCTATTCATCTGATGCCACGCTTGAAAGGGGAAAGCAGATAGAGAGCCAAGACAAAAGAGTTACCTTTCTGTTGGAGGATTCACCTGGGATTTATAGCGCCATGAATCAGGGAGTGCTAGCAGCAACGAGTGACTTAGTTTGGTTTATGAATGCCGGTGATTGCTTTTTCTCGAATCGGGTGATTGCAAGAGGTATTGAAATGTTCAAAATCATGGCTACTGATTTGATAGTTGGCGGGCATGTCGTTAAATCCAAAAATATATATTTAGAATATAACTTCTCCAAAAGATATTTTGGAAAGATTAATTTTGCTTTCAACCGAAGGTACGGCTGCCACCAATCAATGTTGTTTAGAAAGAATAAAATTAAAGAGTTAGGACTATTTGACCTAAGTTTCACGTATGCCAGTGATTATGACCTGGTCTTAAAAATGATTGCAGAAGTAAAGGGGTTTCGAGATAACCAAATGTATTCATTGATAGAGCCTGGTGGTGCAGCGGATTCAAATTTGTATAAAGTCCATCAAGAAAAATACCTAATTCGCAACAAGCAATTAGAGTTTTTAGGCGCAAAAATTTTGAGCTATATCTGGATGCAAATGGCCTGCCTGAAACTCTCGCTAAGATCTAAATTCCCTAGGAAAGACTAATTGGAGAGCTAAACCTTAACTCGGGTAATCATGTCAGCATCAACCATTAACTCCGCAAGTTCTTTCCAATGAGTCCTTGCCCGCCAATGTAATTCACTTTGAATTTTGGATGGATCACCGATTAAAGCATCAACCTCTGTTGGGCGAATATACTTGTGATCAACTTCAGTGTACTTCTCCCAATCAAGACCCACATGTTCAAAGGCAGCCTTTACAAAATCTTTCACTGACGCACCAACCCCGGTGGCGACTACATAATCTGACGGATTGTCCTGTTGCAACATCAGCCACATTGTCTCTACGTATTCCTTCGCATAACCCCAGTCGCGCACAGCATCCAGATTTCCAAGAAATAACTTCTTTTTTGATCCTGCCACAATCTCTGCAACGGCGCGTGTGATTTTCCTAGTAACAAAAGTTTCTCCGCGTCTAGGTGACTCATGGTTAAACAGAATGCCATTTGTTGCATGCATTCCGTAACCCTCACGGTAATTGAGGGTACACCAGTAAGCCATTAATTTTGCAGCTGCATATGGACTGCGAGGTTTGAAAGCACTCTCCTCATTTTGAGGAGGCGGGGTTGAACCAAACAGCTCCGAAGTACTAGCTTGATAAAAGCGTGTATTAATCTCTGCGGATCTAATCGCTTCAAGTAAACCAACCGCTCCTACCGCATCTACTTGACCCGTGTATTGCGGCATTGTGAAGGATACTTGCACATGCGATTGTGCACCTAAGTTATAAACCTCTGTCGGTTGAATTTCACGAATCATATTTGTCAAACCGACTCCGTCGATCAGATCACCATAATGCAAAAAGAGTTTTGGATTTGGATCATGCGGGTCCTGATAAATGTGGTCTATGCGGGAAGTATTAAAAGTAGACGAGCGTCGAATAAGTCCATGAACTTCATAACCCTTGCCTAGAAGTAATTCAGCCAGATATGAGCCGTCCTGGCCAGTCACTCCGGTTATAAAAGCTACTTTACTGGTCATTTACGAACCTCTCCTCGAGCATTTGCCTTTTGATACCAGGAGATGGTTTCGGCAATGCCTTCTTCAAGTTTAATTGTTGGTTCCCAACCCAGGGCTTTAATTTTTGTGACGTCTAGGACTTTCTGTGGGGTCCCATCAGGTTTCGAAACATCCCATTCAATTTCACCAGCAAAGCCTGCCGCCAGAGCAACTTTTTCAGCTAATTCCCTAATGGAGAGATCAACACCGGTACCAACGTTCATGTGCATGGATGAATCATACTTTTTAGATGCCGTTAACACTGCTTGGGCTAAGTCATTTACATGCAGGAACTCACGCCTAGGTAATCCAGAACCCCACAATATTACTTTGGCTTTTCTCTCTTCAACAGCTTCAACAAATCGGCGAATTAACGCAGGCAAGACATGAGACGCCACCAAATCAAAGTTATCTTTAGGCCCGTATAAATTAGTTGGCATTAAGGAAATCCACTTTGCACCGTATTCTTTGCGGTAAGAATTGATCAATTCAATCCCTGCAATTTTAGCAATTGCATAAGCAGAGTTTGTACCTTCTAGTGGTCCAGTCATTAGATACTCTTCCTTGATGGGTTGCTTGCAATCACGGGGGTAGATACAACTAGAACCTAGAAAAACAAACTTTTGAACTTCTGCAATATGTGCAGCTTCCATCAAATTGCTTTGAATTCGGATATTGTCTGAAAGAAATTCAACTGGCAAAGCATTATTTGCACCGATCCCACCAACTTTGGCAGCGGCATCAATGACGAGAGTTGGTTTAATTTTCTGAATAATGTTTTTTGTGGCTTCTAAATCTAATAAGTCCACTACCGAGCGATTCAAGCCAATAACTTCGTGGCCAGCCGCTGTAAAAGCTTTAGTGAGGGCAGAACCAACCAGTCCACTAGAACCAGCTATTACAACAGTCATAATTCAACTCTAACAGTCGGTTATATGTAGCACCCTTGTTTACGGTGGCTTGGGCCGGGATCGAACCGGCGACCTAACGATTTTCAGTCGTTCGCTCGTACCAACTGAGCTACCAAGCCAAACAAGGTTTCAATGTCATTCACCTA
>Ga0214919_10005058_pt1 | contig 18947 bp, 17 predicted proteins | sample LL1503_MetaG_FD_177994 | JGI IMG/M metagenome (GOLD analysis project Ga0214919, IMG submission 177994) | Freshwater microbial communities from Lake Lanier, Atlanta, Georgia, United States - LL-1503 | ecosystem: Environmental > Aquatic > Freshwater > Lake | place: USA: Georgia | collected...
CCTCGGCAAGTATTAATTCTTCCATTAATTCAATGGCCGTTTTCGTAGCTGGATCTAAAACAGGAATAAGTATTTTTTGCAAAGGCTGACGCACTTTGATATTCACTTTTTTACGAATAGATAAAACTAAAGAACAAATATCCTGTGCCATTTGCATTCTTGTCTCTAAAGCAGTATCAATTTTTGTACTATCGGCAATAGGAAAAGTAGCATGATGAATAGAACTATAATTATGTTTTTTAGTAACACTATTTAAATTTCTGAAAACTTGATCGCAGAAAAATGGCGCAATAGGTGCCATTAATTTTGTAATGGTTTCAATACATTCATATAAAGTTTGATAAGCTGCAATTTTATCTTGCGTATAAGTTCCTTTCCAAAAACGTCTGCGACATAATCTTACATACCAGTTGCTTAAATGCTCGTCTACAAAAGTTTCAATAGCACGACCTGCGGTGGTGGGTTCAAAATCATCCATTGAATTAGTAACTGTTTGTACTAATGTATGTAAAGAAGAAATAATCCAACGATCAATCTCTGGTCTTTGGTCTAGAGGAATGGTTTCTTGTTCAAAATGGAAATTGTCTACATTGGCATACAAAACAAAAAACTGATAGGTATTGTATAAAGTACCAAAGAATTTTCTTTGTACTTCTTGTATACCAGACATATCAAATTTTAAATTATCCCAAGGAGAAGCATTGGTCACTAAATACCAACGTGTTGCATCCGCACCATATTTTTCAATCGTTTCAAAAGGGTTCACCACATTGCCAAGTCGCTTACTCATCTTATTACCATTCTTATCTAAGACCAAGCCATTACTCATCACAGCCTTGTAAGCAACACTATCAAACAGCAGTACACCCAAAGTATGTAAAGTATAAAACCATCCACGTGTTTGGTCTACGCCCTCGCAAATAAAATCGGCAGGGAATGCTTCTCCTTTGTCTATTAAGTCTTTATTTTCAAATGGATAATGCCACTGTGCATAAGGCATGGCTCCAGAATCAAACCAAACGTCTACTAAATCAGACACACGTTTCATAGTTTGGCCACTTGCACTTAGAAGTTCAATTTGATCAACATAAGGTTTATGCAAATCCACCTCTAACTTGCCGTCCACTATTTTTAAATCAACTGCCTTGTTCAAACCTTTTTCTTTAGCAGCTAAAAATCCTTTGGTTAATTCTTCAATCGATCCTATACAAACTTCCTCTGATCCATCTTCTGTTCTCCATATTGGAAGTGGCGTACCCCAATAACGGCTACGAGATAAATTCCAGTCCACCATATTTTCCAACCAATTACCAAAACGCCCCTCTCCTGTACTCTTTGGTTTCCAATTAATGGTTTTATTTAATTCTACCAGTCTGTCCTTCACTGCCGTGGTTTTTATAAACCAAGCGTCTAATGGATAATATAAAATAGGCTTATCTGTTCTCCAACAATGCGGGTAATTATGTTCGTATTTTTCTACCTTAAACGCTCTATTTTCTTTTTTCAACTTCACAGAAATATCAACGTTTACATCCTGATAATCTTTTTCGTCTTTATAATTTTTTACAAAGCGTCCACTAAATTCTCCTACACCCTCTACAAATTTTCCTTCTCTATCTACTAGTGTAAGAATACCTAAATTATTTTTTTGCCCTACTTTATAATCATCTGCACCAAATGCAGGAGAAGTATGTACAATACCTGTTCCATCTTCTGTGGTTACAAAATCACCTAGTACTATTTTGAAAGGGTCTCCTTCAAAAGTTTTTGGATCATTGGCTTCAAAAGGCATTAACTGCTCGTAACGAAGTCCATTTAACTCAGTTCCTTTACAAGTAGCTATAATTTTCCAAGGAATAAGTTTATCACCTTCTGCAAAACTATCTAAACCTTCCCCTTCTTCTTTAAAATATTTAGATACTAAATTTTTAGCAAGCAGCACATTCACTGGTATGGCTGTATAAGGGTTATAAGTTGCTACTAAAACATATTCAATATTAGGTCCTACTGTAAGTCCTAAGTTAGAAGGCAAGGTCCATGGAGTAGTAGTCCATGCCATATAAAATATTTCCTTCGACTTTGCACTTGCTGCATTTACTGCATCAAATAAAAATTGACTGCCTGCATTTTCTACTGCTTTAAACATAGCCACTGTAGAAGTATCTTTTACATCCTTGTAAGTACCGGGCTGATTCAGTTCATGTGAACTTAATCCTGTACCTGCTGCAGGGGAATAGGGTTGAATACTTACACTTTGATATAGGTACCCTTTTTTATAAAGTGTACTTAGTATCCACCAAAGAGTTTCAATATAATTATTTTCAAAAGTGATATAAGGATTATTCAAATCCACCCAATAACCCATTTTATTGGTAATATCGTCCCACTCTTTTTTATAACGAAGTACCGCTTCTCTACATTTTTTATTGTAGTCTTCTACACTAATTTTCTTTCCAATATCTTCTTTAGTAATACCCAATTCTTTTTCTACCCCTAATTCTACAGGTAAACCATGGGTATCCCATCCTCCTTTTCTTTTTACTTGAAAACCTTGCATGGTTTTATACCTACATACCATGTCCTTTAAAGTTCTGGAAATAACATGGTGTATGCCAGGCATTCCATTAGCACTTGGAGGACCTTCATAAAAGACAAAAGGGGTTTTGCCTTCTCTTAAAGAGACCGACTGCTCAAAAGCTTGTTCGGACTTCCAAGAAGCCAATATTTCTGCCTCTATTTGGGGCAGATTCAATCCACTAAATTCAGGGTAGTTTTTACTCATACAACGCTTATCCTAGCTCATTTTTAGGCCACGAAGGTACGAATAAGCTTGTAAAAAAGGACAGCCCTCTTTTGGAGAAATGAATAAGGTAAAAAGGGATCTTTTACTAGGCTTGTGGCTGGTCAGTGCTTGTTTTAGACTTCTGCTCGACAATTACCTCTTGCTCGGCATTTATGTCTGTATCACTGAAGAACTTCTTCTGAAAGATAAACAAGCTAATAACTCCGGTGCTTATAGAGGCGTCTGCAAAATTAAAAACAGGTCGGAAAAATTCAAATTCCTCCCCTGCCCAAATAGGGAACCAACTAGGGAAATGCGCATTTTGAATAATGGGGAAATAAAACATGTCAACTACTTTTCCATGTAAAAAAGAAGCATATCCTCCTCCCAAAGGAAATAAATGAGCAACCATGGTTGTATAAGGTATACTTGCTTCAAAAATAAGACCGTAAAACATAGAGTCGATTAAATTGCCCACAGCACCCGCATAAATTAAGGCTGCACAAATTATAAAACCATTATGGTATTTTTTTTCAATAAACCCTTTGATTAAAAAAGTACCCCATACCACAGCAGCCAAACGAAACAAAGTCAAAATTATTTTTCCAAAACCACCTCCAAATTTTAAACCCCAAGCCATGCCTTCATTTTCTATGAAATGAAGTCTTGCCCATGAGCCTAGCATAGCATGTTCTTCCCCAATAAAATAATTAAGCTTAATGTAAAACTTAATAGCTTGATCGATGAATATAATAAGTAAAATAAGTAAGGTAACTTTTTTCCCGTTCATAAATTTTTGTATAATGTAATTGTGGTATTTGCTAAAGCAAATATAAGATAGTTTTTATAGAGCTTCCTCTGAATTTCTTTTGGCTAATTTTTTCTTACTCGAAAAAATGGAATAAAAAATGGATCCTGTAATACAAAAAATGATAACCATTAAAGAAATTAATACTTGGGTGTTTTTATCAATCCACATATTGATATAGTGTTCGCCAAGCATTTTAACGCCAATAAAAACTAATACAATGGCAATACCCTGTTGCAAATGTTCAAACTGATTCACCGCCCCTCTTAATAAAAAGAATAAAGAACGCAAACCAAGAATTGCAAAAATATTGGAAGTGTAAATCACTAAACTACTTCTAGAAATACCCATCACCGCTGGAATAGAGTCCAAGGCAAATACAATGTCAATAGCTGCTAATAATACCACTACTACAAATAAACTTGTATACAAAGGTTTATTGTTATGGTCTTTAATAACAAACTTACCATCGCCATCGGTATTGCCAATAGGTAAGAATTTTTTTAGAAAACCATAAATTCTAGATTCATGAGGATCAAAATGGTCATCCTCTCCAGCTATAAACATTTTATATCCAGTATACACTAAGAATACTCCAAAAATATAAAGTACCCAAGCAAATTTTGCAACTAGTGCAACTCCCACTGTAATGAAAATAACTCTAAATAAAATAGCTGCTAGAATGCCAATTAATAATACCCTTGGAATATGTTTTTCTTTAACCTTAAACGCATTGAATATTAAAATAAAAACAAAAATATTATCAATACTTAAACTCCACTCCATTAAGTAGCCGCTTAGGTATTCAAATCCTAATTTTTGCCCTTCCTCTATCCACATAAACACAAAAAAAGCAAGTGCTAGTAATACCCAAAGAAAAGTTTGACGCAAGGCTTGTTTAATAGTAATGATGGCATTTTTTTTACTTAAAAACCCTAGGTCTAGGATTAAGGCAATAAAAATAACCACTCCAAAAACTGAATATACTAATTGATCTGTTGACATATTTATAAAGTTACAACTTACTTACTAATTAGCAAATTGACGTTTGCGATACCCAGTCCATAATAAATAGAAGAGTCCTAGAACGAATAAGGGGCCTAGTACTAAAATAATTTGCAGAAGAATTCTATTTTCCTCGACTTTTTGAGGATTTAACAAACGCAGTATTTGCTCCTTTTGACGAGACGCTAATAAACTGCTGGGCTCATTTAAATAAGCAATGGTATTTACAAAAAAATCATGGTTAGCGAACTGGTATTCTTCATAAGGAATCATGCCCATGGGCAGGGGCCCTCTTTTTACATCTACCTGGTTAGTGAGTATATCAGCATCAGAAAGAATAACTTGTTTTGAAATAGTAGTTCCTTTTGCTAAAAAACCATTTCCAGTAGAGGCCTTGATGCTATCAAGCATTGCAGCAGTAAGTCTATTGGAAAATAAAGAAGAAAATTTACCTTCTAATAAAACAGCAACGGCTAAATGTTTTTTTTGAAAACTTTCTAATTCTCCTTCCCTCTTACCACTATTCATATCTACCAAACTAGGCGAACTAAGTATACGACTATTAGAATCGGTACTAAGTAAAATTGTTTTTTGAATACCTGCTACTGCAATAGTATCAATGCTTGAAGGAAAATAGGTTAATACTCTATCTAAATTTTGTACAATAGGATTTTGCTCATTACCATTTAAAAAAGGAAAATAAGGCCAGGGCATTCTTTGAATAATGGGACTTCCATTTTCTTCTTTCCCTATAACCATGGGCAGTTTAGCACAATTTAAATCCTGTACTAAATTGGAATTAATTCTTGCACCATATTTAAAAAGTAAATCATCTAAGGCTAAACTTCTATCAAAAGCGGTATAAGATCCACTGGTTTTTTGCAAGCTATCATATTCAGCATATAACTTATCAATGGCCCAAATAATATTACCACCCCCCATTACATACTGGTCCAATTTTAATTTATCCAATTCAGTAAAAGCTTGCGTGGGTTTTACAATAAGAAGGGTTTTTATTTTTTGAGCATTGGGAAAGCCTTTCTTTAAATCAAATACAGCTAAATTGTATTCATGCATGATGGACTCCCCTAAATGATTCACTGTTAAATTAACAGGCTCTCCATTGCCCGTCAAATAAGCAATATTAGGCACCACTGTCCTGTTCAATAAGTAAATGGCCTGCGTAAATTTATACTCTAATAATGCAATAGCTGCATTCGCACTAGCCTCCTTATCTTCTTCAGGAATATCTTTTACAATATTATAAGGTTTAAAATATTTTTTACTACTGCGAAGGTCTATGACTATTGGCGACTGCCCCTCCACTTCTATAAGCGCTCCTGGAATCATAAGTTGGTCTACTCTTTTATCGGAAGCCCCATTTTCAGATTGTATTCTTTGAATAGGCAATCCCCTTTTAGACAAGCTATCATAGAATTTATAAAGTTCATCGTTCTTATACATTTCACTTGGCACTTCAATTGTCCAGCTAATGGCCTTGGGATTGATTTGTTTAAAACGATCCAGCAACTGTGCAGTGACGGCTGCAATATTTTTATAATAAGGCGGTATATCTCCCCCTAAATACAGATGTACTTTTACAGGCTTGTTAACAGATGCAATAATTTGCTGCGTACTATCATCTATACTATAACGCTTTTCTTTAGTAAGGTCTAATTGAAAATTATAAAAAGAAAAAAATACATTCACCATTAGTAAAACTCCTACGGTGATAAGATATTTTACTTTGCCTTTTATGTTCTCCACGCTTCCTATGGCAAATAAAACCAGTATAGAGCAAAAATATAAAATGTCACCTGCTGTAAGCAGGCCTTTACTCATATTGATATAGTGCGCCTCTAAGCCTAGCTTACTTATGTAAAAGTCGGTTCCATTTGCAAAAGCGGGCATTAAACTTAGAAAATGAAAGCCTTTGAATAGTAAAATGCAAACCAAAATGGAGACCAATAAAGAGACCAAATTATTTTTGGTAATGCTACTTACGTAAATACCTATCATCGTATAGCAAGCCGCTAAAAAAAGTAAACCAAAATAGGAACCAGCAGTAGCTCCAAAATCTATTCCTCCAATATCACTTAAAGCGTTTAAAGTAAATGCATATAATAAAGTAGGTAGAATGGCTATAAGTACAATGAATAAATTTCCTATAAATTTTCCTATTACTAATTGAAGCGGCGAAATGGGCAAGGTTCTAATTATTTCATAAGTGCCTTGCTTGTATTCGTCTGAAAAACTATGCATGGTAATGGCAGGTACCAAGAGTAATAAAAACCAAGGGGCAAAATCGAAATACACTTGCAAAGAAGCATAGCCAGCATCCAGTACATTAAAATTGGGAAGTATAAATAAAACAAGTCCATTTACGATTAAGTAAAAGCCAATAACTAGATAGCCTGTTAAGCCATTAAAATACTGCGCCCATTCTTTTTTACAAATTGCCCACATGGGTCAAAGCTACAAAAAAAATGCCCCGTGATAACGAGGCATTTAATATTATAATAATCTTATGATTTTCTTGAGAACTTGCTAAACCGCGAAGCTTTCCCCACATCCACAACTTCTACTGGCATTGGGATTGTTGAAATAAAAACCTTTTCCATTTAATCCATCTGAAAATTCCAACTCGGTATTCACTAAATATAAAAAGCTTTTTAAATCGGTCACAATCTTAACTCCATTGTCTTCAAAGACTTGATCCATGGGTTTAATTTCATTATCAAAATCAAGCTTATAACTTAATCCAGAACAACCACCGCCCACAACCCCTACTCTTAAAAAATAGTTTGCATCGCCTGCAACGCCAGCGTCCTGCATTAACTGCAATACTTTAGCCTTTGCCTTAGCACTAACATAAATTGAATTTTCTTGGGCTACTTCGCTCATAGGTTGTAAATAGAAGACCTAAATTAAACGTGGCTTTGTTCAAATACTAATTCAGCTAGTCCGTTCTTCACGCGAAAATCATTGATAGCTGCTTTAATAGCATCTTCTGCTAACACTGAACAGTGAATTTTAACGGGAGGTAAATTTAATTCCTCTACTAAATCCATATTGTCAATCTTAACCGCTTCGTCAATTGTTTTTCCCTTTAACCACTCAGTTGCCAAAGAAGAAGAAGCAATCGCAGAACCACAACCAAATGTTTTAAATTTTGCATCGGTAATCACACCAGTCGCTTCGTCCACTTGAATTTGCAAACGCATCACGTCTCCGCACTCAGGTGCACCTACTAAACCAGTACCTACACTCTTAGAACCTTTATCTAATGTTCCTACATTTTTAGGATTAGAATAATGATCAATTACTTTATCTGAATATGCCATTTTATTTTTATTTTATATTTTCAAAATTATTAAAAAAAATCGATTATCGAAACACCCCCTATTTTAGTGGTGCGCCCATTGAATCGCGTCAATATCAATCCCCTCTTTAAACATTTCCCATAAAGGACTCATTTCTCTTAGTTTTAAAACTGTATCTGTTACCGCTTTAATCGTAAAATCAATTTGTTCTTCAGTAGTATATCTTCCTAAACCAAAACGTAGAGAGCTATGTGCTAAGTCATCTCCTAAACCCAAGGCTTTTAAAACATAGCTAGGCTCTAAAGAAGCAGAGGTACAAGCAGAACCAGAAGATAAAGCGATGTCTTTGTTAAAGCCCATCATTAAACCTTCTCCTTCTACATATTTAAAAGAGATATTACTTACATGTGGTAAACGGTGTGCTGGATTACCATTTACATAAGACTCGTCAATAACCTTTAAGGCATTTTCTAACTTGTCTCTTAATTTTGAAATTCTTTCAGTATCGGCAGCCATTTCTAAACGCGCTAATTCACATGCTTTTCCAAAGCCTACAATACCTGGTACATTTAAAGTACCACTACGCATTCCTCTTTCATGTCCACCGCCGTCTACTTGAGCAGTTACTTTTACACGTGGGTTTTTTCTTCTCACATATAAAGCACCTACACCTTTAGGACCATACATTTTGTGCGCTGTAAAAGCCATGATATCTATACCGTCTGCAATCACATCCACAGGAATTTTTCCTACTGCTTGCACTGCATCTGTAAAAAATAAAGCGCCATGTTTTTTAGCAATCGCTCCAATTTCTTTTACGGGTTGTATCACGCCAATTTCATTATTAGCATACATGATGGCTACTAAAATTGTAGTAGGCTTCATAGCAGCTTCTAATTGTTTTAAGTCTATTAAACCATCAGGTTGAACTTCTAAATAAGTCACTTCAGCACCCAATTTTTCTAAGTGCTTACAAGTATCTAAAACAGCTTTATGTTCTGTAGTGCAAGTAATAATATGATTACCCTTGCTTGCATACATTTCATATACACCTTTGATACCTAGGTTATCCCCTTCGGTAGCACCGGAAGTGAATATAATTTCCTTAGGATCGGCGCCAATTAATTGGGCCACTTGCTCACGCGCATAATCCACTGCCTCTTCTGCTTGCCATCCAAAAGAATGGTTACGACTAGCCGCATTTCCGAAGTTTTCGACAAAATAGGGGATCATTGCTTCTAAAACCCTAGGATCCATTGGGGTAGTTGCATTATGATCAAGATAAATTGGTAATTTTAACATATCCGAATTTGATTTTTTCTAAAGCACAAAGCTAAAGCTTAAGGCTTGATTTTATTGAATTCGTTAAGCATTAGAGGTAATTTTTTCCCAATTCGTAAAACAATAGAACCATGGATTATAGAGTAGAACATATAGGCATCGCTGTAAAGGACCTAGCCAAAAGCATTCCTTTATTTGAACAACTCTTAGGAAGCCCCTGCTATAAAACCGAAACCGTGGCTAGCGAAGCCGTAAATACCGCCTTTTTTCTGCAAAAAAGCACCAAGATTGAGTTATTAGAAACCAGCGACCCTGCAGGCCCCATTGCGAAATTTATCGATAAAAAGGGAGAGGGCATGCACCATATTGCTTTTGAAGTACCAGATATTATTGCGGAAATGGAAAGATTAAAAAAACAAGGCTTTACCCTTTTAAGTGAAACACCCAAAAAAGGCGCTGATAATAAATTAATTTGTTTTGTGCACCCTAAAGAAACGAATGGGGTATTAATAGAACTTTGTCAAAGTATGTAAAATAGCCGGCAATTAGATGCCTAAAATTTCAATGGCTTTTTGTGCCGCTAATTGGCTGGCATCTTTTTTTGTATAGCCTTTTTGTGCAGTGACCACTTCTCCATCTAGCACTACATTAATGGTGAATAGTCTTCTTCTTCCTTCTAATTGTTCACCCGCTAAAACAAAATCAATTTGCTTACCTTGCTTTAAGGCCCAACCAATAATTTTATTTTTGATATTAATATCTATTTGTTCTAAATCGTCCATGAACAAATAAGGCTGTATCATTTTCTCTATAATCCAAAGTTTAGTAAAATCATATTTCTTATCTAAATAAATAGCGCCCACCAAGGCCTCTAAAGTATTACCAAAAATTTGACTCGTTTTCAAAGACCCATCCATTTTATTAAACCTAGTCATTTTACGAAGTCCCATTTGCACTGCAATATGATTTAGTTGTTGTCTATTCACCATCTTGCTGCGCATCTCTGTTAAAAAACCTTCGCCTTTATAGGGGTATTTTTTAAATAAATAATCGGCCACCACAGCACTAATAACAGCGTCGCCTAAAAATTCTAGCCTTTCATTATTTTCAGATGGATTTTCTCTTACCGATCTATGATTCAATGCCGTTTGAAAAAGAACAAGACTCTTTGTTTTATAACCAATGAGTGCAGCTAAATTTTTTTCAAATTCAGATTTTTTGAAAAAGGAAAGTAAATTTTGTATTCTTTTCACTATAAATTAGGCCTTGTATTTTTTTACAATCACACAGGCATTGTGTCCGCCAAATCCGAAAGTATTACTTAAGGCTGCATTCACTGTTCTTTTTTGCGCTGTATTAAAAGTAAAATTAAGGCGTTGATCTAACTCGGGGTCGTCTGTGAAATGATTGATTGTAGGAGGAATAATATCATGCACGACTGCTTGAATACAAGCAATGGCTTCAATCACCCCTGCAGCTCCCAAACAATGACCCGTCATGGATTTCGTAGAACTAATATTTAAATTATAAGCATGTTCACCAAAGACCGCTGTAATAGCCTTGGTTTCTGCAATATCTCCTAGAGGTGTAGAAGTTCCATGCGTGTTAATATAATCAATATCAGATGGCTGCATTTCTGCATCTTTTAAAGCAGCGATCATTACATTTTTTGCACCTAATCCATCGGGATGTGGCGCTGTTAAATGATAGGCATCTGCAGTAGCTCCACCACCTACTACTTCACAATATATTTTAGCACCGCGTTTTTTCGCGTGCTCTAATTCTTCTAATATTAAAGCTCCAGAAGCCTCACCCATAATAAAACCATCTCTGTCTTTATCATAAGGACGACTTGCTGTTTTAGGATCGTCATTTCTTTCACTCATAGCCTTCATGGCATTGAAACCACCCATGCCCGCAATACCAATTACCGACTCAGCACCACCCGTAACAATAATATCGGCCTTGCCTAATTTTATATTATCCATTGCAGTGACTATAGCATTGGTACTTGAAGCACATGCACTTACGACTGCGAAGTTGGGTCCACGAAAACCATGCTTCATAGAAATTTGCCCTGCAGCAATATCTAAAATCATTTTTGGAATAAAAAATGGATTGAACCTAGGGGTACCATCTCCTTGTACAAAATTGGTTACTTCTTCAGTGAAAGTGGTTAACCCACCAATACCACTTGCAAAAATAACACCTACTCTATCGTGATCCACATTTTCTTTCGTAATACCCGCATCAATAACTGCTTGGTCACTAGCTACTATTGCAATTTGGGCAAAGCGGTCTAGTTTTCTAGCTTCTTTGCGATCCATAAATTCAACAGGATCAAAACCTTTAATCTCACATGCAAATCTTGTCTTAAACTTAGAAGCATCAAATTGCGTTATCATATCTGCACCCGATACACCATTGACCAAATTTTCCCAGTAAGAAGCTAGGTTATTTCCGATAGGTGTTAAAGTACCAATTCCTGTAACTACAATGCGTTTAGTTTGCATGTTAATGGTTTTAAAATAAGAATCCGCCTTTAAAGCAAAGGCTCAAAAAGGCGGATTTAAATATGCCGATGATTCAGCTTGAAACTTCTAAATGAATTTAGTTATTTCGCGTGCTCTTCTAAATAAGCAACAGCTTGACCAACGGTAGTAATAGTTTCTGCTTGTTCATCAGGAATTGAAATGTTGAATTCTTTTTCAAATTCCATAATTAATTCAACTGTGTCCAAAGAATCTGCTCCCAAATCATTTGTAAAAGAAGCTGCGCTTGTAACTTCTGCTTCATCTACACCTAATTTGTCAACGATGATTTTTTTAACTCTTGTAGCGATGTCTGACATTGTAAAAAGTTTTGTTTACGGCGCAAAAATATACTTTTTGTTAAAAACGAGGTATTTTATTTGCATTTTTGTTTACACATTTTGAAGTCTAGCTACAAGGTAGGGCTATTTTGGGCTTTTTGAGTCCTTTGTAGGCTGAAAATAGCGTAAATAGGGCTTTTTATAGCGCTTATTATAAGCGAACAATTAGTAGTAAAATGGGGTTTTTCTATAAGTATGAATGGTAAAAGTGGATAACCTTAGCTAAGATCAATTCATTAAGTACTTAATAAACGCTTATTTATTCTTTAAAATAGCCCTTAATACTTGTTGTTCTTCGCTGGTCATATTATCTGTAGGGATAAGAAAGAAAGTCTTAGGGCCAAAATAAATATGGAAAAAATGAGGACTTTCAAAGAAATGGCTTAATTCTTCCCAATTCCAGCTTGCCTCTCCTTGTAGAGATTGAAGACTTGCCTTTTGGGTATCAAAACTAAATTCCCAGGTATAAGTAAACAAAGCTGTTTTTTTATAAAATATAGTAGGCATGACATACCAAAATAAAAGTAGCAGTACAATCCACAAAACAGAGCCTAATAAAAATAGTTCTGGTCTAATTTTTTTTAGAAACAATAACACCCCTGTTAGAATTGCATAGACATTCACCACTATCATAAGGGTTTTAATTTCCGGCTGCTTTATAAAGTGATAACGTAAGGCTTCTAAGACCTGCGCTTTTTGATAACGAACTTCTATAGACATGAAAGGATATAATTATTTAGACAACTCAAAGATACAGCCCTTTTAAAAAAAGCCTATATTTAATTATATAAAATAAGAGATGAAAGTACTTTGTATTGGAGAGGCTTTAATTGATATGATTTGTACAGATGTAAATGTATCCTTATCTAATGGCCAACATTTTTTAAAAAAAGCAGGTGGTGCGCCCGCCAATGTTGCAGCGGCTATTGCCGCATTAGGAGGCGAGGTAAGCATGGCTGCCAAGGTAGGCGACGACCCTTTTGGACATCATCTTATTAATTTGCTTAAAGAAATGGGAGTGGATACAAATTTAATTATGAAGGACCCTGCTCATTTTACCACTTTTGCATTTGTTTCATTAATGCAGGATGGGGAAAGAGATTTTTATTTTAATAGAGGTGCCGACAAAGAGTTAACCATTTTAGATTTAGCCGCAGTTAATTTAAATGAATATGGAATTGTACATTTTGGATCGGCTACTGCTTTTTTACCCGGCCCCCTTCAAAATACTTATCTTGAATTATTAGCTAAAGCAAAACAAGCGGGTTGTCTAATAAGTTTTGATCCAAATTACAGGCATTTACTTTTTAAAAATAATAGCCCCTATTTTATAGAGCAGTGTGGTCACTTTATTGAAAACTGCGCTTTTTTTAAATTAAGTGACGAAGAGGCTTTATTAATTACTGGTTGTGATAGTGTAGCTTTAGCTGCTGCTGCTTTAAGAAAAAAAACAAAGGCGGTATTTACTATTACACTTGGCAAGGAAGGTACTTTAGTTTCAATAGGCGACCATATTGAAATTATTAAAAGCATTCCTATACAAGCAGTAGATGCGACGGGTGCTGGAGATGCTTTTGTGGGCGCAGTCTTGTATCAATTAAATAAGAGATCTGTAAAAGATATAAACTTAGTTTCAATGGAAGATTGGAAAACTATAATAACTAATGCAAATAAAGCTGGAGCTAGAACTTGTGAATACATGGGTGCCATGGAAGCCTTCAAGCATTTGAATAGTTCTATCTTCGATTAGCCCTAAAACCTATAGCCAAATCCTAGACTAAGGCTATAATCTGCAAAGGCAGCATCGCCTCTTGAAAATACTTTAGTATCGTTAGTCTTTAAAATATCTGGATAGCTTTGTGGTCTTTCTCTTCTAATAGCTACTGGTGCATATAAATAGAAGTTGAAATTTTTATAACTATAATTAGCACCTGGCTCTAAGGCTAGTACATTACCTGGTCTTCTAAAACCAGTATTGTCGCCTATTAAATCTTTGGCAGGAATACATTCATAACGAGCACCCAATGAAAGGGTTAATGCATTGGTTGTAAAGTTGGTACCTGCTCTTAATAAATATTGATCGGGCACGCTCATAACATCTGAAGTATACTTAATGGCTGATGCAGTGGGGATAGCACCTCTTGCTGTACTTACTCCATTATTCCCTCTTGGATTCATTAAATAGTAAGCATTACCATAAACACTGAATTTATTATTTAATTGTCTGAACCCATTTAATTCAAGGCTTAGCCCCCAACCACCATCACCCGGTTGGATAGATTGGTCTACTGGTCCTTTTCTAGTTAAAATATTAGAACCTAATTTGTAATGATACACATCTACTGCTTTATAATTACCCGTTGGCATTTTAAGACCAATGCCGCCTAATAGATTACCCTTCGCGAATGGCTTAGGTGCAATGAGCCATTTATAAGCAGTAACTCTTATATCACCGATGCCTTGTGAAAAAGTAGAAAAACGCGGATTCCCTTTTGTACTTCCCACATGCTCATACAAAGAACTTCTTTCATTGTATACTACTGGAAGATCAAAACCTAGGCTCCATTTATCATTAAGCTTTCCTACCAAGGCAATGTCCATGGTACGGCTAAAATTTCTAACATCGGTGGCTTCTGCTACTCTTTGTGTTTGTTCGTCAGTACCATTAAAATGTTTATAGGATTTAAAATAACGACCGCTTATATTTAGATCCCATTTAGGTTCCACCATTTTCTGTGTGTTACTATCATGCATCATACCATGCATCATGGAATGATGCATGGTATTTAAACCTCCAACCGTTCTTATGGCTACACAACCTTGGGCATGCAATTGCACATTGAAGCCAAGAATTGAAAAAACGAATACCAAAAATTTATTTCTCATAGACAAGTTCATTAACTAAGAATTTGAAGATTTTTACGAAGTGGGCAAAAATAGAGATTTTACAAATGAGGGCAAAAATTCAACTCCCTTATTTGAAATTATTTATATATAGGTTCGTAATTTTGCAGTAAACCTAGTGCTATTTAGTACTTTTGTATAGTTAAGTCATTAAAACCTATGAAATACATTAAACTTTTTCTCATTGTTTTTTTCACCTTTTTTGTGATATTGGTGTATTTGGTTATCCCTAATAAAATTGTAGTAAGCAATACCAGTTTTGTGCGTCAACCAGGTAATTTAGTCACCAATGCTTTTATGAGTATTCAATACTGGGACAAGTGGATGCCTCATGACACTATCGTTGACCATACTTTTATATTAAAACAGGGGAAATTGGAAGTACATGAATCTTTTTTATCTGCTATTAAATGTTTGTATACAATTAATGAAATGTCTGGGCCTGTAACTTATTCCGCTATTGATGCAGGTGGAGATAGCACTATGTTGAGATACGAAGCGAATATCAATAATAAAATTATTTCTCCTATGAGAAGAATTCATAATTATTTCGATAGTAAGAAAATGAAAGAACAGCTTGACTCCACTTTAATGGCTGCAACTATTTTTTATACAAAGCAAGAAAATATTAAAATAGATACGGCGCAATAATTTATGTAGAGACAAGTCCCCAAATTAGGAATAACATAATAGAGATGAGTTATTAGAGACGAGTTATAAAAATAAATTTTATCTCAAAAAATTTTTCAATTCATTAATATCTGCAGGGCTGGTTCTACAACAACCTCCTATAATTTTAGCGCCAGCCGCTTTCCATATTTTTGCATTATCAAGAAAAGGCAAAGCGCAATTAGCTCCCTGTCCCCATGTTTTAGTATCACTGTTATAGACCTCCCCTTTATTAGGATATACAATAATATATTTATTAGTTATGGGCATAGCAATTTTAATGAGTGATTCAATATAACCTGGCGCAGTACAATTCACGCCTACCCCAATTATATTTGGACTCTCATTTAATATTTCAATTGCTTCTGCAAATAAAGCACCACTGCATAAATGTGCTTCATCTTTGCAATTAAAACTTACCCATGCTTGGCGCTTAGGATACTTTTTTAATAACTCTTTTATAGCCAAAGCCTCTTCTAAACAAGGTATGGTTTCAAAGGCTAGTAAATCGGCATTAGAATTGGCTAGTAGATCAAGCCTACCTTTATGAAAGTCCATTAACCTTTCAATAGATACATTGTAATTACCTCTATATTCAGAGCCATCTGCTAAGGCTGCACCATATGGTCCAATGGACGCTGCCACTAAAGGAGCTTCTGCGCTTGGGTTTGATTGAATAAATTCATCAATCGCATCTTTCGCAATACTTATGCTCAATAGCATTAAGTCTTCAGTTTGTTTTTTGGTATACCCTTCTTTGGCAAAGCCTTCAAAACTTGCTTGATAAGTAGCCGTTGATATTATATTTGCTCCCGCATGCAGGTAATCCAAATGTACTTGTTTAATTAAAGCTGGATTCTCAATAAGTAATTTAGCTGACCACAACGCATGGTTTAAATCCGCTCCTCTTTTTTCTAATTCAGTTGCTAAAGCGCCGTCTAAAATAACACAGCCTTGCTTTTTAATTATATTATCAAAAAATGAATTCACGAGCACTATTTGTAATTACTTTCCAATACAGAACTTAGAGAAAATAAAATCTAGCTGGTCTTCATTGGTAATTTGCCCAGTAATAGTGCCTAAATAATGCAGGGCTTGATTAATATCAATGGCGAGTAAATCGCCCGTGGCATTATTAGCAAGTCCCGTTTCAATATCCACCAAGGCGTATAATAATTTCTTAAGCGCAGTGGCATGTCTAGCATTGGTAACAATGGTGCCTTCTTTATTCAGTCCATCGCCTACTACTCTTTGTGTTAAGACGGCTCTAAGCGCTTCAATATTTTTCTTATCCTTGGCTCCAATAAAAACAATATCTTTCAAAGCTTCATTATTTTGTAAAGATGGGTCAATACCTAGGTCTACCTTATTACCCACTAATATCATTTTATCATTCCCAATGGCAGACTGCCAATCTATAATTTGTTGAGCTGAAGTAGTACTTGCATCAAATAAAGCAATGACAATATCGGCTTGCGCAATTTTTTCAATACTCTTGTCAATACCCATTTGCTCAATGACATCAGCAGTAGCGCTACGAATACCAGCCGTATCAATAAGTTTATATAATACCCCTTCAATAGTTAAATATTCTTCCACTGTGTCTCGCGTAGTGCCAGGTATTTCACTTACTAAGGCTCTATGTTCGTTTAATAAAGTATTTAATAAAGTGGACTTTCCAGCATTCGGTTTTCCTACAATGGCTACTTGCACTCCATTTTTAATCACATTACCTAGCTTAAAAGAATCATACAATAACTGCGTCTTTAATTGTAATTGCGCCACTAATTTTTCTAATTCTTTTTTATTGGCAAAGGCTACATCCTCTTGAGAAAAATCTAATTCTAATTCAATGAGTGCAGAAAATTTTATTAATTTTTCACGCATTACTTGTAAGTCAGAAGAAAACCCTCCCTTCAAATTATATAAAGCCGTTTTGCGAGAAGCCTCTGTATTACTAGCAATTAAATCGGCTACTGCTTCTGCCTGTGTTAAATCTAGTTTGCCATTTAAAAAGGCACGTTGTGTAAACTCACCTGGCTTTGCTAATCTTGCCCCTTTTAAAATAAATAATTGCAATAGGGAGTCTTGTATAAAGGGCGAACCATGGCAAGAAATTTCAACCACTTCTTCGCCTGTATAAGATTTTGGTGCTTTGTACAAAGTAACCACCACTTCATCAATGACTTGAAGTCCGTCCATTATTTTACCAAAATGAACTGTATGCGAAGACTTAGCAGCTAGGTTCTTTTTTGAAAATACAGCGGCTACAAGCTCAATGGATTTTGGTCCACTAAGTCTAATAACTGCAATAGCCCCTAATCCTGGAGCAGAAGCGAGTGCTGCAATGGTATCGTTCCAAGTACTTAAATTTTCGCGCATAGAAAGACAAAGGTAAACTTTATAATAGAAAAAGCCTCCTACCGAAAAACGGAAGGAGGCTTTGTGATTATCTTAATGTAGAAATTGCTTAGTCTTCAGATACGACAAACACAATGGCTTGTCTATGGCGGTAAATTACATTACGACCATTCTGAACAGCAGGCTTCCATTTTGGACCTCTAGTAATTACACGTACAGCTTCATCTCTAGTGCCATATCCAGGATCGTTCTCGGATTTTACATCACTGATAGAACCATCTCTAGCTACGACGAAAGAAACCACTACAGAATATTTTCCAGCAGGTGCTCCATTTTCAACAGGTAAGTCTCTGTTTAAAGTTCTTTCCAAGTAACGAATCCATCCTTGCTGACCTCCAGGGAATTCAGCAGGAATTTGTACTACTGTAAAGATTTTATCAGTTTCTTCTTCTGCAGGTGGTGCCACTGTTGATTCAGTAGGTGCTACTAAACCTTCGTCTTTTATACCTTCTTGGTTTACTGCACCAATTTTTACATCTTCTAATTTTTCTACTTCCTTAATCTCATCTTCTTTTTTCACTTCCTCATCTTTTACGATTTTAGGAGGTGTAAACTTCGCCATTTCCACTTTTGGTGGTTCTTGCTTTGGCGGAGGAGGTGGAGGTGGAGGTGGCTTTTTTTCCTGCGTTACATCAGTTAAAGAAACATCTGTAACCACTATCTCTGTCTTTGCTTTCTTTGCAGAATTAGACCAGATAGCGCCAGCTGCTAAGAGAATAGTAACAGCGAACATTCCAATTAAAGCCTGTTTAAGGCGATTATTGTATGTTTTTCTTAGCTCATAAGCACCGTACTCCTTAAACCTTCCCTCAAAAATGAGGTCAAGTACATCGGCGGTTAATATTTTATTTATGTCCATTGTTAAATGCTTTTAATTGCTAG
>Ga0214919_10005059_pt1 | contig 18947 bp, 15 predicted proteins | sample LL1503_MetaG_FD_177994 | JGI IMG/M metagenome (GOLD analysis project Ga0214919, IMG submission 177994) | Freshwater microbial communities from Lake Lanier, Atlanta, Georgia, United States - LL-1503 | ecosystem: Environmental > Aquatic > Freshwater > Lake | place: USA: Georgia | collected...
ACCAATGGGGCACCAGACGGGACATCGCCAATAACTTGGCCGCAGGCGGAAAAAGTAAACCAGCCCATCCCGGCAGTGGCAGCCAAGCTGGGTTGATGCCAATCAATACCCCTGGTTTCAATTGCTGGTCCAGCACCATTTGCGCGGCAATCGCTGCGCCAGCCGAATGGCCGATGAATGCATCTACCGGCCATTTCAAATGCGTTAACAAGTGGCCTATGCTGTGGGCCATGCCAGGCAAAGACATGCCCTCATTGTTTGCCAAACTACTGAAGCCGTGTCCCGGTAAATCGATAGCCAACACTTGGGCCTTTTCTGCCAATGGCAAAAAGAGGTCGCGCCAGGTGTGAGAAGACGCACCGGTACCGTGAAGCAACAGCAAACGAGGTCCTCGCGTACCCGCTTGTTGCACATGCCAGCGAACCTCTGCAGCTTCCACAAACTTGCTGAATGTGGCGTTCGGCCAGTCCTGGCGGTGTAATTCCCAGTCCATTGCAATCAACTTGAGGCGGGGTTGCGCCAAACGGGTGTGGTTGACGGTGCGGTTTGCTTTTGCCACATGGGTGTGGACTGGGCTGCCGTGGACGCTAGGGGTTTACCGTTTTGTGCGGCATTCACCGCTTGTGCCATTCGGTTGCCGTTGGCCAGCGGCAGCGGCACGTAGCGGGCGCCCATTTCCTTGGCCAATTGCTGCGCCTGCGGGTCGGGCCGGGCGCTGGTATCGAGCCAGATGGCGGGAAGCCCATGACCCCGCCAAAGACGTGCCAAAGTGAGCGCATCCTCTAGCGCTTGAGCCCGCCCGCCTTGACCTTGCAGACTTATGTTCGGGCGTCCGTCGGACAACATCACCAAGCTGGGAGAATGCCCTAGCCGTTGTTCCGCTAACGCCACTTGCAGGCTTTGTTCAATGGCTTTGGCCAATGGCGTACCGCCACCGCCGGGCAGACCAGAGAGGCTGCGTTTGGCGCGTACCAAGGATTTGGACGGCGGTAACAACACCTCGGCGGTGGTTCCGCGAAAGGCTATGACGCACACTTGATCGCGTCTGGCATAAGACTGTGCCAGCAACAACTCTACCGCTCCCTTGGCTTCTGCCAACCGGTGCAGTGCCGCAGAACCGGATGCGTCAATAGCGAAGATGAGGCAGGTGGGGCTGTGTTCGGCAAAGCGGTGCACATGAAAATCCTCGGTGCGAATCGCCAGTCTGACGTTGGTATGGGCGGGCAGTCGACGCAATTTTTGTCTTGGTACTGCGGCGTTCAGCGTGGCCAACACATGCAAGCGCGCGCCTTGGCGCGGGTTGCCTGCCCGTGGCGGCATTGGAGTACCGCGCAAAAAACTCATCTTGCGGTCTCCACTGCGCCCCTGTCCGCGACTGGCGAAGGCGGGTTTGTAACCCTGGGCCAGTTGTGCCAGCACATCTGCAGGCAGGCAGGCCATCGCGGCTTCAAGCATCATCTCGGCCATATGCTGTGGATCAACTTCGGGCTCGTCCAGTTCTTTTGCAGGCGGTTCTGGATCTTGCTGCTGATCGGGCGGCGGCGGATCTTCAGGCGGGTTGTTTTGCTCTGGGGGGGCAGGGGGAGGCTGCTCTTGCTGGGCATCCTCAGGTGGCGGCGGCAGGCGGGTGGCGCGTGGCGTGATCACTAAACGGGCGGCGCGACCGAGGTCCTCGTCTTCGAGCACATCACAGCCGCGCAAAGCAGCCATGATTTTCGCCAATTTGATGGCTGCCAAGGGCGCGCGCAAGCTGTCTACACCCAAAGCCATGGCGGTTTGGCACATGGCTTGGACTTGCACATCGCTGACGGGCATGTTCTTGGCATGCGCACGCAAGGCCTCCAAATCGAGCGCGGGCAAGGTGTCCAATACCATCCGGGTTTCCTCAGATTCGCCACCCGAGCGGCCCATGGAACGCAAATCCAGCCATACCCCCAAGCGCTCTTGCAAACCGCCGGTCATCGGCGGTTCGTCATCCAAGGCCTCGTCCAAAGCAGCCACGCCTATGAAAGTGTCTTGCGTCATGCCGCTGCTGCCTAGAGTTACCTGCCCTTGGTCCAGCACCTGACCCAAAATGGCGGCGGTGTCGTTGGGCAGTCGCTCGGCCATGGGCAGCATCAACACAGTGGGGGTAGTTTGCAGCAGCAATCCGGCCTGGTAAACGGCTCGCCCGGCGTTCAATGTGGCACCCAAGTCAAGCCCGCCGAGCAAGCGTTCGGTGTCGGCATGGCCAGGCAGTCTTCTGATTAGCGGATGCAAATGTGTCAGTTCTGCCAACCACTGGTCACGAACCGGCCCGTGCGGCGCACGCACCCAAATTCCGCGCAGGCCAGCCGGATCGATGCTGAGTGCGGCTGCAGCCCATAAAGCGTCGTCCCAGGCCAGGTTCACGCGCCCAATACCTCCTCAAGCGCACGTTGTACCCGCGCGCCCGAACCGGTGTCGTCCAAAGGATTGCGGCGCAAGCGATGGCGCAAGGCCAATGGCGCGATGGCGCGTAAATGCGCCGTTGTGACGATTTTTTTCCCTTGAATGGCTGCGTATGCACGGCTGGCACGCATCAAGGTGAGTTCGGCACGCAAACCATCGGTGCCTAGTTTTTGACAGAGTTGGGCACAGGTTCGCAACAAGTCGTCACCGGCTTGCACCTTTTCAAGTGTTTTACGCGCTTTCACTATGTGTTGACGCAAGGCGTCGTTGTCAGCTGCGAAAGTTTGGCGAAATGCCTCGGGGTCTCGTTCGAATGCATCGCGGCGTTTAATGACCATGACGCGCTGATCCAAATCTTGAGGCGTGCGTACTTCTACCGACAGGCCGAAGCGGTCTAACAATTGCGGACGAAGTTCGCCCTCCTCCGGGTTGCCGCTGCCGACCAACACAAACCGCGCAGGATGCCGAATGCTCAGGCCTTCACGTTCGACCACGTTTTCACCCGAAGCGGCAACGTCAATCAGCAAATCGACCAAATGGTCTTCAAGCAAATTGACTTCATCAATGTAAAGAAATCCTCGGTTGGCCTGGGCCAGCAGGCCGGGTGAAAAAGCTTTGACGCCTTGGCTGAGCGCTTTCTCCAAATCTAAGGCGCCGACCACGCGGTCTTCAGTAGCGCCTAAGGGCAAGTCGATGACCGGCACTGGTTTGCTTTCAGTGGTGATTTTTTGACCCGATTTAAGGCTGGCGCAATCCGGACAACCGCTGCTCCCACTTTTGGGGTCGCAACCGTATCTACACCCTTTGACCACTTGGATGGGGGGAAGCAAATCTGCCAACGCACGCACTGCGGTGGATTTACCAGTGCCTCTGTCACCCAATGCGAGCACACCGCCGACTTTGGGGTCGACAGCAACAATTTGTATTGCCAATTTCATTTCGTCTTGACCGACGATGGCGGAAAAGGGGAAGGGAGTAGCCATGGAGTAATCTTACGAAAGGCGCACAGAGACACGGTCACCATGCGTAAACAGGGAATACATGGGATTAACCTTGCGTCGCTTCGTACACGCCTTCCAAACGGTCTTCCAACTCGTCGCTGGCTTGCTGCAATTGCTTGAGCATGTCAGCATCTGGCGTCCAGTAAGCGCGTTCAGAGGCTTCAATCAAGCGGTTGGCCAAACGGGCTGAAGCGGTGGGGTTCAGTTTGGCGAGTCGATCGCGCATTTCGGGGTTGAGCACAAAGGTTTCTGAAAGTTGTTTGTAGACCCAAGGTTGCACTTGCCCGGTCGTGGCAGACCAGCCCACAGTATTGGTGATGTGCACCTCGATTTGTCTGACACCTTCGTAGCCGTGCTCAAGCATGCCTTCGTACCACTTAGGGTTGAGCATGCGGGTGCGGGTTTCGAGCGCTACTTGCTCAGACAGACTTCGAACAGTGCCATCGCCTCGGGTCTGGTCGCCAATGTAAACCGGTGTATTTTCCGAGCCACCTTTGGCCTGGCGCACCGCTCGCGTGATGCCGCCCAGGGTGTCGAAATAGTTATCTACTGTCGTGATTCCAAGTTCGACTGACTCTAGATTTTGGTAGGTCAGTTGCACATCTGCCAATGCGCTTTTCAGTAAACCAGGGTTGGATACAGGTTGTCCGCTGACGCCAAAGGCAAAGCCTTTGCGGGACGTATAGGTGTTTGCCAGTTCGTCCTCGCTGTCCCAACAGCCGTTGTCAATCAAGTGGTTGACGTTTGCGCCATAACTGCCGTCCATGTTGCCAAATACCCGCAAGGCAGCCGTCGGCATGTCGCAGTTGTGTTCCTGTTGGTATGCCAAGGCATGTTTGCGAATGTAGTTTTGCTCAGAAGGTTCATCCGCTTGAGCGGCCATCAGCGCGGCCTGCGCCAGCATTTTGATTTGCAGCGGTAACAAGTCGCGGAAGATACCTGACAAGGTCACCACCACATCAATGCGCGGACGGCCAAGTTCAGCCAGCGGTATCAACTGTGCGCCGACCAATCGGCCATAGCTGTCAAACCGAGGTTTGGCACCCAGCAAACGCAGCGCCTGGCCGATCTGGCTACCTTCGGATTTGAGGTTGTCACTGCCCCATAAAACAATGGCTACGGATTCTGGAAGCGGGTTACCGTCGTCCATGAAACGCGCGATCAGTTTGTCGGCTTGTTTTGCGCCGTCTTGAACAGCGAATGCGCTCGGTATGCGAAACGGATCAAAGCCATGCAGGTTGCGACCAGTGGGCAGCACGTCCGGCGTGCGAAGCAAGTCCCCGCCAGGGGCTGGGTGTATGTATTTGCCGTCGAGGGCGCCCAGCAGGCCTTCGATTTCACTGTTCTTACCCATCAGCACATACGTCTTGACCAAGGTGTCAAATAACTTTGTGCGTTCATCGCTGGCTGGCAGGCCGCTGAGCTCGGCTGCCTGAGCGGCACTCTGGCCTTGCACAATCGCATGGATCGAGGCTGGCGCGACCTCGCCCAACTGCTGACTCTCTGCCATGGCGCTCAACATATCCGTGTACTGTGAGTCTGTGTAAGGTTTACCCACCACATGCAAGCCATGCGGAATCAAGGCGTATTCAAGTTCCAAAATCTGGGTGGACAGTTGCCCTATCGTGTGCTGAACAGATGGCAAACTGTGTCCGTCTTCAGCGATATGCCACACAGGTTCGGCGGGCAAGAGGTCAATAGCGGCAGCTTGCGCCTGAATCAATTCAGCCAAGCTTGCCATTTCAACCGATTCAGACGGGCTTAAATTGCGCCAGCGGTCTATGGATGCTTTCAGATCTACCAAGCCGCTGTAGAGACCAGCTTCTTCCACCGTGGGTGACAAATAACTGATGAGCGTAGCGCCGCCTCTGCGCTTGGCAATAGCGCCTTCTGAGGGGTTGTTGGCGGCGTACAAATAAAAGTTTGGCAAGTCTTGGATCAATCGGTCTGGCCAGCAACTGCCCGCCAAGCCGGTTTGTTTACCTGGCATGAATTCCAGCGACCCGTGTGTGCCGAAATGAAGTACTGCATGCGCCGCAAAGTCTTCGCGCAGGTAGCGGTAAAAGGCCGAGAAAGCATGCGTTGGTGCAAATCCGCCTTCGAACAACAGGCGCATCGGGTCGCCTTCATAGCCAAAGGACGGCTGTACCGTGACCAATAAATTGCCAAACTGATGACCGAGTACAAAAATAGACTCACCGTTGGAGAGTTGTTTGCCGGGTGCTGGGCCCCAATGCGCTTCGATGTCTGCAAGATAGCGTTCACGGCGCACATGGTCTTGCGCACCAATCAGCGTGTGCACATTGGCGTCCGCGCCGTATTGCAATCGGTTGCCTTCCAAGATTTGTTGCTCCAGCGCTTCACGCGATTCGGGCATATCCACGGTGTAACCCTCGGCCTGCATGGCTTTCATGGTGTTAAAAAGAGACTCAAACACACCAAGATAGGCTGCGGTTCCCGTGTTTCCTGTGTTTGGCGGGAAATTGAAAATCACCATGGCCACACGACGCTTGGCGCGTTCACTGCGGCGCAATGCCACCAGTTTGGCCACCCGCATGGCGAGCATGGAGGTGCGTTCCGTGCACGTGAACATGTCTTCCTGATGGTGCTCTTTGGTGAAGGTGCAGCGTTGTTCACAGCCGGTGCAAGTCACGCCATCGGCACCGGGTCGTCCCCCATAAACCATGGGAACCACGGAGCCGTCAAGCTCTGGTATGGCCACCATGATGGTGGACTCAACGGGAAGCAGACCCCGACTGGAACTGCCCCACTGGTCTAAGGTTTGAAATTCAACCGGGTGCGCCGCGATGTAAGGGACATCGAGTTGGCCCAAAATTTCTTCCGCGGCGTGCGCATCGTTGTAAGCAGGTCCGCCGACCAGTGAAAACCCAGTAAGCGAAATAACCGCATCTACTGTGCATTTGCCGTCTTTCATGAAGTAAGTTTGAATGGCGGGCCGAGAGTCTAGGCCAGCGGCAAAAGCTGGAACCACTTGCAAGCCCTGAACTTCCAATGCGGCAAGCACCGCATCGTAGTGTTGCGCGTTATTGGCAATCAGGTATGAGCGTAAAAGCAATATGCCAACCCGCCCTTTGGCGACCCCATGCTTGACCATCACTGGTAAGTTGTTGAGGTCTGCATCCAAGCGAGGTTGCATGCGCGGGTGATATACGCCGACTTCCGGGTATTCGGCAGGTGCCGCTACTTTCAGTAGGTCATTGCTCTTGGGTATGGCGTGTTTGGCATAGCGATCAACCAAGTAAAGCACCAGGTTGTGTATGTTTTCCTGTGAGCCGCCCAGCCAGTATTGCAAGGTCAGAAAGTAAGCGCGTAAGTCTTGCGCAGTACCAGGTACAAAGCGAAGTATTTGTGGCAGACGGCGCAACATCTTCATTTGTTTGGCGCCGGCAGATGCGTCCTGTCCAGCCTGAGGTTTACTGCCGCGCAGTTTCTTCAAAAACGCCATCGGTCCGGTGCTTGGCTTGTTCATGTCCAGCTTGCCCATGCGGGTGAGTTTGACCACTTCAGCTGCAGACATGATGCAGACCATGGCGCTACAGTTCTCGCGTCGTGCTTGGAGGTCAGGCAAAATCGGCTGGAAATGGTCTTCCAGAAAAAGCATGGTGACGATGATGATGTCGGCGTTGGCAATGTCTGACCGACAACGTGTTAACTTGTGCGGATCTGCAGAGTAGTCGGAAGCTGAATGGATAGAAAAACTCAGGCCAGGAATCAGGCGCATCAATGCAACGCGTGCTTTGCCAGCCGCGCTGTTGAGGTGCGTGTCCATGGTCAGAATGACCACTTTGAGAGCGTTGCTGACAGATGAAATTTTCGTCATGCCTGAGTTGCTTTTTCTCTGTTGGTAAGGGAAATACCTTGATGGTGTTAATGTGTCAATTCAGATTGACATTACAAGGTGTATAGCCAAATTTATAACTAGGGAAAACCCTTGAATACTGAAAATCTCACCAGTCAATCAGGATCAGTCGGTTCGTCACCACAAATCATGTCTGAAACACATGCAATAGCGGGCGTCCAAAGTCATTGGCGCAGCCTGCTGGTGTCATTCGTAATCAGTTTCAGCGTGGCTGGTCTGGGCTCTGCATTGACAAACTTGGACGACTGGTATTTCTCACTCAAACAACCTGCTTGGAAGCCACCAGACCCAGCTTTCGGCCTGATTTGGTCAGTGATCTTTACGCTCGGGGCACTCAGTGCCTGGATGGGGTGGCATGCCTGCCCCGCACGCAGGCAAAGAATGCAATGGCTATTTTTATGGGCCTTGAACGCCTTTTTCAATATTTTTTGGAGCCTGATTTACTTTCAATGGCACCGACCTGATTGGTCGATGATTGAACTCTTATTCATTTGGCAAAGTATTCTGGCTTTGATGGTCTTTGTCTACCCTTACCGGCGTTTGTCGGCTTGGCTGTTGCTGCCTTATCTGGCCTGGGTCACCACGGCTGGGGTACTGAATTACTCGACCATTGTGCTGAACGGACCATTTGGAGGCTGAAACAGTGGAGGCGGCACAGGTCTTTACTTGAGCGTCAACCTAGGGTATCTCTATAACGTTGTGTAGCAATGTCCCGGTGTAGGCAAGAATACCGGGGTGTTTACCCCAAACGGGGCATTTTTTTTAATCTTCGGAGATCCTTATGACAAGTCGTCGCGAATTCGTAATTCAACTCAGTGTGGGCAGTGCTGCCCTGTTGGCAGGTAGCCAAGTGTTTGCTCAAGCCATGGTAGATGAAAAAGATGGCCAGGCTGCGGCCCTGGGTTACAAAGCTGATTCCTCTAAAGTGGATGGCAAAAAATTCGCGACACACAAGCCGGAACAAAATTGTGGCAACTGTGCCTTGTTCCAAGGCAAGGCCGGTGACAAAGCAGGTGCGTGCCCACTGTTTGCTGGTAAACAAGTCGCTGCAGCAGGCTGGTGCAGTGCTTACGCCAAAAAAGGCTGATTAGAAATCTCTGATTTCTTGACAGACAAACCCCTGCGGTGCTTAACCACAGGGGTTTTTTATTGCTGCCAAGCTACCAAGGGTAAACCCCTTATTGTCAACTCTAGTTGACACATTTAAGCTCAGCGGTAGCGCCTAAAAACGGGCGTGACAGATTGCAGGAGACGGCCACATGACCCCATTGTTAGACAGTATCCAATCGCCAGCGGATGTGCGGTTGCTGTCAACCTCTCAATTGCCCGTTCTGGCCAATGAATTGAGAAGCTTTTTGATCGAGACAGTGGGTAAGACCGGAGGGCATTTCAGTTCTAACCTGGGCACTGTTGAACTTACCGTGGCACTGCATTACGTTTTCAATACGCCGCACGACCGTTTGGTGTGGGATGTGGGGCACCAAACCTATCCCCACAAAATATTGACTGGCAGACGCGATCGCATGGGCAGTTTGCGTCAGCTAGGCGGCATCGCCGGTTTTCCTAAACGCGATGAAAGCATATTCGACAATTTTGGTACTGCGCATTCTTCTACCAGCATTTCTGCCGCATTGGGCATGGCCATGGCGGCCAAACAAAAGGGCGAGCACAGACACAGCGTGGCCATCATAGGCGACGGCGCCATGACGGCTGGTATGGCCTTTGAGGCCATGAACAACGCAGGCATCTCGGATTGCAATATGTTGGTTATTTTGAACGACAACGACATGTCCATCAGCCCACCCGTCGGCGCATTGAACCGTTATCTGGCGCAATTGATGAGTGGACGTTTTTATACGGCAGCCAAGGAAGTAGGGCGCCAGGTTCTGAAAAATGCGCCGCCGTTGTTCGAATTGGCACGCCGCCTTGAGCACCAGACCAAGGGGTTGATTCTGCCAGCCACTTTGTTTGAAAAATTCGGCTTCAATTACATCGGACCGATTGACGGGCATGACCTTGAAGCCTTGATTCCTACGTTACAAAATATCAAAGGTATGTCCGGGCCGCAGTTCTTGCATGTCGTTACCCGCAAAGGTCAGGGCTACAAACTCGCTGAAGCCGATCCGATTGCCTACCATGGGCCTGGCAAATTCGATCCCAAAGTGGGTTTGCTGCCACCTGCCACAGCGCCTAAACAAACCTTTAGCCAAGTGTTTGGCAACTGGCTGTGCGACATGGCGGCGCAGGACCCCAAACTCGTTGCTATCACGCCGGCGATGCGTGAAGGGTCGGGCATGGTCGAATTTCACCATCGCTTTCCAGACCGATATCACGATGTGGGCATTGCTGAACAGCATGCATTGACATTCGCCGCTGGTCTGGCATGTGAGGGTTTAAAGCCGGTAGTCGCTATTTACTCCACGTTTTTACAGCGTGCCTACGATCAGTTGATACATGACGTGGCTTTGCAAAAGTTGCCTATGGTGCTGGCCCTAGACCGCGCAGGTATTGTGGGTGCCGATGGCCCAACCCATGCAGGCGTGTATGACATTGCATTTTTGCGTTGCATTCCACAGGTCAGCATTGCTTGCCCTGCGGATGAAAACGAATGCCGAATGTTACTCAGCACCGCACATGCGCAGGATCACACGGTCGCTGTGCGCTATCCGCGCGGTGCTGGTGCAGGTACCCCTATGTCCTCTGGCTTGGCCATGCTGCCTTTTGGCAAAGGTGAAATTCGCCGACAAGGAAAAGGTGTTGCATTGCTGGCTTTTGGTACTTTGCTGTATCCCGCTTTGCAGTCCGCCTCTGCATTGAACGCGACGGTGGTCAATATGCGCTGGGCCAAGCCTTTAGATACCGAGTTGCTGTTGCAAGTGGCTGCCAGCCATGAGGCGCTGGTCACCCTAGAAGAGGGTGCTCTCATGGGTGGCGCTGGCTCTGCCGTTCTTGAAGCATTGCATGATGCAGGCGTTCATCTGCCTGTGCTACGCCTTGGTGTGCCAGATGTATTCACTGACCATGGTGACCCTGTCAAAATCATGTCCATGCTTGGACTTGACAGCGCCGGAATCGAGGCGTCTGTTCGCCAAAGATTTAACCATTTACTCATTGCGGAAGATACTGCGGCAGTTAGCAATCTAAAGCTCGTTGGCTGATAGAATTTTTTTTTTAATAAAACCACCTTTGATTGGAGTTCGTATGGATCGTCGTTCCGCTCTTAAAAATGCAGGTATTGCAGGCATACTGGGTGCCGGCATTGCACCCGCAGTACATGCCCAAGAAGCCATTCGTTGGCGACTGGCTTCCAGTTTCCCTAAATCGTTGGATACTATTTACGGTGCAGCTGAAACCTTTGCCAAAAAAGTCAGCGAACTCAGCGGCGGTAAATTCGTTATTTCCACCCACGCTGCGGGTGAGCTTATGCCTCCGTTTGGTGTGGTCGATGGAGTGCAAAACGGTACGGTTGAAGTTGGACATACCGCGCCTTACTATTTTTTCGGTAAAGACGAAACCTTTGCTTTGGGTTGCGCCGTTCCTTTTGGTCTGAACAGTCGTCAGACGACTGCTTGGATGTTCCAAGGCAACGGTATGAAATTGATGCGCGAGTTCTACAAGCAATACAACATCATCAATTTCCCTGCCGGTAACACCGGTGTGCAAATGGGCGGTTGGTTCCGCAAGGAAATCAAGTCGGCTGCGGACATGAAAGGTCTGAAATTCCGTGTGGGCGGTTTTGCTGGCAAAGTGATTGAGCGAATTGGCGGTGTCCCGCAAAACATCCCTGGTGGCGAAATTTACCAAGCCTTGGAAAAAGGCACCATTGATGCAGCTGAATGGATCGGCCCATACGATGACCAAAAACTGGGATTCAATAAAGTCGCACCGTTTTACTACTACCCTGGCTGGTGGGAAGGTGGTCCAGAATTGGACATCTACATTAACGACAAGGCCTACAACAGCTTGTCAGATGTGAATAAATCCATCATCGAATGTGCATCTGCCTTTGCCCACGTCGATTGCCAGGCCAAGTACGATGCCCGTAACCCGGTTGCATTGATGCAACTCGTGGCAGGGAAAACCAAAGTGCTGCCCTTTCCTAAAGACATGATGGATATTGCCTTCAAAGAATCCATGGCTTTGTACGAGGAAATCAGTGCCAAGAACCCGAGCTGGAAAAAGGTTTACACCGATTACTCAGCGTTTCGCAAACAACAAAACCTGTGGTTCCGTTTCTCTGAGGCTTCATTCGACCGGTATATGCAGAGTGTGAAACTCTGATTTGTTGGCGAAAAATTCAGTCGTTTTAAAAGCGACTGTGCACCCCAAAAGCCGGATCTCCATCCGAGTTTTTGGGGTGTTTTTCATGGGGCCAGAGAAAACTAAAGCGGGCAGTAGCCGATCAAGCTATGAAAGCTTGATCGGACACATTATTTTTTCTCGCCTTCTTTGTTCATAGACTCTTGCATCATTTTCATGGGATCGTCTTCGGGCTTGGTTTCGGTTTCAGCACCCGGTTGGGGTGTGGCAGTTGGGTCGGCGGCGTTGTCGGCATCCTGAGTGGCATTCATCATCTCAGTTTGCACTTGCTCTGCGTTCAGACCTTCTTCCTTGTCCAGCCCGCTAGAAACAATAGAAGGGAATGCAATGATCAGACCAACCATGATGATTTGAATGATCACAAATGGAACGGCACCCCAGTAAATTTGCATGGTGGTGACAGGTGCAATTTCTTTTTGCGAAGGCTTGTCAAAATAGGCTTTGATGGGAGCCACGCTGCGCAGATAAAAAAGCGCAAAACCGAAAGGTGGATGCATGAATGAGGTTTGCATATTCACGCCCAACAGCACGCCAAACCAAATCAAATCGATGCCCAGTTTTTCTGCCACTGGCCCTAGCAATGGCACTACGATGAAAGCCAGTTCAAAGAAGTCCAGGAAAAAAGCCAGCACAAAAATCAGCAGATTGGTGACTATCAAAAATCCTAACTGTCCGCCGGGTAAATCGCCGAGCAAATGTTCTACCCATTTTGGACCATCAACCCCTTGAAACACCAAGCTGAAGCAGGTGGAGCCAATCAGAATGAACACCACAAAGCTGGCTAATTTGGTGGTGGAGGTCAGCGCCTGTTTGAGCAAGGAATAACTCAGTCTTCCGCGTATCAAGGCCATGATGATGGCGCCCAAAGCACCCATGGCACCGCCTTCAGTGGGTGTGGCGATACCAAGAAAGATAGTTCCCAGCACCAGGAAGATCAGTAACAAGGGTGGTATCAGCACAAAGGTGACGCGTTCAGCCATGTTGGACAGCAAACCGATACGTGCAGTTTTATTGATGACCGCAAGTACAAATGCCAGCAACACACCAGAGCACAACGACACCACAATGGTTTCGTCTGTGGGTGGGATCGAACCACTGCTGCCCTTGAAATAATCAACGATGGCGGGGTAGCTGTGTGCCAGATAAACAGCCGATACCGTGCATAAGATAGTCAGCAGCAGCAGTGACAGTAAACCGGATTTGCCGTTATCTTCACGGATGGTGCGAGCCGACAAAGGCAGCGCAGGCACCCATTGCGGCCGGAATATGGCAACTCCAACAATAAATAGAACATACATGCCAGTCAGCGCAAAACCAGGAATAAATGCGCCTTTGTACATTTCGCCGACGCTGCGCCCCAGTTGGTCAGCCAAGATGATCAGTACCAAAGAAGGAGGGATGATTTGCGCCAATGTGCCTGATGCTGCGATCACGCCTGAGGCAATGCGACGGTCGTAGCCGTAACGCAACATGATGGGCAACGAAATCAGGCCCATGGATATCACTGAGGCGGCAACCACACCCGTGGTGGCTGCCAGCAAAGCGCCCACAAAAATCACTGCAAACGCCAGACCGCCACGCACCGGACCGAACAATTGACCGATGGTGTCGAGCAAGTCTTCGGCCATGCCAGAGCGTTCCAGTATCAAGCCCATGAGCGTGAAGAACGGGATGGCCAGCAATGTGTCGTTTTGCATGATGCCAAAGATGCGCAAAGGCAGTGCTTGCAATAGCGCTTCTGGAAGTACGCCTAGTTCAATACCTATGAATCCAAAAAACAGGCCGCAGGCACCCAGACTGAAAGCTACTGGAAAACCCAGCAACAAGAAAAAAATCAGGCCCAGAAACATGATAGGGGCCAGGTTGTGAATGAATAATTCCATGGTGTGTATTCCCGCTCAGGCTTTGGATGGTTGGGCTTTGGCTTCGGCAAGTTTGCGAATTTCCTCGGCCAATTCTTCTTCTGCGGATCTCTCACCTTCTTTGAGCGTAGGGTCTGTGATCAGGCCTTTTAAAAAAGCGATGCGCTTGATCAATTCAGAAGCGCCTTGCAACCAGAGCAGTCCAAATCCCAATGGCAACATGGCGTAAACCGGCCATCGAATCAGACCGCCCGCGTTGGAAGACATCTCTCCTGTCATCAGACCTTTCCAGAAAAAAGGCAATCCAAACCAGATGACGGCGGTACACATAGGCAGCATGAAAAAAGCAAAGCCGAAGATGTCGATTTTGGTTTGAGTCTCGCGGGTGAATCGAGAGTAAATCACATCAATCTTGACATGCTCGTTTTGCAATAGCGTGTAGCAAGAGGCTAGCAAAAAAGAAGCCGCAAATAAATACCACTGCACTTCCAAAAAAGCATTTGAACTGTTGTTGAATATTTTTCTCACCAACGCGTTGATGGCGCTGATGAGTGTGGCACCCAGTATCAACCAGATGACATAGCGATTTATCCATGTGTTGAAACGATCTATACCGTTTGAGAATTTGAGCAATCCCTGCATTTCAGGCTCCGACATTTAAGCAAGCGCACATTCTATGCTTACACGGAACTGAATTTTCAGGTTACTGGCTGGATTTGCGCGAGAGTTTGCGGTAAAGCGTGGCGCGACTGATGCCCAAAGTTTTGGCCGCCTGCGCCACATTGCCTTTGGCTTGGGATATGGCCTTGCTGATCATGGCAGATTGAATTTGTTGTAGCGCACCTGTTGCAGCAGGTTGTTGTATGTTGTTACAAGCATGCTGCAATTGGCTGCGAATTTGCAGATTCAGTCCCGACCATAACGGAACCTCCATGGCGTGGGTATCAGAGGCTGCGTCAAACAGCAGCCCCATGGGAATGGCAAACAAATCGTTGGCGTGAAAATGAGCGTCCGGCGCCATACTGAGCATGTCGCGCGCTTGCATATTGGCGCCGAGTACTTCTCCTTCATCATTCAACAACATCAAACCGTCGTTGTCGTCACCCCCAAGACGTCCAGGCCAGTTCATGCGTAACAACAAGTGGTGCGCTTGTCTCAACAAAAAAGCGTTGCTGATACTGCGCGAAGACAAAGCAGCCAGATGTTTCAACTCTGGGCGCTCCTGACTCATCACGCCAGTCAAATCCAGCATACCTATGCATTTTCCCTGTCCGTTCCAAAGCGGAGCCCCGGCGCAACTGTAGACAGACGTATCTTTGAAAAAATGTTCACCCCTATGCAGCCAAACCGGTTGTTTTTCAGACAACGCCGCGCTGATGGCAGTGGTGCCGACGGCCTGCTCGCTGAGTTCAACGCCTACGCGTGCAATGGCATCGATACGGCGGTCGTGTCTGTCTATAAAACTTCCCACATCAATCACAATGCCGTTGGCGTCTGTGATCATGGCAAAAAACGAAGTGCCTGCAATCGCGCGTCCAAGTCTTTCCAGTTCGGGATGTGCGGCAGTCACCAATTCACGGTTTTGATCCAAGGTGCGGCGTATATGTGCCTGTGTCAGCGGATCAAAAGCCACTTGGTGGTGTGGCTTCATGCCTGACGATAAACAGCGCTGCCAGCTTTGAGTGATCCAGTCAGGCACCAAAGGAGAGCTGTTCGCTCCCTCATGGAGGATGGCCGCTCGAGCCTGCTCAAGCTGGCTCAATCGGTTGACAGTAACGGTGGAGGTAGTCATGCAGACCGAAATGTGGGGCATGGTGCTGACAACCCGCTTACCGCGCCCAGAGCCACTCAATGGTTTTGATTCCCGCCAGTGTCAATAGCAATGAGCCGAACAAATGCATGGCCGAGGTCAGCAAGGCCATGCCGTAACGCGAGTTGATAAGCATTTGTACCACCTCACTGCTGAACGAAGAGAAAGTGGTCAATGCGCCCAGGAAACCAGTGACCAACAGCAATCTCCATACGGGGTCAAGTTCGGGAAGGTGTTGAAAGGTAGCGACGCACAGACCGATCAGGTAGCCACCGATTAAATTGGCATACAAAGTGCCCCAGGGGAGCATCCCACTCTGGTTGAAATGCACACTGAGTTGCCAGCGTGCCAATGCGCCAACGCAAGCCCCGATACATATTGCAATAACAGCTGACATGGCAAGCCTCGAGTCCAATGGTTTGCAGATTATCAACCGATGTTAACGATGCCGTGCGCGATGACTTGGCCCAGGCCGCATAATCAAAGGCATGAGAAAAACTTATCCGTTGCAAGTTGAAGGACGCCATCCAGACAGAGTATTGGACGCAGTGAAACATGATGTGCGCAAGTACTTGAAGCGTGAGCGCCGCCGCCCTTTGCCGCTAGGCGTGGATTTTTGGGACTTTGACTGCAAATTCGGTCTGAGCGCCGAAGCCGCCGAGAAAATACATTTGTCTGAAGTCATTGCTTCGATTGACGCGGCAGCCAAAGAGCAGGCCGTCCATGTGTATGTAGAAATCATCACCACCCACGGTAAACGTCAACCTAAGCCCATCGCGGTTGCGTCAGAAGCATTGCCAACCGAGGATGAAGAAGACGATCTGCCGGAGTAAATCATGATGTTGCAAGGATTGCGAATTCTGGTGACCCAAGCCGACGTCTTCATGGGACCGGCCTTGTGCGACACCTTGTCCTCACACGGTGCTGAGGTACTGGCAGACACTCAAGATCTCATTCAGCCAGACGCAGCGGTACGCATGGTTCAACAGCATGGACACATAGATGTGTTGCTGGTGAATTTGGCCATGCCCGCACCTTCAACGCTCGCTGGCGAAGTGTCTGAGGATGAATGGCAATCGGTGTTCAACACCATGGTCCATCCTTTGCCAAGGTTGGTCAAAGCCGTATTGCCACAGATGCAGGCGCGCGGAGACGGAAAAATCGTGGTGATGGGCAGTGCCAGTGCTTTGCGCGGCATGAAGCGGGCTTCGAGTTACAGCGCTGCACGCGGCGCGCAACTGGCTTATGTGCAAGCGATTGGGGTTGAGTTGGCGCCGTTGAATATTCAGGTCAACGCGATTGCACAAAACTTTGTCGACAACCCGACTTACTTCCCGCCTGAAGTGCAGGCCAACCCCAGATTCATCGAGCGAATGAAACGCGAAGTGCCGTTGGGCCGATTGGTCAAAGCCAAGGAAGACGCCGAGTTCGCCGCTTATTTATGTTCGCACAATGCCGATTGCTTTGTTGGTCAGGTGTTCCCAGTCAGCGGTGGGTGGGCTGTGCGCTGAGTCAATCTGTCTCCAGTGCCACCAAGCTGTGCAAAAGTGCAGTTTTAAAACGATCAGGGTTTTGAATTTGCGGCGCATGTCCCAGATCGGGGAACAACACCACGCGCGCACCGGGTATGGTTTTCACGGCACGCAGTGCCATTGCTCGGTAATTGCCTAATTGCGATTTAAGCGGTTCATCGACCAAGTCCCGGCCAATCGCTGTGGTGTCTTTTTCACCGATGAGCAGCAGCGTAGGTACCTTGATTTGCCCGAACTCATGAACCACAGGTTGATTGAAAATCATGCCAAAAGTCAGTGCCGCATGCCACGCCACCGTTTCTTTGCCAGGGCCGCGGTACATGCCGGCAATCATTTGAATCCATGGCTCGTATGCCGGTTTCCACTCGTTGGCATAGTAGGTGCTGAGTTGGTAATTGCGTAAGCGCTCGTCGGTGAAAGCCAATTCGCGTTGGTACCATTGGTCGTCGGTCAGAGGTGGTACGCCCATGGCTTTCCAGTCCTCCAAACCCAGCGGATTGACCATGACCAGTTGCGTGACCTCTGCGGGGTACATCAACGCATAACGGGTGGCTAACATGCCTCCCATGGAATGTCCGATGACCGTCGCTTTTTTGATTTTCAATGAAACCATCAAGGCGTGCGTTTGCCGTGCGAGTTCCACAAAACTGTAAGCATAGTTGGCGGGTTTGCTTGATTTACAAAAACCGATTTGATCCGGCACGATCACCCGTAAACCTGCTTGTTGCAATGCCACTGCGGTGTCATGCCAAGTGGCAGCGCAAAAATTTTTTCCATGCATGAGTACTACCGCGTGGCCGTTAGGCTTGGTTGGCTTGTAGTCCAAATACGCCATTTGCAAGGCTTGGCCTTGGCCGGTAAAAGCAAACTCCACCACAGGTGCGGGGTATTCAAACCCCTGCAATTGCGGTCCATAAACCGGCGCATCAGCCAGCGTGTTAAGGCCCACAGCCAGCAACAGCAGGCCAAATAAATGCTTTATGTGTTTTGTCATTTTGTAGCCAGCATGCCCTTGTGTTCAATGAATTTAACAACCGTATCCAAACCGCTGAGTGTTTTCAAATTGGTCATAACGAATGGTCTGAGACCTTGAGGCCCAGTGCGCATGCGTTCGGTATCGGCTTTCATCACGTCCAAGTTGGCGCCGACGTGAGGCGCCAGATCGGTTTTGTTGATGATGAACAAATCACTTTTGGTGATGCCAGGCCCACCTTTGCGAGGAATTTTTTCGCCGGCTGCGACATCAATCACATAAATCGTCAAATCACTTAATTCAGGACTGAACGTTGCGGCCAGGTTGTCGCCACCGCTTTCCACAAACACCACATCAGCGTCAGGAAATTTTTCCAGCATGCGGTCAATCGCTTCCAAGTTAATAGACGCGTCTTCACGAATGGCGGTGTGCGGGCAACCGCCAGTCTCTACACCCATGATGCGCTCGGCAGGCAGTGCACCGCTGATGGTCAGCAGTCGCTGGTCTTCCTTGGTGTAGATGTCATTGGTGATGGCGATCAAATCGTATTTGTCACGCATGGCTTTGCACAACATTTCAAGCAAAGTGGTTTTGCCTGAGCCGACAGGCCCACCAATGCCGACGCGCAGAGGAGGGAGTTTTTTATGGCGATGGGGAATGTGGTGAAGAGGTGTGCTCATGATCTGAAAAGTCGGGAGTACTGGGTTTCGTGGCGCGCCGACAAAATGGCCAGTCGCGGTGTGTAGGATTGTTGTTGATTGTCGGGTACAGACAAGGCATGGTCGATTGCAATGGGTATGTCCATACTCAATACAGCGAGTATGCGCTGTCCGCTGAGTTGGCCCAAGGGCACCGATTTGATGGCGGCTTGAACCATGTTTTCCGCCCAACCGAAAGCGAAAGCCAGCAAGCCTTCGCGCGGTTCAATGCGTTGCGTGTTCAAGGCCAGCGCAAACACGATGGGCCAGGTCGGCGGCAAGCATTCACAGCATTGCATATCTGCTTCATCTGCCGCTTGGTGATTGCGTAACCAGACCAACAAAGAACGTCCCATTTGTTCAGTTTGCAAACGCATTTCAAAAGTTTCGCGTGTTTGCATCACCCAGTCGCTGAGTTGTTGCAATGCGGCTTGGTCGTGT
>Ga0214919_10005060_pt1 | contig 18945 bp, 21 predicted proteins | sample LL1503_MetaG_FD_177994 | JGI IMG/M metagenome (GOLD analysis project Ga0214919, IMG submission 177994) | Freshwater microbial communities from Lake Lanier, Atlanta, Georgia, United States - LL-1503 | ecosystem: Environmental > Aquatic > Freshwater > Lake | place: USA: Georgia | collected...
TCCTTGTGTTACTCCTTGTGTTACTCCTTGTGTTACTCCTTGTGTTACTCCTTGTGTTACTCCTTGTGTTACTCCTTGTGTTACTCCTTGTGTTACTCCTTGTGTAGGTACTTCTGTTGGTTCTTGAGTTACTCCTTGTGTAGGTACTTCTGTTGGTTCTTGAGTTGGTCCTTGAGTTGGTCCTTGTGTAGGTACTTCTGTTGGTACTTCTGTTGATCCTTCTGTTGGTATTCCTTGTGTTGGAAATCCTTGTGTTGGAAATCCTTGAGTTGGAAATCCTTGAGTTGGAAATCCTTGAGTTGGAAATCCTTGTGTTGGAACTTGAGTAAATTTTTCAATAAAATAACTTGTATTATTATTATAATAAATATATGCAATAATTAAAAATATTAATACTAAAATAATTATTAATGCTTTGAAATTCATGAACAATATATTATATTAATAGATTTTATAATAAAAATTGAATGTTTTAAATAAATTTTAATAAAGTGCTAACAGATATGCTTCTACCTATTTACGATTCTGATAATTTTCATATAGAAATTGGTATAGATGAGGCTGGTCGAGGTCCTCTTTTCGGTAGATTGTATGTTGCAGCCGTAATTCTTCCTAAAATAGAAATCGATCAACAAAATATTGCAACTAAAAAAATAATTAACTGGAATTCTATTAAAGACAGTAAAAAAATAAAGTCCAAAGAAAAAATGAAACTTTGCGCCGAATTTATACAAAAAAATGTGCTGGCATATTCAGTTAAATATATTGAACATGATCGTATTGATGAAATAAATATAAGACAATGTGTTTTTGAAGGTATGCATGAATGTATACGTGATATTATTTCGCAATTGAAAGATTCGCCGAAAAATATGTTTCTATTAATAGACGGCAATGATTTCAAACCTTTTCGCACATATATTCAAGAAACCTCTGAGATATTTACATTGCCATATAAAACAATTGAAGGCGGTGACAATAAATATTTGGCAATTGCAGCAGCATCTATTCTTGCAAAATATAGTCGTGATACGTATATCGAGGAACTGTGCCAACAGAATAAATATTTGGATGAGAATTACGGAATAAATAATAATATGGGATATGGAACAAAACAACATTTGGAAGGCATTGTGAAATACGGAATTACACAATGGCATCGTAAAACTTACGGGATCTGTAAGAAAAGTGAATTATGCCAAATATAACAAAAGATTGAATACAAGAAATGAAAAAAAATAAATAATTAACGAAATTTGTTTTTCATTGTAAAATTTTTTGAAAATATTATATCTACCTTTGAACGCATATTCTATAAATAAAATAATTGCATATATTGCATACATAATAGTATCAGACGTTTTGATAGAAAAATATAAAAATAAGAAAATAATAAAAGGTGCAATTAAACTGTAATTATAAAAACTTAGATAATTGCATATCGAATCATTACAATCATCGCCTCCATATTCGAAAAATTTTGAAATATATTTAATAGATTCTATTTCATTTATTTTTGTTGTAATTGAATTTGTAAAAGAAATTACATCAAAATTTGATGTTTTGAAAAATTCGTATATTATTTTTGCAAAAATAATTAATATATTTAATAAAACAATAATTGGTATTATTATTTTGCTATATTCGTTTGAATTAGATGCAACAATTGTAATAATTGTAATAGACGATATTAATGTAAATAATAAAAACGGTAATTTATATTTAGAATCTAATATGTTTTCCTTTTCTCTAATAATATATGTATTCATAAAAAAAACATATACAATTGAAATAATTCCAAAAAATATTATTATTAATATACCTGCGACTTGTTGACTTTGCCAATTTGTTGTTATATTTGTTGAATTACTATCATTATCCATTTTTAATATTTACATATATTTTTATCTTTTAATAGTAATTCATAATTTCATCAAAATATGTTTTATCAAATACTGCATATTTTGTCATTTTATCGTAAATACTATATCCTATAATTAATTCATTTTCATTTTCAAAATAAGAGAACCCGAGCGTATATTCCACTTTTTCCTTCTCAAATGTAAAATATGGCGTATATTTTTTCACTTTATGCGTATTTGCATCTAAAACAACCAACATGTGATAATAATAACGCCTGTCTTCATAGCTAACTGCATGGCATAAAAACCATATTTCGTCGCCAATTTTCACTCCATTTGTCGAACCACGCAAATGTTTGAAACATGGCGGCGATATTTGTTGGTTTGTTTCTATAAATTTGTCGCCTTCTATTTTACCTATAATTAATGGTGACCATCCGTATATTATTGCAGGAGTTGTTGATGTTTCATCTTCAAATAAAACCCAATTCTTTTCAAGAGAACCTGAACCATCACGTTGTAAAAACACCGAATTTGTGCATTTTTGTGCTAACAGATCTATTTTACCATGTTCCACTTTCATTTCACCATTTTTTAATCCTCTGTTAGCATTATAAAAAATAGTGTCATTTTGCGCATATAATCTTATATCTTCTAAACCAACATAATGTCCGTCTTCTTCTTCATTATATCCCAAAATAAACTGGTTCTCTATTTCTGCATTTTCTATATCCACTATTGCAATTACATTTATCGTTTTTATTTTTTCGCGATTAACATATCCGCCTTTTTCGTCAATTCTGTAATTTACATATCGCAAATTGACGATCAATTTATCTCTATCATTTAGCATGTGTTTTGTTATAGACGGGGTACTTGATACAAATTCATTTGCGTCTATTTCAAGATTTTGCCCTATTGTTGATAGAATTTGAGTAAAATCATTGTTTTGTTGGTGTTTGCTAACAGATACAATATCTGTTGTATAAAATTTGTAGTTATTCATTACGTTTTTGTAGGTAGATTCTTCCAAATGGGGATAATTGAGAACATGCATCGATGATCGTATTAATTGTTGAGTAAGTGATTGATTGTCATTTACATAATAACCCAAAATAGAGAATTCGTAATCTATTTTATAATCGTAGACATCGCGTTCTAAAAAAAGATATTCGGACCAATTATTGTATTTTTTGCGCGATTTATCTGCCAACAGATAAAATTCATATGCGATTCGATTTTTTCCTCTGACTCTGTAATATTCTATGATTTTATAGAGGTTCTCTATTCTATTGGGATAAGCATTATATCCGTCCAGCCAGTTCATAATTGCGCTATAATCTTCGTTCATATTTATGTAACAATTTCCAATATTGTAATAAGAGAACCAGACTTCTTCTATCCATCCGCCGATTTCAATGCGTTTTTTATATGTTTCAATCGCTTTTTCATTTTGACCCGAATCTTTATAACTGTTAGCCAAATAAAAAGTATATCTGTCATTATTAGGATTGTCTTCTAATCCTCTTACTAGAAGCCTGATATCGCGTTCTGTTTTGTCGCCTTTTGCTCCGCCATCGCCTACATCGTTAATAAATAACGCGTCTCTTTTAATTGTGCCAACAGATGCATTTTGTGGTGAGTTTAAATATTCGTGAGTTACGCCCCAATATGTGAATCCCATGTTATTTTTTACAAGTCGCGCATTTTTATAATAAAATTTGGGGCTTCCTTGATAAATATGATAAACATCATTTGTTAGACTGTATTTGAAATTGGAAGGTGATTCGATTGCAGGTCCAGTAAGAATCATGTCGGCATCTAACAGAAGTATATAATTCAAATTTGGCATATAGGTTTCGCATGCTTTAAGTGCGAATGTGCGATTATAACCGAAATCGCGGAACGGTTCTTGAATAATTACTCCGTATATTTCGCGTTCTTCGAAAAATTCGGTTATTAATTCTATTGTATTGTCTGTGCTTCCAGTGTCGCAAATACAGTAGCCGTCGATTAATGAAATGACTGATTCTAGAAGTCGCAAAATAATACGGCTTTCATTTTTAACAATCATATTGAGACATATTTGATTTGGATTTCGCATTATGTATTTTTATTGTGAGCATTATTTAAACCCTTTCACTTTATTTTTCACTTTTTTATTCACTTTATTTTTTGTAATTTATATAAAAATTGCAAAAAAAATGGCATTGCCCATGCCTTTTTTATTTTTATGATTTTTTATTCTTTTTTATGCTTTTTTATGATTTTTTATGCTTTTTTATGATTTTTTATGCTTTTTTAAATAAATATAATGACAAATTACCTTATTTGGCTTCATCTCTCCCGCTCTTTTAAATTTGTGTCTTTGCCTTTGCCTTTGTCTTTGTGAAGTACCATCCCCTGTAGTTTTCTTCATCTTCCGAATCATATTCATCCTCGTCGTCTACAGCTGCATCTTCGATCGAGAAATCGAAGTTTCCGATAATCCCGCGATTCACTGCGTCTTGAAATAACTTGGGCTCGGTTTTAGTTGCCACGCACGTGTTGGTTGGTTTCAACACTGTGAATGTTGTAAACTCTGAAGGTTCCTCTACACGTATAGGCGCTTCTTTCTTCGCCATTGAGGCATACTGCATCGTCGGCTTGTTAACTGGTGCTGGTTTGGCGTTTCCTAGCGCTGGAAAATCTTCGGCTTTTGGCTGTTTAGATGGAACCTGCTGCTGCTTCTGTAAATTATCAAGATAATGTTTTCTTTTAGCATATGCGATTTGTTCGTCTGATTGCTGGCGCTTCTTTTCCTTCAAGGCTGGGCAAAAGTCTTCATTTGCCCAGTGACCCCTCTGGTGACAGAAACTGCATTCCGCAAGGAGAATTGTAGGACATACAATAATTCCCTTAGGTCCAGGAACAGATCGAGTAAAATGACTAGTATATTCCTTCTCTGACTTACCGGCTTTCTTGCAAACTCCGCAGAACTTCTTATCTGCGGATTGATGAGACATATTGCTGAAAGTGCGCTTATTACTAGTGTTAACGGATCTTTGGTACGACATGTTGATTGTTTTGAATAGCTTGTTGTTGGTGTATAAGTAATTTAAATTGTAAAAGAAAAAAGTGATTCAATTTTTTCTTTTTTTGTTATTTTCAATTTACAGTCATTTTCAATTTAGCGTCATTTTCAATTTACCAAAACATATTTGATTTTTTAGAAGTACGACGCATTTTTTTTGATTTACAATTCTTTTTACTTTTGCTGCTCTTTTTACTTGATTTACGACCTTTACCTCCCATTTGTGCATTCATTTTGTCATCTATATTTGCATTCATTTTGTCATCTATTTTTACACCCATTTGTTCATCACTAGGATCACCACCTACATCATTAGGTTCACCACCTTTTTTATTTTTAGCCCTGTATTCTGCTTTGCATTTTGAACTTTTCATAGCATCTTTGAATTCCATATTATGATCTTTGGCATATTTTTTCAAGTGATTGATCCAAGCAGACATTTTTATACATTATACAAATATATTAATATCATTAATTATTTAATAATCAAAAGACAAAAGAACCAATTTTTCATCTAAAGACAATTTCTGAAAAACAATAAAATCATTGAACGAATATCTTTGAAAATATGCCCCGTTTTTACACAATAAACTAATTTTATCTTCCAAAACATCTATTTTAACTAAAATACCACCTTTTCCCTTTTTACTTTTACAATATTTTTCAAACAAAAATTTAGTATATATTCCTAAACGCAGATCACATACTTTTTCAACAAGTCTATACTCTTCCAATTGTTTATAATAATGTTCTCTAAGTTCTTCGGGATATGCTAACAGAGAATCATAATTATCTTGACTCAATTGTTTCAAACTTTTTCCTTCTAAATATGAATATTCATCAGAATTCTCCAATATTTTTTCAATATCCATTTTTTCTAAATCCAATTCTTTTTTTGCAATTTCAAAAAAAGATTCCATTTTATTTTATTCAAATTTATTTTTTATCTTTGTTTCATCTGGTAAATAATCGTATATAGGATTTGATTCATTGTTTTTATCTTTAGTATCCTTTTTATCATCTTCAATTTTATGATCACGTCTTATTGGTACATATACATAAGGTGATGGCGGCATTGGTGTTAATTGAGTCCAATGTTTTTCTTCATTATTATCATTATTATCATTATTAATATTTATATGCAATTTTTCTGATAAATAATCGCGAATTTTAGTTTCATAATTATTAAATAATCCAATTGTAATTGCATTTAATAACATAAATGTTGCAGATGTTATTATAACACGTCTATCAAAATCGGAAATTACTGAAGATTTATTATATATCCAAAATCGAAATATCAAAAACGACGAAATAGAAATTTGAAGAATCGCATTCAATATATTTACATATTTTTTACTAATTAAATTTATGTTTAAGTAAAGCAAAATGTACAACACATAATGTATTAATATGACAATTGTAACAAAAATATGTGTTTTATTATTATTTAAAAATTCGATAATCATATAATATATATTCTATACAAATATTCTGAATGAATAAAAAAGATGAAAATAAAAAATCGGAAAAAGAGAACCTAACAGAAAAAATCGGAAATTATATTGTAAATACGCAAATAATAATCGCTAAAGGTTCTTTCGGAAAAATATACAAGGGATATCATTATAAAACTGGAGAACCTGTTGCAATTAAAACTGAAAACAACGAACATAATTCTCTAAGACATGAAACCCGCATTTTACAACACTTGTATGAAGCAGGTATTAAAAAAATACCTCCCATTTATTGGTACGGAAAATCAACATTCGAAAATATACAAAATCAGGTTCTCATTTTACCATTTTATTCTTCCAATTTAGAAACTTATATAAAAAACAAACAAACATCGCAAACACACCTCTCACAACTAATAATCAAATGTCTCGATATTGTCCAACAGATTCATTCCAAATTCGTCGTTCATCGCGACATAAAACCCGCGAATTTCATGATAAAAAACGGCGACATATTTCTCATTGATTTCGGACTCGCCACTTTTTATTTGGACGAAAATAGCCAGCATATTTGCGACAAAGAATCCGATATTGTAGGAACTATCAAATATTCAAGTATTAATATTCACGAGGGTCACAGGTTCTCTAGAAGAGACGATATTATTTCACTCATTTATTTGTATGATTACATGGCAAATGGCGGAAATATTCGTTGGTCACCGTCTCAAGTTGTGCTAACAGAATTAATTCAAAATATGAAGGATTCGGAATTTGTTGCACAAGTCAAATATGCCTGGTTACAAAGTAAGAAACAATATCTGTTAGCACTTAGTAAAAATATTTATAGCGATTTTTTGAATTTATATAAATTATATGAAATGGTTTATGGTATTGGATATAAAGACGAGCCACCTTATTCTGAAATAAAAAAGTTATTTGAACAAACGATATAAAAAAAAGGTGTATTATTATTCATACCAGAAGAAAAATGGCTGACACTGATACTAGACTTACAGGAATCGTTAAATGGTTCAATAGCAAGACGGGATACGGATTTATTACTATTCTCGGTGATGATAGTCGCGATATTTTCGTGCACTTTTCCAATGTGAAGGTGGACGGACTTCAGTATACTTATCTTGTACAGGGTGAGTATGTTGAGTTTGATCTTGTTGAGACTGGTGCTGATAATGACAAGCATACTCATCATGCAGTGAATATCACTGGTATTCGCGGTGGACCTATTCTTTGCAATACTAGATTTATTAATCGTCTGCAAGAGAAGGATACTGATAATGATGATTCTGATACCCTGAAGAGAACTGTTTCTGCTCCTGCTTCTAGAACAGCAAGATCTCCTAGAGTTGTTAGGGCACCTCGTTCTTCTCAGTCTGAGAATGAAGGTTTTGTTAAAGTCGAGAAGAAGAGGCGTCCTCCTGCTAAGAAGACGAGTTCTGCTAGCGTTTAATAACTATCGTTAAATAACTATCGTTAAATAACTATCGTTAAATAACTATCGTTAAATATATTCTCATATTAGATCTAAAATAAGTATTTTATTATTGGACATATAGCTCAGTTGGTTAGAGCATTGGTCTTATGAGCCAAAGGTCATGAGTTCGAGCCTCATTTTGTCCATATACGTTTAATACGTGTTTAATACCCGGTTAGCTCAGTTGGTAGAGCGCCAGCCTTTTATAAATATAATGATAGCTGGTGGTCGTGGGTTCAAGCCCCACATTGGGTGATAATAAATATTTTAATTGTATATGTATATATATGCCATTAAGAATAGGCGAATTAATAATAGAAAAATTAAGTGGTCCAAAAATTGTATGTTTAGCAGTACCTAAAGAAAATATTCCAATGCTTTTGTTATTAGGTGAAGAACATTCAAAAGTTACAACAGGATGCGATGGTGTAAATGTAAAACAACAATTCGACAATTTATTGCAGAAATTAAATAGTATTGGAGAACATGAAGAAATACATTTTTTTAGTGAATGGTTTTTCCAAGAATATCATAATAAAAAAATTGCAGAATTGGAATCATTAGGTAACAGTAATTTTATAACTAGATATTCATCAAATTCTGAATTAGCAAATTATATAGAAAGAAATAATGAATTTTGTTATTTCAATGAATTGAAAAAAAAGGATATTGCAAGGTTTTTAAGAAAATGTAAATATCCAAATATAATATGGCAATTTTCCGATATAAGAAAAAAAAATGATGAAAATAACATATTTCAAGTTATAACTTTGTTTGATAATGCAATAACAGAATTGATAAAAAGATTGATACAATGTTCAAGTATAGGTGAAGAAGAAGTTAGAACAAAATCCGAATTTTATAAAAAAATGCGTAATGAAAAATGTGGTAAAAAAGAAAGTCATGAATTAACTGATATAAATATATATGAAAAAATAAAGGACTATTTTGATAAATTTGAATTAGAAAATGATAATTATTTAGAAGATGATGGCGATTATGAATATATAAAAATAAATACCGATGAATTAATTGAAAATATTCAATATTTATTTGATTTTTATAATAGAGATTTTGATAAAATAATCAATAAAATAATGAATATCAAAAGAATAAAAAAACAAATAAAAAAATTAACAAACAGAATAAAAATCAAATCGACTAGTAGAAAATCTGTTAAAAAAATACATTTCAGTAGAAATAGTAAATCAAAAAATAGTATGAAAAAAAAAATGATCAATTTTGAATTATACAGAATAATATACAATTATTTAAATAATCTGTCACAAAAATACAATAAAAAATTTAAAGAAAATATAGATTTATATTTTCCATTATTAGAAAAAATAATTATTTTTTTGAAAAACGGAAAATCATTCGAAGATTTCAAAGAAATTATGGTTTATATTGAATCACATGGATTATTAATAAATAAAAATATGAAAAAATACGGCAGATTTTTTCTTTTTACTCCACCATTTTCAGTGTTATTAGACATATATTTAATATTACGTTCATTTAAATATAAAAATGCAAAATTAGTAGTATCATTAGTTGGTTATAATCATGTTTTAAATATGATTGATTTTTTTAAATCAAATAGTGAATTGTATGATATATATGTATTTGACAATGACAATGAAGATTATGCTAAAAAAATAGAAGGTATAGAAGGTGATTTAAATAATCAATGTATTAATTTGAATAGAGCATTTAATATCAATGATGAATTAATTGATTTTGATATGAGTATTTTACAATAAATAAAATATAATATAATAGAAAAATTGATTTTTATTTTTTATAAAAAAAAATAAAATACAAAATAAAAAAATGTCAAAAATTATTAAATTATTCGACTTTATTGACAACGAAAAAGAACGTATTATGTGCGAAACTGCTTACATATCAATCTCTCAATTGAATTTATGGAATTTTATGAAAAATTATAAAAATGAAAATTTCGTATATACTGATTCAATCGAACTAATAAATATATACAAAAATATTGAAAAACTCGGGTTTACAGAACATACAGGAATGACATTCAGTTTTATAATGCATATTATGAAATTTATTTCAGAAAATAATTTATATGAATATAAAAATATTTATTTGAAGGAAAAATTAAAACAAGAAAAAATAAATAAAAAAAATAAATTTTATTTATTTTAGTTTTATGAAAAAAAAATTGATTGAAATATTTACATATTTTTTATAATAAAACAATATTCTTATAAAATGACAAGACCTTTGAACACTTTCAATTTTATTACAGACTACAATGAACGTCTGATGCATGAAACTGCTCTTATTGCAATTACACAATTAGAATTATGGGATTTTATGCAAAACTTTTCCGGAGAAAGTTTCATGTCTTCGAGACAACCTGAAATTATGCAAATTTATTTAAAAATTGAGCAACTTGGATATGGTCTACACAGTAGCGCATCTTTTGGTTGTATAATGAGAAGTATGGAATATATTGCAGTAAATGGTATTGATGAATATCGAGAATATTATTTATCAAATTTTAATAACAATAATAACGTGAATAATAACACGAATAACATGAATAATGACAACAACAACAATGACAACAACAACAACAATAACACGAATAACAACGCGAATAACAACGCGAATAACAACACGAATGACAATAATCAAATATAAATTTTCAAACTAATCATTTTTCAAAAGAACTTATTATTTCATCAATTTGAATACAATTATTAATTATTTCTGTTGGCAAAATTACAAGGTTCTCTTTTTTTTTAATTATATTATCAACATCATGAAACCCCATTAATTTATATACAGAATCATCTTCTCTATATTTTTGATTTATATTTGTAAAATCATGATCGAAATGTTCCCAATTACAAAATTCATATATTTTTCGAATAATATTTTCAGTATTTTCGATTAATTCGTCGTATTTTATAAAAAGAAAATTATTGTTTTGATTATTTTGTTTTGCATATATAAGTCCATTAATAGAACGAATAATTGGTTCACTATTTGGATCAAATATACGATTCAAATCATAGACCACATTATTTTTCTCATATAATTTGCAAAAAGATTTTACAATATCTACTATTGAACGTTCTAACACAATAATTTTGAAGTCTTTGTCAATATAATTTTGCAATAATTGAATATTATCCGGAATTGTCCATGAACGGCATTTATCCACAATAATTTTCTCTGTTTCTTCAATGTCTTTATAATAAATACGAGGAATTTCTGAAATTAAATCTATAATTGTTTGTTGTCGATTATTTGCATTAATTTGTTCATTACATTTTTTAACATAAGATTGTTGCATATCCCACATAAGTTGACAAACAGCGGAATTGCCTTCTGCATGAATTTTCGGATTTTGGCATAATATTGCAGATAAAAGTGTAGAACCAGAACGAGGTAATCCACTGAGACAAATAAATTGATCGTACATATATTTATTTGCAATAAATATATTTATGTTAGTTTACAAAGTAAAAAATATCATTACACATCCGGCTCCGCCACCACCTGGTCTTACATTTTTTGCAATTTTTTTCGCCGGATTACCCATATCACCATCAAATGCGCCTCCTCCTCCTCCTCCATAATATCCACCACCTCCTCCACCACCTGGAAAAAGATAATAATTATAAGGATTTTTTAAATCATTGTCGTTTGTACGGTTCGATTGATTATAATTTACGAAATTCTGTAATATATCGTTACTTGAAAAAATATATATTCTATCTCCACTACCACCTTTTCCACCACCTATTCCACCATCACCACCATTTCCACCACTTAAATCAAAATAACCACCACCACTGGCACCTCCTGTTTGCATTGATTCACCATTACCATTATTTGGAGTATAGAGTACATTTTTATATGTATATGGTTGTCCTGGGTCCATATCATTTTTAAAAGTATTATTATATCTTAAATCGACTGGACAACTGAATTCAACAGAAAAACCACCATATGCTTGTGAAATATTATTTTTAGCCGGAGACATAACTCCGCTTGAATTACCTCCAGATATTAAAATAGACCTCATTTGATTAAAATTTAGTGAACGACGCGTAACTAAATCTTGGGGAACTAATTCTTTCGGTATAAGCGACGCAATCGAAAACAAGATAGGCCATAACGCTGTTACGGCCGCCTGTATAGCACCACCGCCACCACCTAGATAATTATCTATACCATATCTGGATCCTGCCCCTCCATAATATAAATTAGTATATTTATTTTTTATTCCATCAGCAGCATTATAAGCAGTAGTTGAAGTAATATTAGTTATTTCTTGTGTTGTAGTTCCTCCTGTTAAAGTTTTTGATACTTTCACTGTATTATTTCCTGGATTTGATTGACCATATTGCCATGCACCTACTACATTTATTTGAAATTTATGAGAAGTTGTAGCACTAAAAGAAATATCATAACTTTTGACTTCTCCACCTTTACCAGTATTATAAGATTCAGTCCATAAATGTCCAGGTTCTCCTGAACCCACTACAAATATTTGTTTTATATTTATATTTTTATTTGGTACAGCATTAAATGTTCCTATTCTGAATCTTATCATGTAAGTAACGTTATCACTCATTAAAATAGGCATATCATAACCAGTAGAATTAATACCATTAGTAGGTATTCCGGTACTTATGATAGTAAATGGATTAGATGAAATATAAGTAGCATTATTATATATACTATAATTATTTTTAGTATTATATTTAAATACAGTTTTATCTGGTTGAATAGCTCTATACAAAACTACATTACTAGGAGTAGGAGTTTCATTTAAACCTTCTTTAAAAGTTTCTATTCCATAAGGTTCATACATTTTTTTAAAATTAACAATTACTAAAACAACAAACAAAATCAATAAACCAATTATAAAAAAATTAAATAGATTTTTTTTATTAAATTTCATATATATATATATATATATGAATAAAAAATTGATAATTATAAAATATATTTATACAACATACAAACCACAATATAAATGGCATCAACTAAATCAAAAGGAGGAATCACTGAAGTTCTACTGATATTACTAGGATTCGTTATAGCATCATTAATTGTTTCAATAAAGCGATATGCTGATCTTGTCAATGAAAAATATGCTTGCTCATAAATTTCTGCAAATTAAAATGTGTCAAAATATTCTCTTTGCGTGCTTCTTCACCTAATATTTCCCATAATGCATCATCCGGCCATATTTGTCTCCTATTATCCGGGTTCTCTAATCCTTTTTCTTTTATATATTGCATTAAAAATTTGGTTACATCTGGTCTTGATATCATTGTTTCTGTAGGCACATTCATGAATTTTGCTAAAAGAGAACTTATTTTCGCTGGTTGTGTAAACCCTTTTTTTTTCGCTGGTTGTTGAATTAACTTACTTTTTTCTTTTTTCTCTTCTTTATCAATAATTCTTTTCGCAGTTTTTTCAATATATTTTAATTGTTTTATCATTGCATCTGTTGTTTTTTGTTGTAAAATTAATTGTTCAGTAAGTAATTTAATATTTTGTTGAAATTTTTCATAATATTTCGGTATTGTGCTAACAGAATTCATTTATCTTTTGTAAATAATAAAATATAAATGATTTAACGAAATTCGCAAAAAAAAACCCCTTTTGGGTTGACTTTTATTTGGGGTTTTTTATTGTAAAAAACCTACCTACCTACAATTAATTTTGAGCGCGGCACAACTACTTGAAGCCGCTAATTGTTTTATCAATTTTATTTGCTTCAGTTACAAGCAACACATCGATTTCTTCTTCGGATAGGCGTGTAGCTGTCCCGTCGTCAAGCAATATAGTTATATCGTAATTTTCATATCGGTAGTCTTCCTCTTTCAACTTTTTCCCTTTTTCCACCGCTTCTTTCAATGAAATGAACCAGCGAATCATATTGCTATTTACAGACCATGACACTATCATAAATATCTTCGGTCCGTCTCTTATCATCGTCATGTCAATCTTATCCTTTCGCTCTTGTTCCATTTGTTCAAAATTAATTCGCGACATTATATTATTTTATTGGCTTGTATAAAGATGTAAATTAACTATCTATACGAAAAAAACTTCAATTTTTTGTGTTTTTCCTCTTTTTATTAGAAACCGAATCATAATCGCGAATTGTCTGCAATATTTCTGCGGGATATCCCATATCGCGCAATACACTAAACGCCCCCTGTATTTTAGAAATTCCGCGCCCAATTTTGTATGTATAGCGTATTTCGCCATCCGCATTTTGCATAGCTTCCATTCTCCAATTTCTTACTGTTGGCACTTTCTGCAAACGTTTGCAAACAGAAACATAATGAGTTGTCAAAATGAAATCAACGTTTTCATATTTAGACAAATAATTCAAAAATGCGAATGCAGATTTTGTCGCTTCTTCTGGATTTGTACCAGAGTACAATTCATCGAAAATACAAAAATGTCGTTTATTCTCAATGGACGTGCTTACAGAATCATTATTAATGGCATCCAATATTTCTTTGCATCGCCTAGATTCGGCTTGAAACAGACTATCACGTGCAGAAGTATCAGGAATATTCAAATATGAATGAATATGCGTGTAAGGTTCTAATTCGCAACTTTTGAAAAATCCACAACCAAATTGTTGGGAAAAGAGAACGTTCAAAATAGTTGTTTTTAAAAATGTGGTTTTACCTGCGGCATTAGGACCTGTAATCACCATATTTTTGTCCATATTACAATCGTTTGACACATAAGATTCATGCATATGTGCAGGATAATATTGCGCCAAAATTTGTTGTTTTTGAGAACCATACTTCGTATAATTCACCCTATTTTCACACAAGTTCTCATGAATTCCTAACAGATTATTCATATATCCTTCGAAACCAAAACTCCAATGAATTGAATTACCAATTTCATAATTTTCGTGAATTTCATAGAAACATCGCAATAAAAGTCCGATTTCCGTTACTTTTCCGAGACTGGGTTCAAATTTGGCAACTTTCGACAAAATTTGGCGCAATAAAATTAAATTGTCCATATGATAAAACAGGTCGCTATTAAATAAATCATACTGTTGGCAGTTCTCCGACAATTGAACAAATTGTTTCATACTTTCAATGGAATAATCCAAATAATTGCGCATTTCAATAATTTGGTCATTCATTTCTCGAATATTTCTGTAAAATCTGATACATGCAGTATAATTTGTGTAACATTGATATCCATAAAAACAGATCATCATTATAAAATAAACCAAATTTTGCGCATTGAAATTTCGCAACATTGTAACGGCTTTTCCGATGAAATGATATTTTGCTAAATCGCAGAGAGTGTCAATATAAACTGTGAATGAAATAGGAACGCCTTGTATTTTCAATATAATGAAAGGTGCTAACAGAAATATAAATGGGATAATAAGAGCCAAAATAGGGGACGTCATATTTACAAAGGACATTGTTTGAAGAAAAGATGGCATTCGGTTCAAAAATTTGAACCATTCCACATCCATGTAAGAATATTTTTCGAGAAAATCTTTGTTTTCTTTTGTATTTTGCCAAACATTCATTATTTTTTCGTAATTTGGAGAATATACTAATTTATGAATATCCATGTTTTTTTTGTAGGTTCTCATATTTTGTAAAATATTTTGTGTTTCATTCAAATATGTTTGATTTGATGTAAAATGTTTTTTCCAAAGAGGAATCGTTTTTTCTGCGAATTTATGTTTTGGTTGAAAAATATAATGATAAATAGGTTTTTCAGATTCGGTTGCATCGTCTTTACTTCTTACAGATGATGTTTTAATTAATTGATCTAATTCTAAATCAGTTGCAACATTTTGAGGTAGTGAATGTAAATTATCGCTAATATAAGAAATGGGTAATTTAAATTGTGTTAATTCTTTTTTTAGTATTTCTTCTTCTTGATTTTTTGTAAAAAATATATTCATATAATATTTTATAGAAACGTAAAACTAGCTACAAACGCAGAAAATTCAATCGCTAGCAAAAAAATTGAATGCCTTTTTTTCAGTGATTCAATAAAATACATATCATACAATCAACTATTTAAATTGTGCTAAAATGAAACAAACTCTTCCTGCCAAGTATGCGAAAATGACTGTTTGCACATTTTGGATATTGAAACAACTTAAATCTATGGGAATGCTAACAGATGAACAAATGACAGAAGCAGCTACGGAATTCAATTTGACGAAAGATTGCGAGGATCAAATGCTTTATTTCAAAGATGTAGTCGAGAACTTCAAGGATCACGAGAATTATCTCAAAATGTATGCGAACATGAGTAAAACAGATCCAGATGACGAAGAAGACACTCCGGTAAAAATATCTTCGTCTACTCAAAATATATCGAAAAAACAGCCAAATCAATCACCTAAATCTGGAGATATTAAAAAAAAAACAAAATTATCGGAAGATGAAATTTTCAGCAAAATTATGGATGATACTGATTCGGAAAGTGAAGAAGAAAGTGAAGAAGAAAAAACGCCAGTTAATTCAAAAATAATTACAGTAAAAAAAGTAAAAATAGTTGTTAATTGTTATAAAAAATAATGAATTATATTTTAGAATATATTTTATAAAAATATGTGTAATTGAAATATACAAGCCTTTATATTTCAATTATTTTTTTACTATAATTTTTATAAAAACTATAATATCTACATGTAATTATGCAATAATTTCACCATAAGCAGAAGGCAATTCATCAATTTTAATTTTATAATGGTTCTCAATATCTCGCATCAAATGGATATCGCGCTTAGTAACAAAATTAATCGCCATTCCCTTACGCCCCCAACGTCCACTACGTCCAATACGATGCAAATATGTATGCACACATTTTGGAATATCGAAATTAATAACTGTGCTAACATGCTGAATATCAATTCCGCGCGCAGTAATATTAGAAGATATCATAACCCGATATGTTCCATTTCTGAATAGTTGAAACTCGCGTTCTCTATCTGTTTTATCCATTGATCCATGAATTCCGCAAACTGAGAATCCGTCTTTCGTCATTGCCTCGTGTAAATCTGCAACACGCTTCACACTATTACAATAAATAATACTTTGTGAAATACTTATCGTTGAAAAAAGATCCTTCAATACATCGTATTTCATTGTGTCTGAACTAACAGCAATATAATACTGCTGGATACACTCTAAACTGAGTTCCTCATTTTTCATTATAATACGTACCGGATCACGCATGAATTTTTGCGTAATATCAAGAACTTCGTCTGTGAATGTAGCACTGAATATGGCAACCTGAATTTTATCATTAAAATACTGAAAAATATTGTAAATCTGCGTCTTGAATCCCTGAGAAAGCATTTCATCCGCTTCATCCAATACCATTATTTTGACAAATTCACCTGACAAATAACGTCTACGAAACATGTCGTGAATACGTCCCGCGCAACCTACAATAATATGTGGCGGATTTTCTTTTATTTCACGATAATCATCATTTATAGAAGTCCCACCAATAAGGGTTTTAATACGTAGTCCTTGCATCATACTACCTAAATGCGTGACAACATTACATGTCTGCTTTGCCAATTCATGTGTAGGCGAAATAAGAACCGCTTGCGTTGTCGCAGATTCTACATCTATAATTTGCAATGTGCTAATAGAAAAAGATGCGGTTTTTCCCATTCCAGATTGAGCCTGTGCAATAGTATCACGTTGTTTTATGATATTCGGAATAGATTTTTTCTGAATATCACTAGGTTTTTCATAACCATATGAATAAATACCTCGTAAAATTTCAGGTTTCAAATCCAAATCATCCCAATTTTCAATTTGAGGTTCTCCCTCAAATTCTAATACGTTCTCGTTTTTCATATCATTTTCCATATTATGTATCTATACGAATTATTTGTTTAACTCTTTTTTGATTATATTTATATCTTTTGACAAGAATATTTATATTCGACAAAAAAATATTCAACAAAAATAAAGGTTCTCTAATTCATTTTTCAATAAAAAATAATATAGAATCTAATTTACAAATTATATTAGTAATATGTCAATTGTAACAATTCCAAAATCTATACCAATAATTCATTATTCATTGAATGATTTCAACGAATTATTATTCAGCGAATCATTCTCATATTCATTAGATAATGAAACAATTAAAAATATCGAAAATTTAGCCCAAATATTGGGCATTTCATTAAATTCATCTGTAAGCACAATGTCAAATTCAAATTATGATTATCCTGTAAGAAAACCCAGAATAAATGCTAACAGATCATCTTCCAATAATATTGGAAGAAAAGTTTTGGAAGAATCATGGTTACAACCAGTATTCAAAACCACTGTAATTGAAAAGAAAGAAGGAACTATGCCGGAAATTCACACATGTCTCAATAAATTATCGGAAAAAAATTACGATAATAACAAAACAATTCTGTTGGAACTTATTAGAAAAGAAGATATTTCAAATCTTCCAGAAATTGCAAACAATATTTTTGATATTGCAAGTACAAATAAATTTTTCAGTGAAATTTATGCCAAATTATACAAAGAACTGCTAACAGAGTTCGATATATTCGACAATATTTTACAGACTTTTTTGACAAATTTTTGTGATACTATGCGCAATATAGTTTACGTAGATCCTACAAAAAATTACGACGATTTTTGTGCATACAATAAGAAAAACGATTCGAGAAAAGCGACAAGTATGTTCATTACAAATCTAGTGAAAAAAGAGGTTTTATCCGTTGAAACTCTCGCAAATATTATTATTCAGATTCAAACAATTATGAAAGAATATATGGAAACTGCTAACAGAACAAATGAAGTTGAAGAAATCACAGAGAACTTGTTTTTATTAATTACGCCGAATTCGGCATTATTGAAAACATGGGCATTAGACCAATGGAATGATCTGTTAGCAAATATACAGATAATTTCGCAATGTAAGGCGAAAGACCACGCAAGTTTAACTAGTCGCGCAATTTTCAAGCATTTGGATATGTTGGACTCGTTTCAAAATGTAAAAAAGTAA
>Ga0214919_10005061_pt1 | contig 18944 bp, 17 predicted proteins | sample LL1503_MetaG_FD_177994 | JGI IMG/M metagenome (GOLD analysis project Ga0214919, IMG submission 177994) | Freshwater microbial communities from Lake Lanier, Atlanta, Georgia, United States - LL-1503 | ecosystem: Environmental > Aquatic > Freshwater > Lake | place: USA: Georgia | collected...
GTGACCGCTACCTGAGCTTGAGTCGGGTCAGCGTACACCAAAGCCCCATCCTTCAGCCTCTGCAAAATAGAGTCCCCACCAAGGGAGACTTTCTTTCCGTAGATCGACTTCACCGAGGAGGACTTGGCGCCGCCAACGGTTTGCGAGTCGACTTGAATTGGCACGATCACCGGCCCCTTGGGGGTGATGATGCTGGTCACGATCTCGTACTCACCAGCCGTCTTACTCTTGAGCACCATGGCCGGCTGATAGATCGCAAGGATCAGTTGGCGCGGCGTGATGTCACCAAACTCCTCAGCGTGTTTTCCCAAGAAGACTTTCTCGATGATGCTGGTGTCGATCTTCAGCATCTGGGTCGGCTGACGGAGCATGGACAAGACGTGCGGGGTGCGGCCGATTGGAACTGGCAACACGTCCTTGTTTCCGTTTTCCAGTTCACTTAGCACAGCCTCAAAGGCTTCTGTTGCTGTCTCGATATCTTGGTTCTGAATGCTCTGTGAAGACACCAGATCCAATGACTTGTTCCGCTCGCCAATGTAGCGGTCCAGTCCCTGCCGCTTGCTGGTATCAGTAGCTTGCCTTACCGAGTAGCTTGGCCCTTCAAGCTCATCCCTGCCTCGGCCTTCGCCAACAGCGCGCGTTTTATCGCCAAGAATTTGGCCTGTGCTTCGGCCTTCTGGGCCGGTGTTAAAACCACGGGTGGTCGAGTCGTAGACCGCTTGGCTGATGCGCTTTGATTCGAGTTCTTTGTCGGTTGCATTTTGAAGTTTCTCCTTTAAACCTTCTCTGTTGACCACTGGAATGTCTTCAAGTGGGACCACGGCAAAGTTGCCGATGCCTCGGCTGTTATCGACCGCGACGATGCCGAACAACGGGTTGCCTGCAAAAGTTTCTTGCAGCTTGAGTACAGTTTCGTTTGACCCTGCATGGCCTTTGACCAGAGCGTCAAGCGCAACAGTCCGCCCGTTCTGCGGGTCCATGGCTCGCTTGAATACGCCGCCGACCAGAGAGTCAACGGGTTCGCGGTACACCTCGGAGGTTTTTATGAAATTCGACTTTAAATCCTTACCGCCCGGCACCATGTTCTTTGACTGGAACTCCGTGCCTGTTACCGTCTCTCCAGACTGGCGTTCTGCCACTGCTTGGGGCCCAGATCCTGAGTCGCGTAAACCTTCCGATGTGCGGGAGAAGGCTGACCCAGTTGACAAGGTCGAGTTCGAAAGGGTCTTTGAGGCGTTTGCTGCCCTGCCCTCATACGCGCCCAAGCCCTCAGAATAAATCTGCTTCTGGATTTCAACCATCCGGCTTTTGATTGGGCTCCTCGGCATCTCTCGTTCAAAAGAGAAGATCTGGTGGCCCAAGCTTTTAGCAGCAGCCATCTCAGGCGTGCTGATCTAGATCTCGGCAACCGTGCCATCAGGCAGTTGGTTGCTCAGCGTTTCGTTATCATGTTGTCGGATGAAAGCTCCCCGCTCTTCTCCTTGGAGCGGGCCAGATTGCCCAGCCGGCTGGCCAGACTTTTCAATTGCTCCGGCGTTCTGCTTTCCAGCCACTTGTCGTGCTTGTCTTGGTCCAGATTCGGCTGCTGCGCTGACCCGGCCTCTTCAGCAGTACTCGTCTTTGGCAAGCTCGGCTTCGATGGCGGCACTGGCTTCTTGGCGGATGCGACGAGCCTCTGTCCGTTTTGCAAGAAGCTCGGGGGCCCCTTCTCCTGCTTGACCATAGTCATACTCCTCTTTGGATGGGAAGGCCATGTGGCCCTCGGCTGCGTCAATGGTACAACCTTCTAACGTTCGACACGTGCGGCGGGCCAAAGTGCAGTAGCGATCACTGCCCAAGCAAAGGCCATCTTCCGAATTTGTGACATGTGGTTACTTCTGGCTTGGTGCGGGGATGTTGTACCTGTCAAGGCCCCACTTCTCGAGCCTTCCATCACCGACGTAGCGAAAGGTGGACCTGCCATCTTCGGCTCGATATACCTTCCCGACGGTGAGTTGCTGCATGGTTTGTTCCGTGACTTCGCGAAAGATGCCACCTTCGAGGAAGCTGGTCTTTCCAGTGCGAACGTCTATACGGAAGACCTGCCCATCCGGTGCGGTGTGCAGTTGGAAGCCTTGGGTCGGTGGAGGAGCACCGGCTGCCGAAGCACATAACGCGAGCAAGAGCGGTAGCACTAATGTGTGGAAGAACCGACGCTTCATTGTAAGCACTCCTATACCGCCCAACTCAATCTAGTGAGACAAGTACTTGTCTCACTGTCGTAGCGCTGGTCTCGACGTCGACGTCACCCGAACTGAGTAACAAAGTCAGCAAGACCGCTTCTAATATGGCTCAGCCCGTACCCCGTATGCATGAATGAGATTAAAACTCGGACTCCGTCGGGCAATGGATGGCGCTAGTACGCGTTTCCAAGTCACGCCACACAAAGCATTTAGCATATTGGATTGAATACCTGTCTTTGTGTGGAATTCTAAGAACCAAAATTTCACCTTTTTCAAGTTGAAATTTTTTAACAGTAGGTCCTGCTTCAAGGGCAGCAGAAACCTTCTCTTCTCTAGCCTTTCTGGCTTTTTCTCTCTCGGATGCTAGTTCTTGGTCGCTCTGCCCGCAGCCGCTGACCATAGCTACAACGAAGCTGGCTACCAGCCCGACTAATCGGTAGCACGCACATTGGAGATAACTGGTTTTGGTCATGGATTTGAATCTGTAATAAATCCTGAAATGGGATATTCCAGAACAGGATACAGCATCCATGGATGCTTTTGCGCAAAGACCGGCGAATGTTGTTGCTAAAAATGCTCAAGGACGCTCGTCTTGAGCGTGGTCTTCGCCAGCTCGATGTGGCGTTGGCGCTGGGGCGTCCTCAGTCGTATGTTGCCAAGGTTGAAAGCGGAGAGCGCAAAGTTGATTGCATCGATGTCATCGACTTCTGCAACGTCGTCAGCCTAGACCCTGTGAAGCTGGTCAAGCGACTGAAGTAACAGCTGCTTTCCGCTGCTGAACCGCCAGCACCTTACCCGTTGTACAGCTATCCAAGTAGTCCGCCCAGTCCTGCATCATCTTGGTCCGCTGCTTGAGGTAGGTCGCATGGTTGTACGCCGCGCTCACCTCGTCACGCTCTTGGTGCGCCAGTTGCAGTTCAATGTGGGCGTGATCAAAACCCATTTCGTGCAGCGATGTCGAGGCCACGCCTCGAAATCCATGGCCGGTCATGCGCCCCTTGTAGCCCATGCGGTCCAGCGCTCCCAAGATGGTGTTGTTGCTCATGGACTTTTCATGGTCGCGCTCACCCGGAAACAGCAATGTGCCACGTCCCGACACCAATTGCAGTGTTTTCAGCACGTCCACCGCCTGGGTGGACAGAGGCACGATGTGCGGCGTTTTCATCTTCATACGCGAAGCGGGTATGTCCCAGCGCCGCGCTTCCAAGTCAAACTCAGCCCAGCGCGCACCGATCAGCTCTGAGGTGCGAACAAAGGTCAGCGCCATCAACTTCATGGCCAAGCGTGTCACGGCCGCGCCTGCATAGCCTTCGATGTGTCGAAGCAACTCGGGCAGCTCCTTGGCACTGATACGGGCGTAATTGCCCGCCTTGCGGGACGCCAGCACATCGCTAGGCTTGATATCGCTGGCCGGATTGCGTTGGGCCAGTCCATGTGCCACTGCGTAGCGGAATACCTGCCCCGAGGTCTGCAAAGCCCGTTTGGCAATGTCCAAGGCCCCCCGCTTTGAAATCGTCTGCACCATCGCCACCAACTCATGGGCCTGTATCTCGGACACCGGGCGCGCACCAATCGCGGGGAACACGTCCGCCTTGAGGCGGCGCATCACATCATCCGCATGCCGCGCACTCTTGGCACCGTGCCAGTGCTCCCACCAAAGCAAAGCCACGGACTGGAAAGAGTTTTCAGCCGAAGCCCGTTTGGTGATCTTGTCGGTGGCCCGCTGCGCCATTGGGTCCGTGCCGCTGGCCAACAGCTTGCGCGCTGCGCCCATGCCATCGCGCGCCTGTGCAAGTGAAACGTCAGGGTAAGCCCCCAGCGACATCACCTTCTCTTTACCCAGGAACCGGTATTTCCAGCGCCAGAGCTTCGATCCAACCGGGTTAACCAGCAAGTACAGGCCCTTGCCGTCGCTCAGTTTCACAGGCTTGTCGCTCGGTTTAGCCTTTTTGATGGCGGTATCAGTCAGGGACATAGGACACTCCAGGGGTTGTATTTTGGCGATACCCCCACTTGAGTACCCCCATGCCCCCAAAGATACCCCCAACCGGCGCAAGCTGGCAATAGGGCCTCTTGGACGTTAAAAAACAAAAAAGCCCCGTAAACACAAGGTTTTCGGGGCTCTTTAAGGGCTTTGTTGGACTACAAAAACCCCATATTTGGCGGAAACGGAGGGATTCGAACCCTCGATGAGGCTCTACACCCCATACTCCCTTAGCAGGGGAGCACCTTCGGCCACTCGGTCACGTTTCCTATCGCATCGATTCCAGCCTGATTATGTCACGACTGCGCCGACGCATCGGACGGCGACGCGTCGAGGTCGAAGGCCTTGTGCAGCGAACGTACCGCAAGCTCCATGTACTTTTCATCGATCACCACCGATGTCTTGATCTCGCTGGTGCTGATCATCTGGATGTTGATGCCCTCTTCGCTCAGCACCCGGAACATGCGACTTGCCACGCCCACATGGCTGCGCATGCCGATGCCGACAATGGACACTTTGCAGATCTTGGTATCGCCCACCACTTCGTGCGCACCGAGTGCCGACGCCACAGTCGACTTCAGCAGGTCGACCGCGCGGGCATAGTCGCCCCGGTTGACCGTGAAGCTGAAGTCGGTCTTGCCGTCCTTGCTGAGGTTCTGAATGATGACGTCGACGTCGATGTTGGCGTCGGCTATCGGCCCGAGGATCTGGTACGCAATTCCGGGCCTGTCCGGAACCCCCAGAACCGATATCTTGGCCTCGTCGCGGTTGAAGGCGATTCCCGACACGATGGCTCTTTCCATTTTTTCGTCTTCCTCATAAGTGATCAGGGTGCCGGACCTGGCTTCCTCGTCGATGTCGATATCCCACGGCGTGAAGCTCGACAACACGCGCAGCGGCACTCGGTACTTTCCGGCGAACTCCACCGAGCGGATCTGCAGCACCTTGGAGCCCATCGACGCCATCTCGAGCATTTCCTCAAAGCTCACCGTGTGCAGGCGCCGCGCCTGGGCCACCACGCGCGGGTCGGTGGTGTAGACGCCGTCCACATCGGTGTAGATCAGGCATTCCTGCGCCTTCATCGCCGCAGCCACCGCTACCGCCGAGGTGTCGCTGCCGCCGCGTCCAAGCGTCGTGATGTTGCCGAACTCGTCCATACCCTGAAAGCCGGTAACGATGACCACCTTGCCCTGATCCAAGTCAGCACGCACCCGCTTGTCATCGATCGATTCGATGCGCGCCTTGGTATAGGCGCTGTTGGTACGGATGGGCACCTGCCAGCCGGCGTAGCTGACCGACTGCACGCCCTCGGCTTGCAGCGCGATGGCGAGTAGCGCCGACGAGGCCTGCTCGCCAGTAGCCGCGAGCATGTCGAGTTCGCGGCTGTAGTCGTCGAGCGGCTTGGCCGGCGCAAGTTCTTTCGCCAGCCCGAGCAGGCGGTTGGTTTCGCCGCTCATCGCACTGGGCACGACGACCATCTGATGCCCGGCGCGGGACCATTTGGCGACGCGCTTGGCCACGTTGCGGATGCGTTCGGTAGAACCCATCGACGTGCCGCCGTATTTATGAACTATCAGTGCCATCGGAATTGTTGGAAAAACGGAGAAAGTGGCTAGCTGTCGACGCCAAGGGCAGGAATCGGATGGCGCAACCAACCGTCCAGCAGCTGATGCGCCCGCCGGTTTCTGCTAGCCCTGCGGACCGGAATCCAGCGGGAAATTGTACCAAGCCAGCGCGGGCCCTTCGCGCGACACGAAGCCGCCCCCGACCTTGATGCGAATCTGGTGCGCGCGCGTGCTGCACGCCGCTATCTGATCCAGTAACTCCGACAACTGCGCTGCGCTGGGGGCCACCGCATGGAGCGACTTCAGCCAATGGCGCAGCAGGTTGGCCTGGCGGTCGCGAGAAAGGCACTGAACGCGCGCGATCAGCAGCGGCCCTTGCGGTGCAGCGAGTTCCAGGTCCTGACGGGCCAGTTCGACGAGCAGCGACTGCGACTGCGCACAATGACGGGCGCTGCGCGCAAAGGTGTCGCGAAACTGGGGAAAAGCGGCGTCCAGCGCGGGCAGCAGCAGTGCCCTTATGCGGTTGCGCGTCAAGCCCTGGTCGGCGTTGCTCGGGTCCTCGACATGGCCCACGCTGCGCTGCGTGAGCCAGGCCCGGATGTCGGCGCCGCGTACCTGCAACAGCGGCCGATGGTAGACGGTGCCGTCGCGCTGCCAACGCGCGGGCATGGACGCCATTCCCGGCAGACCGGCGCCGCGGCTGAGCGCCAGCAACAAGGTCTCGACCTGGTCGTCAGCGTGCTGCGCCAGCGCGACGCTGCGCCACGCCATGGCGCCAAAGCCGTCGTCGAGCGCAGCGCGCAGCGCCGCGTAGCGCGCCCGACGCGCGGCCTGCTCGGGGCTTTGACCGCTGGCGTGGCGCGCGTCAATGCGCCGCACGGCGAGCGCAACACCGAGACCGGCACATACAGCCTGGCAGTGCGCGGCAAAGCTGTCGGCAGCCGCCTGCAATCCGTGGTGGACATGGATCGCGCCGACCTGGCCGGGCCATTTGGCGGCGCAGGCCACCAGCAGCGCAGTGGAATCTGCCCCACCGCTGTAGGCGATAGCAAGCGGCAGTTCCGGCTGGAATGACCCGACCGCCTGGTCGAGCGAGATCGTCATGCCGGCCGGTGCCCGTGGGCTACCTGCCCGCAGCCTTGGTGTCGGCTTTGGTGTCGGTGAATCGGCCGTAGCTTTGCAGCCGCTCGTAGCGCCGGTCCAGAAGGTCCTTGACATGCATGTCGCTGAGTTGGCGGTAGGCGTCGTTGAGGGCGCGCTTGAGGAAGGCCGCCATCTGCTTAGCGTCGCGGTGCGCGCCGCCGACCGGCTCGTTGACGATCTTGTCGATCAGCCCCAGCGCCTTGAGCCGGTGCGCGGTCAGCGCCAGCGCGTCGGCCGCGTCCTGTGCCCGGTCCGCTGTCTTCCACAGTATCGATGCGCAGCCTTCGGGGCTGATCACCGAATAGATCGCGTATTGCAGCATCAGCACCTGGTCGGCGACCGAAATGGCGAGCGCGCCGCCAGAGCCGCCCTCGCCGATGACGGTGGTGATAATCGGAACTTCCAGCTGCGCCATCTCGAAGATGTTGCGGCCGATGGCCTCGGACTGGCCACGCTCCTCGGCGTCTATTCCGGGGTAGGCGCCTGGCGTGTCCACAAAGGTAAAGACCGGCAGCCGGAATTTTTCCGCCGTCTTCATCAGGCGCAGCGCTTTGCGGTAGCCCTCGGGCTTGCACATGCCGAAGTTGCGCAGCCCACGCTCCTTGGTGTCGCGTCCCTTTTGCTGACCCAGCACCATGCAGGCAACGCCATTGAAACGCGCCAGGCCGCCCACGATGCTCAGATCGTCCGCAAAGTGCCGGTCGCCGTGCATCTCGACGAAGTGGGTAAAGATGTCGTTCACATAGTCCAGCGTGTACGGTCGCTCGGCGTGGCGCGCAATTTTGGTGATCTGCCATGGCGTCAAGACACCGTAGATATCGCGCGTGAGTTGCTGGCTCTTCTTGCTCAGCTGTTCAATCTCAGCGGAAATATCGACCGCCGATTCGGTCTGCACATAGCGCAGCTCCTCGATCTTCGACTCCAGGTCGGCGATCGGCTGTTCGAAATCAAGAAAGGTTTTTTTGCCCACGGATGGCTCCATTCACTGGCGGAGGAAGGCCCGCTGCGGCTGCCCGCGTGCGGCTGTCAGTACTCGACTGGCAATGGATCCAGCGACCGCCAAATATACCAAGTCGCGACGCTGCAAAACGGCGTCCAGGCGCCGGCCACCTCGCGCGCGTCGCTGCGGCTCACCGATTCACCCGAAAAATAATTTCTGCTGATGCCGTTTATCAGGCCCACATCGTCAAGCGGCAGCACATTGGGACGCATCAAATGAAATATCAAAAACATCTCGGCCGTCCAGCGGCCGATGCCGCGGATGCCGACCAGTTCGGCGATGATGCTTTCATCGTCCATCTCCTGCCACGCAGCTACCCGAACCGCTCCGCTGTCGAAGTGCAACGACAGGTCGACCAGGTATTCCACCTTGCGCGCCGAGAGGCCCGCTGCCCGCATATCGTCGACCTTGAGCTTGAGGACACTGGCCGCATTCAGCTTGCGCGGCAGCAGCGCGAACCGGTCCCACACGGTTTGCGCCGCCTTGACCGATATCTGCTGCCCGACGATGCTGCGCGCCAGCGTACTGAAGGCATCGCCACGCGTTTGCAGGCACGCGCCGTCGGAATGGGAAATCAGCCGCTTCATCACCCGGTCCTTGCGCGTCAAGTGCTTGCACGCTTCGTCCCAATAATCGGGCCGGGCCGGCGCAACCGCGACCTTCACACCGATCGCTCCCACTTGGTGCCGCCAGCCGAGTCCTTGAGCAGCACCCCCCGGGCGGCCAGTTCGGCGCGGATACGGTCGGCCTGCCCGAAGTCCTTGGCCGCCTTGGCCGCCTGACGCTGCGCGATCAGCGACTCGATGCCGGCGTCATCGACCGTGCTGGCATCCAAAGCCGCCTGACCCGACGCCTGCAGACGGCCCTGCAGGAAGTCGCCGGGCACGGACTGCAGCAACCCCAATATGCCACCCAGCGCCCGCAGAAGTTGGGACAGCGCCGGCGAACCGGTCTTATTGACCTCGCTCGCAAGATCGAAGAGAACGGCCACCGCCTCCGGCGTGCCGAAATCTTCGTCCATAGCCGACTTGAAACGCGCGGCAAAGGGGCCGCTCCAGTCGACAGTCGCATCGGCGCCTGCAGCCACCGATTCCAGCGCGGTATACAGACGCTTGAGGCCCGCGCGCGCGTCGTCAAGATGCACATCGCTGTAGTTCAGCGCGCTTCGGTAATGGGCACGCAGCAGAAAAAATCGCACCGTCTCGGCGTCGTATCGAGACAGCACTTCGCGAATGGTGAAAAAGTTTCCCAGGCTCTTGGACATCTTTTCGTTGTCCAGTCGGACGAAGCCGTTGTGCATCCAGAACCGCGCCAGCGGCTTGCCGGTGGCGCCTTCGCTTTGGGCGATCTCGTTCTCATGGTGCGGGAACTGCAGGTCGGCGCCACCGCCATGGATGTCGACGCTCTCGCCCAGCGTCTGTCCGCACATGGCCGAGCACTCGATATGCCATCCCGGGCGGCCCGCGCCGTAGGGGCTGTCCCACCGGGCGTCAGCCGGCTCCGATTCCTTGGCCGCCTTCCACAGCACGAAGTCCAGCGGGTCTTGCTTGCCGTCGGGCACCGCGACGCGCTCGCCTGCTCGCAGTTCGTCGAGCGACTTGCCCGATAGCCGTCCGTAGCTCGCGAACTTGCGCACCGGAAAATTCACATCGCCGTTATCCGCCCGGTACGCCAGCCCGCGCTGCTCGAGCTTGCCGATCAGGCCGAGCATGTGGGACACATATTCGGTGGCACGCGGCTCGACGGTCGGCGGCTCTATCGCCAGCGCCCCGATATCTTGGTGCATCGCAGCGATCATTTCGTCGGTGAGTTGCCGAATCGTGACCGACCGCTCCAGCGCGCGCTTGATGATTTTGTCGTCAATATCGGTGATGTTGCGCACGTAGCGCACCTGCATGCCACTGGCCTTGAGCCAGCGCTGCACCACGTCGAAAGCCATCATCATCCGCGCGTGCCCGATGTGGCACAGGTCGTAGATCGTCATGCCGCAGACATACATGCGCACATGGCCCGCGACGATCGGTGAAAAGGGCTCCAGCGCACGCGAAAGCGTGTTGTAGATCCGCAGGCTCATCGGCAGCGCGTCGGCGTTTGCAAGAAGGCAACGAAAGAGACAACTGCCTCGTAAAGCATGGGGCGCATCAGGTAATGAAAGTGGGGATTTCCCAGCGGGGGTCGGACATCGCTGGGCTACAATTTGGTTCAGTATAAAGCCCCGGTGTCCGGGTTTGCAACGCGCCGGGTTAGGAGACTTCATCATGCACACAGCCCGCGGCATTGGCCTATGCGTTCGCACAGGCCTGCTCGTTGCGGCGTTGGCCGGGGGCCCTGCATGTGCCGACGATTACGCCGGCGTCAGGCAACTGATGCGCAATGGTCAACTGGCGGACGCTCTGACCCAGGCCGAGCAATACCTGAGCAGCAATCCGCGTGACCCGCAAATGCGTTTTCTGAAGGCGCTGATACAGCAGGACGCGGGGCAGCAGGCCGAAGCCATTGCCGCCTATACGGCACTCACGCAGGAATACCCGGAGCTCTCGGAGCCCTACAACAACCTGGCCGTGCTGCACGCCGCTCAGGGGCGCTATGACCAGGCACGCGCCGCGCTGGAGATGGCGATACGGACGAACAAAGACTATGCGGTCGCGCATGAAAATCTGGGCGACGTCTACCTCGGCCTAGCGGGCTTGAGCTATGGACGCGCGCTGCAACTCGACGCCGGCAACGTCGGCCTGCTCGCCAAGCAGTCGCGGTTGCGCCAGTTGGCGCTGCCGCAGCCAAGGTGACCGAGCCCATCGTAAGGATCCCCGCATGACAATGTCTCGCCGTACCACGCTCCTGCTGCTGGCTTGGGCCAGCCTGCTGAGCCCACCCGCTTCGATCGCGCAGACCGAAGAAGCTCCGCGGGTGAAGTTCAGCACCTCGGCGGGGGACTTCGTCGTCGAGTTGTATCCCGACAAGGCACCCAAGACGGTCGAAAACTTTTTGCAATATGTCAGAGACAAGCACTACGACGGAACGATTTTCCACCGCGTGATCGAGAACTTCATGGTGCAGGGCGGCGGCTTCGATGCTAAATTTTCCGAGAAAAAAACCCGTGCACCGGTCGTCCACGAAGGCCGCGACGCGCTGGCCAAGGGCGGCCTGCGCAATGTGGTGGGAACGCTGGCGATGGCGCGCACGAGCGACCCGCAGTCGGCAACTTCGCAATTCTTCATCAACGTCAAGGACAATGCCTTCTTGGATCCGACGCTGATACCTCCCGGCGACCCGGTGCCCCGCTTCGAATTCCAGGGGCGCGTCTATGAGAACACGCCACGCGCCAACCTGATGGGATCACCGCAACTGTTCGGCTACACCGTATTTGGCAAGGTCGTCAGCGGCATGGAGGTGGTGCAGAAGATGAAACTGACGCCCACTGGCGCCGGTGGACCCTTCCCCTCGGACGTTCCCAAGACAACCCTGCTTATCAACTCCGCAACTTTGGTGAAATAGATCATGAGCAATCCCCAAGTCGAACTGCATATCAGCCATCTGGGCGTGGTGACGATCGAACTCGACGCCGAGAACGCGCCGCTGTCGACCGCCAACTTTCTGGAATATGTCGCCAGCGGCCACTATGACAACACGGTGTTTCACCGGGTCATACCCGGCTTCATGGCGCAGACCGGTGGATTCGAGCCCGGCATGAAGGAAAAGAAAACCGGCGCGACGATCGCCAACGAAGCGGCCAACGGACTGAAGAATCTGGTCTACAGCGTGGCAATGGCGCGCACCAGCGACCCCCATTCGGCCACCGCCCAGTTTTTCATCAACCTGAGCGACAACGATTTCCTGAACCACAAGCAAGCATCGGGTTCGGGTTGGGGCTATGCGGTCTTCGGCAAGGTCGTCGGCGGCTCCGACATCGTCGAGCAGATAGGCAAGGTTAAAACCGGCCGCAAGGGATTCCACGACGATGTTCCGAAGGAAGACGTGCTGATCGAGAAGGCCGTCGCCCTCTGAGCCGGTCGCCCGAGCTCGAGGCAGGCAAGCCGTGCACGCACAGCCATCGCCGGCATCGGGTGAGCCCGCACAGGAACTCGCGGCGCCAGCCGACTGGCACACGATCGATTTCATTTCCGACCTGCATCTGCACGACAGCGCACCCGAAACCTTTCTGGCCTGGCAGCGCTACATGCAGCAAACGCCTGCGCAGGCGCTGTTCATACTGGGAGACCTGTTTGAAGTCTGGGTTGGTGACGACAGCTTTGAAGGCGACAGCTTCGAAGCTCTTTGCGTGCAGACGCTGCGAAAGGCCGCCCAGCGGATGGACCTATTCTTCATCTGCGGCAACCGCGACTTTCTGGCTGGGCCGGACTTTGGCATCACCTGCGGGCTGCGCCGGCTTGGCGACCCGACGGTGCTGGACTTTGCGGGCCAGCGCTGGCTGCTGTCGCATGGAGACGCGCTGTGTCTGGCGGACACCGAGTACCAGGGCTTCAGGGCGCTGGTGCGCAGCCCCGCATGGCAGCAGGATTTTCTCGGCCGCCCGCTCGCCACGCGTCGCCAGATGGCACGCGAACTGCGCGAGCGCAGCGACGCGCGCAGGCATTCGCAATTGCAGAGCTTTGATGTGGATCCGATTGCCGCCGCAGCCTGGTTGCAGGCAGCCGGCGCCAACTGCCTGATCCACGGCCACACGCACCGGCCTGCCGAACACCGTCTGGGTGAGTCGCTTCGGCGGGTGGTGTTGAGCGATTGGGATATGCGCGCGGCGCCAGCGCGCGCCGAAGTGCTGCGCATCGAACGCGCGACCGGCGCCGCAGTGCCAACAGTGCGCCGTGTGGCGGCAGCCTGAGGCTGGCAGCCGATGCTCGCGCGCTGGTTGCATTCGCTGCGCGGCAGGTCCAGGCCTTGCGATATTCCGCAAGCACTTTGGAGCGACACGCTGGAACGCTTCCCGTTTCTGGCCGAGCGCGCCGGCGCCTCACTGCCCGCGCTGCGCCAAATGGCGCGGCAATTCCTAGACCAAAAGGAGTTCCATGGCGCGCAGGGGCTTGCGGTCAGTGATGCGATGGCGGTGGCCATTGCATCGCAGGCCAGCCTAGCGGTGCTGCATATAGAGGCGCCCTACCGCGGCCTGGACTGGTACCAGGATTTCGTCGGCATCGTGGTGCATCCCGGCGCGGTGCTGGCGCAGCGGGAGAGCGTCGACGAGAACGGCATCGTCCATTCGTACCGCGAAGCGCTCAGCGGCGAGGCGATGCAGGACGGGCCGGTCACCCTGAGCTGGCAGGACGTGGCAGACTCCGGCCGCTCGGCAGCCGAAGGCTACAACCTGGTGATCCACGAATTCACGCACAAGATCGATATGCGCGACGGCGTGCCCGACGGCTGCCCGGCACTGCCGCCCGGCTTCATGGGGGCCCGCTCACCGGCCATGGCGCGTAGCGCCTGGGTGCAGACGATGCAGGCGCAGTACCAGGACTTTTGCGATCAGCTCAGCATGGCCGAGCGCTTCGGTGGTCAAGCACCATGGCTCGACGCCTATGCGGGGCACTCGGTGGACGAATTCTTCGCCGTCGCCAGCGAGGCCTATTTTGTCAACCCGGCCAACTTCGGGCGCGACTTTCCAGCGCTGCTGGCGATGTTCGACGCGTTCTTCCGAGCAGGCCCGGTTTCAGGTTGAGGCCAGCCAGCGCGGCTCAGGGTTTGAGCAGCAACTTGAGCACATTGCGCAGGCGCCTCTCGTGGGCTGGATCGAAGTCACTGGCCAGCACGCGGGCGACGTCCTGGCCCCATGTCTGCGCCGGCGAAGGATCGTTGCGTCGGGTGAGCAGTTGCAGTTGCAGCATGCGCCGCGCGGCAATGTGCTCGGCCGGCGTCGGGGCTTCGGCCGCCATCTCCAAGCGCAGCAGCGCCACCTGCGGGTCGGCGCCCGGCGCCGCGGCGACGGCCTGAAGCCAGGCGGCACGGGTCGCTGGTGCAACCCGGGGTCCTATATCCTGCGCGCTCGGCACCCGCATCGGGTCGCGTTTTTCCCAAGCGCTGAGCAACTGCCCCAGCGCCTCTCCATGGGCCTGCGCCGCCAGTTTGCGCAGCGCCAACTGCGCGCGCTCGAGCGCGTCGCGCTGGGCGCGAAAAGCGGCGTCGCCCAGACGCGGTGCCGGGGGTTCATCGAAACGTGTGGCACGGTCCTCGCGGCCGCCCAAGCGCCGCTCGCCGCCAGCGTCACCCCGGGCCGCGCCGAATGCGGGACGGCCAGCGTCCCTGCGGTCGCCAAATTTTCCCCCACGCGCGCTGGCAGCGGGCTCGGACTTCCTCATCCCCGGCCGGTCATCGCCGCGCACCGCCAGCACCGGTTTCGGCGGTGGTTTTGGCGCTGCCGTAGGCGCCACTGGCGCCGCATCAGCGAGCTGCGGCGCGGGTGCGTCATCCGCCGCGACGGCCCCCTGCGCGCTCACGCTATCCGTAGTCAGTTCGACCTGCGGCTCTGGCGCCGGCTCTGGCGATGGTGCAAGCGCAGCGTCGCCCGATGCACCTTCGCCCGGCCCTGTCATTGCCGGGCGTTGCTGCTCGGCGATAGCGGCGGCCCTGGCCAAGTTCTGCGCCTGCGCCTGTCCGCGCAAAGCGGCGTCCAGCGCGCCCATCGCGGCGCGAATGCGCTGCGCATCCCCCGACTGGTTGGCGACCTCGAGCGCCTGCGCTGCGTCGATAACACGCCGGTCGTGCTCGCCGACTGCCGCGTCGGCCTTGTGCCGCTCGACGGTCTTGCGCTCAAAGGCCTGGTCTATTGGCTGGCGAAACGCGTCCCATAGTTTTTGCTCGAGTCGGCGATCAACTGGCACCGCCTGCGCCTGCGCCTGCCAGCGCTGCTGCAAGGCCTTGACGGCGTCGACCCGCAGGAGCGGCGCTGCGCCTAGCAACCCGGCCTCCTCGATCATCGACTCGCGCAGCTGAATGCTGCGCTGTTGCAGCGCCTCTAGCGGCGCCGCAGCCGACTGCATGGCGGCCAGCCACAGCGGCTGCAGTTCGGCAAAGGTCTTTTCGCTGGTATGGCCGGCGTCGCGCCAGCGTTCACCAAACTCGTGCAGCAGCCGGGAGAAGCCGCGCCAATCGTCGTCAAGCGCGGTCTTGTTGGCGTCGGCCCAGGCACGCAGTTCTTCGATCAGCGCCAGGCGCTTGGCGCGCGTCTCGGCGGCCTGCAGCTTGAGATTTTCGAGCCACGCCTCGACCACCTTGTGCGCCTCGTTGCAGGCCTCGTCAAAGCGCTTCCACATGGCATGGTTTGGCACCCCACCCTGGTCGGTCTGCTTCCACTGCTCGCGCAAGGTGCGCAGCGCCTCCTGCATCTTTCTGCCGCCGATCGCCTGTCCCGGGGGCCGCGTCAGAAGCGCTTGGGCACGGCCGACCAGTTCCTCGCGCAACTGGTCGGCGCGCCAACGCTGCCAGCCCTCCAACTCGCCGGCTGCCGCCAGCGCCGCGTGGGCCTGGTTCTCCAGCCGATCGTCTATCAGGCGCCCGGAATCTTTGAGCGCACTGCGCAGCGCTGCGGCGGCGCCGGCGCTAGCCTTGCCATGGCCCTCGGCGATCTCGGCTTCGAGCTTGGCCAGCACCGCACGCACGGCAGCGCTTACCTGGGCGCGCAGTTCGGGGTCCACCTTCGGCTTTTGCGCCTTGGGCGACGCATCCGCGGGAATGCCGCGTGCCTGGCGCAGTTCGTCGGCCCAGACCGGGACCGGTGGCAGGGGCGCAGTCGCTTCGCCGGCGGCCGCCACCGCCTGGGTCAGCGCCGACTGAAATGCCTCCCAGACTGCCAGCAACTGTCCCCGCGATGCTTCCAGCAGCGGCGGAAATTTCAGGTCGACGCTGGCCCAGTTGGCATCAGCCAGCAGGGCGGTCGCCTGCGACTGCCAATGCGCCACATCGCTGCGCAAAGCCTCCCAGACCGCCTGCGCAGCGACCCAGGACTTGGTCGAGAGCACCTCGATGCGTTGGGCCAGCAAGACCGCCGCTTCGCGCTGCACCTGCACCCGGTGCTGCAGGTCCTCAATCACGCGCACCCGGTCGGCTAGTGACCCCTTGAGCGTCAACAACGGCTCCTTGCTCAAGGGGGCGCCCGCCTTGGCCGCGTCGCGCTGCCAGGCCAGAGCGTCGGCAATGTTGAGCTTGGCCAGCGCCAGCAGACCCTGCGCCTTGACGGCCCACTCGGTGGCGACCAGTTCCTGGCCCTTGGCGCGACGGATCTCGTCGAGTCGCTCCCGCAGCGGGCGGGCGGCGCCCTTGTCACGCGCCGAAAGCTCGCGAAACACTTCCTGCAACTGCTCGCTGGCGGGTTCGGTAGCCAGCCAGGCGCGCACCCGCGTAGCGCGTTCACCCGAGGTAGGCGCCAAGAAGGCCCCGCCGGTGAGTGCGTCAAGGTGTCGGATGTCGTTGTTTTTGTGGGGTGCGGTCATTCTCGCGAGGGCATCTGGCCCGTGTTTCTGGCAACCCGGTATTCTGACCGGTATTTGACCCGCTCTGCCAGCTAATTGCGCCCGAGGCGGCAGGCCAGCTTAGGACGGAAGCGAAAATAAGAAGTGAATTTATTATAATTTAATAGTTATATGAATTGAACCTAAAATTCGGCCAACCTGTGGAAGCAAGGGTTAACCCGTGGCGCCGCCGTTTCAGGCGGATCCGGACCGATGTCGGCCGCATGGCTCCCTGGCTGCCGGATACCCACCCATTCAAATGCCGTCTCCGTCTGCGCCACCCAATGCGCTGCACGAGATGGCAGCCTGATCGAAAGCGAGAGTTATGAAATCTTTGAGTACATTCACCCGTGGGCTGAGGATCGTCGCCTCGGATGTGGCACATGGCCTGTTCGACATCACGCACAACGGCTTCGCCATGCTCGGGTTGGCAGTCTTCTTTGCGGCCGTCACGCTGGTGCTCAGGCCAGAGGCACGCCAGCTAGGCGAAATCCAACTGGTCGAGTGGTTGCACTCACGCCAAATGGCGCTCGGTCTGGGCGACGTACAAGGCTCAGAACGCGCCACCGCCAGCGACCCCAGTGACTTGCCCAAGCAGCAGGCGACCGTGGCCCATTGGCTCGGCAAGAAATACCGCGTCGCGCCAGAGCCGCTGAGCGCGCTGGTGGCCGAAGCCTATGAACTCGGCCGCCGCGCCAGGCTCGACCCGACGCTGATCCTAGCCGTCATGGCCGTCGAGTCAAGCTTCAATCCATTCGCCCAGAGTGAGATGGGGGCGCAAGGCCTGATGCAGGTCATGACCAAGGTACATGGTGATAAGTACGAGGGTCTGGGCGGTGCGATGGCGGCATTCGACCCGCTGAGCAACCTGCGCGTGGGCGTCAAGGTGTTGCAGGAATGCATCGCGCGGGCCGGAACCGTGGAGGGCGGCCTGCGCCTGTATGTGGGTGCAGCCGCGACCAGTCCGGAAGCCGATGGCGGCTACGCGGACAAGGTGATGGCCGAGCAACTCAGAATCCAATCGGTGGCTGCCGGGCAGAAAGTGCCGCACTGGTCCAACCCGGCGACGCCGGTGGTGGCGCCGGTCCAGCCCCTAGGCGCCCAGGTGGCCTTGGCGCTGCGCTCCTGAAACCGCCAACCGCATCAAAACCCACCCTTAACCCCGAGCCCCGCACCATGTATGACCGATCCAAGCTAGTCGCGCAGACCGACCCTGAACTATGGGCCGCCATCACGGCTGAAAATGCCCGCCAGGAACAGCACATCGAGTTAATAGCCAGCGAGAACTATGCGTCGCCGGCTGTGATGGCGGCGCAGGGTTCGCAACTGACGAACAAGTATGCCGAGGGCTACCCGGGCAAGCGCTATTACGGCGGCTGCGAGAATGTCGACGTCGCCGAGCAACTCGCACTCGACCGGGTGAAACAGCTGTTTGGGGCCGATGCCGCCAATGTGCAGCCGCATTGCGGGGCTTCGGCCAACGAGGCGGTCTTTCTCGCCTTTTTGAAGCCCGGCGACACCATCATGGGAATGAGCCTGGCAGAGGGGGGGCACCTGACGCACGGCATGGCGCTGAACATGAGCGGAAAGTGGTTTAAGGTCGTGAGCTACGGCCTGAATGCCCGCGAAGAAATCGACTACGAGGCGATGGAGCACAAAGCCCACGAGACCCGGCCCAAGCTGATCATCGCCGGCGCCTCGGCCTACTCACTGGCGATCGACTTCGCCCGTTTCGCTAAAGTGGCGCGCGATGTCGGCGCCATCTTCATGGTCGACATGGCGCACTATGCCGGCCTGATCGCGGCGGGCCTGTACCCGAACCCGGTGCCGCACGCCGACGTCGTCACTTCAACTACCCACAAGAGCCTGCGCGGGCCGCGCGGCGGCATCATTCTGATGAAGGCGGCGCACGAGAAGGCGATCAACAGCGCCATTTTCCCGGGCCTGCAAGGCGGGCCGCTGATGCATGTGATTGCCGCCAAGGCCGTCGCCTTCAAGGAGGCCCTGGACCCCGGCTTCAAGTCCTACCAGTTGCAGGTGCTGCGCAACGCCGACATCATCGCGCGCAGGCTCACCGAGCGCGGCCTGCGCATCGTGAGCGGGCGCACCGAAAGCCACCTGATGCTGGTCGACCTGCGGGCCAAGGGAATCACCGGTAAGGAAGCCGAAAGCGTGCTGGGCAGCGCCCACATGACGATCAACAAGAATGCGATCCCGAACGACCCCGAAAAGCCGATGGTGACCAGCGGCGTTCGTATCGGAACACCGGCGATGACGACGCGCGGCTTCAAGGACGAGGAGGCGCGCGCCACGGCCGAACTGATCGCCGACGTGCTCGACAACCCGCGCGACCCCGCCAACCTGGAAGCGGTTCGGGCCAAGGTAATTGCGCTGACCAGCCGCTTTCCGGTCTACCGCTAAGCGATGGCCACGACGGCGCAACCCCCTTACAGCGCCGCGCGCGCCGGAGCCGGCGCGCCGTGAAATGCCCTTTTTGCGGCCATTCCGAAACGCCGGTGACGGAAACCCGGATGGCCGAGGACGGGGACTTTCTCCGCAGGCGACGCCAGTGTG
>Ga0214919_10005063_pt1 | contig 18928 bp, 51 predicted proteins | sample LL1503_MetaG_FD_177994 | JGI IMG/M metagenome (GOLD analysis project Ga0214919, IMG submission 177994) | Freshwater microbial communities from Lake Lanier, Atlanta, Georgia, United States - LL-1503 | ecosystem: Environmental > Aquatic > Freshwater > Lake | place: USA: Georgia | collected...
CGTATGGGCAAGATGAAGGGCATGGGGCAGATTGTAACTTGGTCTATTGTAGATGAAACACAGCATGCTGAAGGTATGATTAAACTATTCCGCACTTATATTGAAGAAAACAAGGAGATTTGGAATGATACTCTCAAAGAAAAGATCTACTCGATTGCGGAGAAGATGGTTAGTCTGGAAGACAGGTTTATTGAGTTGTCTTTCCAATCTGGCGCTATTCAGGGGTTAACAGAGCAAGAAGTTAAAACCTATATTCGTTATATAGCTGATAGACGTCTAATTAGTTTGGGTCTTAAAGGCATATTTAAAGTTAAAAGAAATCCTTTGCCTTGGGTAGAGGAAATGATTAATGCACCTACACACACTAACTTCTTTGAGAACAGAGCAACAGATTATGCAAAGGGTGCATTATCCGGAGGGTGGCATGAAGTATGGGGTAAAGCAGCATGAAAAAATTTGATGAAGTTAGGGAAAGAAAATATCCTGACGGTACATTAATTAATAAAAAATTACCACCTGCATATGCAGTAGGTAATGCTAAAGAAAATTGTGCAAATTGTGGGGCGTTTGTTCCAGGTACAAAATATTGTAAAACCTGGGATGCCAAAGTGAAACCTAATTATTGGTGTAAAAAATGGATTCCGATACAGAAACAAAAGTGATATCTTTTCTCGATAGAAGACGAGCAATATGTTATTCATGTGAGCATTTAACTACATACGTTGGAATAAAATCTTGTTCTAAATGTGGTTGTGCAATATGGGGAAAGACTATGATGCGAGGGCAGAAATGTCCTGAGGGAAAATGGGATGCCGAAAAAGATTGATTATGCCCATATGACGGCAGCAGAGGCATACTCAGAACTATCTCATGCAAGACGATTAAAAGTTGGTGCTATTATAACTAAAGATGACAGAGTCATTTCAATAGGTTATAATGGCACTCCCTCCGGCTGGGATAATAACTGCGAGGATGTAATTGTCGAGGAAAGCACATATATCATAGATATGGGCGGTCCCGAGCATAATATGGCAACGTATTCTTTAAAAACAAAACCAGAGGTTATCCATGCTGAGGCAAACGCTATTGGTAAATTAGCAAGATCATCTGAATCAGGAGAAGGTGCGACGATGTATATTACACACGCACCTTGCTTTGCCTGTGCAAAGATGATTCATGTTGCGGGTATAAATAAAGTATTCTATAGGAATCAATATAGAAATAGCGATGGTATAGAATTTTTAACTAAATGTAATATTGAAGTGGAGAAAATATGAATAAAAAGCGAATAGGAATAACTTGTTCTACATTTGATCTTTTTCATGCTGGTCATGTAATCATGCTAGAAGAAGCAAAGCGGCAATGCGATTATTTAATTGCAGCAATACAAACTGATCCTACAATAGACAGACTATCAAAGAATAAACCTGTTCAATCTATAATTGAACGACAAATACAGGTAAGTGCTTGCAAGCATGTAGATGAGATTATTGTTTATTCTACAGAAAAAGAACTGGAAGATATCTTTATGGCATTGCCCATTGATGTACGAATTATGGGTGAGGAATATAGAGATGTAGAATATACTGGCAAGGAAATTTGCGAAAAAAGAAAGATTGAAATATACTTTAACAAACGAGATCATTTCTTTAGTTCTTCAGATTTACGGTTAAGAGTTTTTGATGCAGAAGCAAAAAAGAGAGGATTAGAATGGCAAAAAATAAACACCACGAATGTGTCGAATGTGACGCCGTCTTCAAGATAAGTTACGACTTAGATAATCATCATTATAAAGTATCTTTCTGTCCTTTCTGTGGATCAGATATAGATCAAGATTTAATTGATGAACAATACGAAGACCTCGAAGACGACGAGTAAGTCTTGTCCTAAATGTGGGACATTACATAACAAGCCAGGCACATATTGTAGCAGGGCTTGTGCAAATTCTAGGCAATGGACGCCAGATCAAAAACAAGTATTCTCGGAAAAGCAAAAGGAATACATGGCTCGAGATGAGTCAGAAGAACACAGATACAAAAAATCCATACAGACCAAAATGCTTATTAAAACTGGTCTGATGGGCAAAGCACTGGCAACGGAAAGACTCGAGGATGTTATGACAGATCCCGATGATTACTTTCTTGTACCCCCTAGGGATGAACACGACCGCTTTTCAGAGGACGGTGACGTCTGGGAGATCATATAAATACTAATTTAGAATTGGTATTTTATGTGGTTATATAATAATTCTCCTTTAGAAATAGTTCCAGAAGATGCATATGGTTATGTGTATTTGATTACAAATACTGTTACTGGACGAAAGTATATAGGAAAGAAACTTTTTTGGTTTAGAAAGACTAAACAAGTTAAGGGAAAAAAGAAACGCATCAAGGTTGAATCTGATTGGAGAGATTATTGGTCTTCATCCGATGATGTTAAAAAAGATGTAGAGACTCTTGGTGCGGATAAATTCACACGAGAGATACTACACATATGCCCCAATAAAGGGTTATGTAATTATCTTGAAGCAAGAGAACAAATGGATAGACGAGTTTTAGAAACAGAAGATTACTACAATGGGCAAGTGCAATGCCGTGTACATAAAACTCATATAAAGAACTTAAAGGTATAAAATGCCAATTACAATAACAGGTGGTGCAAGTTTTAGCGGTGGTTCACGCCTATATGTACCTCCGCCTCCTGTTTTGCCCGTTTTAGATTTGGATGCGGCAAATTATTCAGTAATGCCAACCTCAGGCGATGCTATAGTAGGAACAGGAACAGGTAATTATACTATTAATGTGGTTAACCCTAATTCGAGAATTAGTAGGAATAGTGCAAATGGAGGAGTGTTTAGAGTAACGACTGCTAGCGCGAATGACTTCTTAACATTTGGCCCTACTTACAGCAGTTCTCAAGCATTTACTGTGGGTATGGCATATAAGTATAATGGAACTACTCCTGGCAGATTATTAAATGCTAACTCAGCATCTCCAGATTTTTTAATGGGGTTGTGGGGCTCAAGTGGTTGTAAAATGGACATCGCTTATGGAGAAGCATTTACAGGTTCAAGCTCAACTACGGCAGATACTAATTGGCATTTCATATGGTTTACCAATACTGGATCTGCAGGTGCAAGTAAAGCTAAAAGTTATATAGCGACTAATACGGCACCATCTGGAACTGCAGGTACAGGAGCCACAAACAATGGATTCTCAGGATTAAGATTATTTGGTAGATATTTAAATGGTTCTACTAGCAGTGAACAAGTTGATGCAGATGTTGGTTTTGTTAAAATCTGGAATGTTGAGCTTACCCTCGCACAAATACAAGCGGAACACGCTTTATATAAGAGTAGATTTGGATACTAATGATCTTTCCAATTATATTATTACTCACCGCCTTAGTAATCTCCGGCATAGCAGGATATTTTTCAATCATAGGATTGACCTACATATTCTCTGCTAGCCCACTACCCATCTTTATCATGGGTGCAGCACTTGAATTGGGCAAGCTGGTGACAGCATCGTATGTTTACCGACAGTGGGATAGCATAAATGTATTGATGAGAACGTACTTTATCGTTAGTGTGGTGGTTCTATCGTTGCTTACATCCATGGGTATATTCGGATTCCTGTCTAAAGCTCATAGCGATCAAAATTTAGTATCGGGTGATGTAATTGCTAGAATTACAGTATATGACGAAAAGATTAAAGTTGCCAAGGAGAACGTAGATGCAAACCGCAAAGCGCTTAAACAAATGGATGAGGCTGTGGACCAAGTCATGGGTCGCAGTCAAGATGAAAAAGGTGCAGAAAAAGCAGTGGCTATTCGGCGCAGCCAACAGAAAGAGCGTACTCGCCTACAGGAGGAAATCCAAACCTACCAGGCAGCAATTGGTAAGCTTAATGAAGGTCGTGCGCCAATCGCAGCTGAAGTACGAAAAGTCGAGGCCGAAGTAGGTCCCATTAAGTATATTGCTGCATTTATGTATGGGGCAACGGACACAAGTATACTTGAAAAGGCTGTTTCGTGGATGATTGTTCTAATAATTGTGGTTTTCGATCCTTTAGCCATTTTATTGGTTATAGGGGCGAACTCTATGCTTAAGAGTGATAAAAAGCGATCAAGATACAGGAATTTGAGGAATTCAATAGAAATTGACAAAAATGCTGTTTTTTCGTTCAAGAACAAAGACTTGAATTAATATAAATATAAGAGATCAAATAAGAGAAAACTATGGCTCTAACAAGAATTAAAACCACTGGAGTTGAATCTAATTCCATATCTACTGCTAAGGTGGTGGAAGACCCGTCTCGTCTGTATTATGCAAATACTAGAGTACAAGCAAATGTAATTGCACTTTTAGTTAGTCTCGCAGGAAATAATATAACAATCGAAGCAAATGGTAGAATTAGCGCAACTGCTACAAGTGGCGGTAGTGACGAAGTAGATTCATTCTTATTGGCAGGAATGTAAGGAAATAAAATGGCGAACACATATAAAGTCTTAGGGCAAGCATTTCCAAATGCGAATACAAATTTTAGTTTATATACAGTGCCCGCGGCAACAAGTGCAATCGTATCTACATTAAATGTATGTAATACTACAGCATCAAATGTGACATTTAGAGCGGCTATTAGACCCGCAGGAGAAGCATTAGCAAATAAACACTATATTGTATATGATACTGCTTTACCTGCACAAGACAGTATTGCATTATCATTGGGCATGACAATGGGAAATACAGATGTATTAACAGTATATTCGTTTCTAGGCAATGTTAGCTTTAATGTATTTGGTACGGAGATTACGTAATGGGGTTTAAGTTAGGTAGTGCTAGAAGATTATCATTTAATAGATTAAACTCTGCCAACGTAAAAACAATACTAAGTGTACCTCCAAGACTTTATGCCGAGTATTTAGTTGTAGGTGGCGGTGGTGCAGGTGGTGCATATGGTGCAGGCGGGGGCGGTGGCGGCTATTTAACAAGCAATCTTAATATTATAGCAGGAACAACATATGTTATAACCGTTGGCGCAGGGGGCGGTGGCGCAGTATCTCCCAGACAAGGTTCAAATGGTTCCAACAGTTCAATTATTTCAAACATATCGCCCCTCGCAAATGTAATATCATATGGCGGCGGTGGCGGCGGAGGAAGTGGCGATACTGCTGGTGTAAATGGTGGAAGTGGCGGTGGCGGTGGTCAAGGATATTCTGGCGGCTTAGGTATATATCCTGGTTCTCCATTTATAAGCGCATCTAGACAAGGATATCCTGGCGGCGACGCGGTTGGCGGGGGTAATTATCTTGCCGGTGGCGGCGGTGGCGCAGGTGCAGCAGGGGGTATAGGCTTCAATCAAAGTGGCGAACCTCCAGCAACCGCAGGAAATGGTGGTAATGGATTAGTATGGTTAAATGGTGTGTATTATGCCGGCGGTGGCGGGGGTAATGGATATCCAGTCGGATACCGTAAGGGATATGGAGGTCTAGGCGGTGGAGCAACTGCTCCAAGTGATGCAATCAGTCGCCCCGCAAATGCGTTAATCAATACAGGTGGAGGTGGAGCTGGAGGTGGCTATGGAGATCCAGTAACTAACTTTATTGCTGGAAGTGCCGGCGGATCCGGAGTTGTTATTATTAGATCTTTGGTTGATGGTGCTACTACTGGATCAAATGTACTTGTTACCGGCACAACATTAAACGGAGATGCTGCAACCGAATATAAATTCTATTCATCTGGCACAATCACATTCTAAAAGTATATGACAACAAAAATAATCATATCACAAGTTACAATACCAGTAGCAGCTACTACAGGTACAGTTGTTACTGTACAACAAGATGGTACATTAGCAGCAAACGCATCAATACAAGTTCAAGGTGGTAGTAGTGATACTCATCCATTTTTACTATCACTATTGTAAGGAAATAAAATGGCAAAAAATTATAAAATTCTAGGGCAACAAATGCCCACAGCAAACACATATTTTGATTTATATACTGTACCTGCAGGTAATAGTGCAGTTACTTCTACATTAAATGTATGTAATACTACAGCATCAAATGTAACCTTTAGAATTTTAGTAAGACCGCAAGGCGCAGCAGCAAACGTATCACAGGCAATTGTATTTGATGCAGCATTGCCAGCACAAGATGCTATTGGCCTTACTTTAGGTATGACACTTGGTGCTACAGATAAAGTTACAGTATATTCATGGCAAGGTAACGTAGCCTTTTCATTGTTTGGAACAGAGATCTATTAATGGCAATTCGTCGTCATACTAGTCGAAGTACCGTATCTATTAATAATAGAGTAAATTCTGCTAACCTTTCCTTGATACTATCAAGGAACATTCTAACTACGATGGATTACTTAGTTATTGCTGCAGGCGGCGGTGGGGGTTGGGATGTGGGCGGTGGAGGTGGTGCCGGCGGATATCTTGCAGGAAGTATTAGTTATCCGTTAGGATTTAATACCGGCGTAACACTAACCACAGTAATAGGTGGAGGTGGTATTGGTGCCCCTGGCGCAGGCCCTCCAACTACCGCAGGCGATGGCGCAAACACAATTTTATCTGCACCTGTTATTACTACAGTTACTGCGTTAGGTGGGGGCATGGGAGGTAGCTATCCTGGACATAATGGAAGATATGGTGGATCTGGTGGTGGTGGTGGTGGATATACGGCGCCAACTGCCGGTGGTGGAAGCGTACCGGGTCAAGGATATCCAGGTGGATCAAATCCGTCTTTGCTGGCCGCGTCGCAAGCTACGGGAGGCGGTGGCGGTGGTTCTGGAGGTGCAGGCCCATCCGCAACAAACGTCGGCGCTGGTAATTTTATCCTTGGGGGACCTGGTACACCTTCCACAATATCTGGATCTAATGTAGTATATGCGTCGGGCGGTAGAGGTGGCGGTGATAGTTGGGGAAACCCTGTAGCACAGGGCGCAGCAAATTCCGGAGATGGCGGAGATGGAGAAGGTAACTCAGGTGCAAGAAATGGTGGTAGTGGTATAGTAATAATACGATATGCTAATACATTTGGTCAAATATCTGCGAATACAGGTCCAGTTCAGTATTATAACGCAAACGGTTATCATATATACAAATTCATATCATCCGGCACAATAACATTGCCATCAAACTAACTAATAAATATGCAGACAACAATCGCAGAATTTGTCTTAAGTAATCCGGCTAACATAAACGCTGAGACTTTAGGTACAAGCGACCCTACCCTTGCTAAGCAAGCATTCGAGGCTCGTATTACTTATGACAATATTATAACGGAAGCAGACCCAACGATGGTCTATATAAATAATAACACAATAATTGCCTGGTATGAAAAAGATGCTATGGTAGGATTCATTTAAGGAGAGTAAGAAAATGTCACATTTTGCACAAGTAGTTAATGGAACTGTAGCACAAGTTATTGTTGCTGAACAAGATTTCATAAATTCTGGAGCTGTTGGTGATCCTAGTCAATGGGTACAAACAAGCTATAATACATATGCAGGTGCTCATCGCAATGGCGGTACACCATTACGTAAAAATTATGCCGGTATCGGTATGGTTTATGATGCAGGTAGAGATGCATTCTATGCACCTCAACCATATCCAAGCTGGACTTTGGATGAAGCAACTTGCATTTGGGGCGCGCCTGTTGCACAACCAGATGTTGTTCTTCCAACAACCGAAGCAGACGGTACAGGTTGGACATGGGACGAAGCAACAGTAAATTGGACAGCTGTAACTATTCCAAAATTATCAGCTTAATGATTTGATTAAGCAAAGACCCGGCATCTGACCGGGTTTTCTTGACTTCTGCAGTCAAGTGTTATATAATTAGTTCTGTGATATAGAAATCCCCCAAGAAAAAGAGTACTACAGCACCCTTTTTCTCAGTTTTCTGAGGGGAATAACCATAGGAGAAAATATGAATCTAAGTTTGAAAACTAATACTCTTAGAGTAGTAGATTGGTCAGCGAGGATGTTAAGAATAATTGGTTTATTACTTGTAATGTGGATAGTGTTTCTTGTATGTGATGAAAAACTCACTACATTAAAAGAAAGTAATAATCAATGGCAAACGGGTTATGTTAGTGCACAAGACAAATTGAAACAATTAGATTGTCTAACAAGAAATATTTACTGGGAAGCGGCGTCTGAACCGTTCGAAGGTAAAGTAGGCGTAGCACAAGTAACGATGAATCGTTTAGAATCTGGCAGGTTCGCAGATACTGTATGTGGGGTAGTATATCAAAAGAATATAGTATATCAAAAGGTTGTATGCCAATTTAGTTGGTACTGCGAAAACACACACGCTATTAAACCCGTACACAAAGAATTATGGAAAGAAAGTGAATTGGTAGCTAAGAAAGTTCTTTTAGAAAATTTTAGATTACCATCTTTAAATAAGGCATTATATTATCATGCGGATTATGTTTCGCCTAATTGGCGCAAACCTAAAATTGATCAAATTGGCAGACACATATTCTATGGAGACAGAACATGAGATTCAATATTAATGCAATTAGAAACTTTCTAAATGAACATCTGCATAAAATATCTGCAGACACGCTAGGATGGTTAGCGGCAATCGTAATACATTGTGCTACACTACCATCACTATTAGCGTTATTGACAGGTCTTAGTGACCACACCCCAAGCATAGATGTAGTTTTGTTTATGTGGACAGGTCTTGTTTTGTTATTTGCTAGAGCAGTAGTCTTGAAAGACTCCTTAAATATAATTACAATCGGGGTGGGATTTATTGCTCAGGCAGTTTTGATGGCTTTAATACTTTTTAAATAATATGTCTAAACTTGAATTATGTGGTAGACCCTATGTGACATTTAATCCGCACAATAAGGATCACCGAAAGTGGTTTGCAGAGTTTAATAAGAATCGTACTTGGTCTAGGTGCCCTGTTCGATTCGTTATAGATAACGACCACGGAGATCTTATTACTATGATTCAGAGAAATCTGATACAATACTATGTAGATCGCGAATTTCGAAAAAGGTTGACACCTTTACCATAATCTGTTATAATATGATTTTAAGGAAATACAATGAAAATTGCAGTTACATCTGATATTCATCTAGAATTTGGAGAATGGGTTCCCGTTAACCCAGAAAACGCCGACGTTTTAATTTTGTCTGGAGACATTTGCGTAGCAAAAGACTTAGGAGAAAGAGATTCATACAATATTATGGGTGAGCATACCCGTAGTAATATGTTTCATCGTTTTTTTGAAGCATGCTGCACACAATATAAAGACGTTATCTATATCATGGGCAACCATGAGCACTATAATGGTGACTTTGCTGAGTCTTATAACACACTAAAGACAAAACTTGCCTACCTACCAAGATTGCATATTCTTGAAAAAGAAATAGTAAAGATTGATGATATAACATTCATCGGTGGAACACTTTGGACAGATATGAACAAGGAAGATCCTATTACACTTCACGCTATGAAGCGTATGATGAATGACTTCCGTTGCGTAGATAATAGCAAACGAGATGCGGCGCGGTGGGTTCCTACATATAAAATGAATGAGGATGGTAGCATCTTTAAAGATGAAAACGGCTTTCCTGAGCAAGTAGGAGAAAAGCGCCAAAAGTATACACCTTTATTCTCACCCGAAGATGCGGTTGAAGAGCATAAAGGAATGCTTGGCTACATCAAGACTATTGTTGCCGAAAAAGGCAATGATAAGTTTGTTGTAGTTGGTCATCATGCTCCATCTAAGCAATCTACCAAGCCTCGCTACAAAGATGATACTGTTATGAACGGTGGATATTCTTCTGATCTATCAGAGTTTATTTTAGATAGACCACAGATCAAAGCATGGACACACGGACATACACATGATTTGTTTGATTATATGATTGGTAGTACTCGTGTCGTATGTAATCCTCGAGGTTATGTACTATATGAAAGAGGTAGCAATGATGAAGAGCCATATCTACCATACGTGTTTGAAGTATGACAGACGAAGAAGCACTTCAACTTTATGCTTTGATGCGGGAGCGCTGGGGAGATAAATTACCTGACCCCGATGTGCATCCCGCATCTTTTTCTTATTTTGTTAAACTATATCGTTATTTGAGTAGAAATAACATACTATGATTATAGCCGACAATATGGATCATATGCTAGGGCTCTATGAGGTTGCTAATAGATCTGGCTCACAGCCTAAGTATTGGACAACGTCTAGAGAATTTAAATTAGATCTTTTGTTTATGCAAAAAGAAAAATCATATGAGGAAGATCCTGTACTAAAGAAAAAGGAATATCCTTTTGTACTATCAACAATACCACAACTAAAAAGATGAAGTATTTACTAGCATTTTTATTCCTTATATGCTCAAATGTATATGCACAAACAGGATCCTATTTGCTATATGATTTTGAATTGGGAACTTCGCAAGTAGCACACAATATAAATGAGGTTAGGCCAATAGCAAGTATTACTAAATTATTCACTGCTATAACTATACTAAGAAGCGGTGAAGATTTAAATGAAAAGGTAAAGGTTCAAGGCAAGAGCAGTGGCAGGTTCCCAAGGGGGACAAAGATAGCTAGAATTGACCTGATGCGTGCTATGCTTATTAGTTCAGATAACTTAGCAGCAGAGACACTTGCAAATACGTACCCAGGCGGATTTAAAAAGTATATACAAGATGTAAATCAATATGCCAGAGGTATGGGGCTTATTAATACTAAACTTGTAGATAGTACAGGATTACTATCAGGCAACATAAGCACAGCAAGAGAATTAATTGTGTTTCTTTCAAAGATAGAAGCCAATGAGGTTATACGGAATATTGCAAATGAAAGACATGATTCAATTTCCGTACCAAAGGGTAAAAAGAAATTAATCATTAAACTACGCAACACAAATCCTAGTCTATTTGTATTTGATAATATTCTAATAAGTAAAACAGGATTTACCAACCCCGCAGGTAGATGCGTGGTAATGCTTGTAGAGAAAAATGATAAACTATATGGCATAGCTATACTTGGTCAAAAGAATGTTAGAGATCGTTCTGAAATTGCAAAAGAATTAATTCAATTAGAAGCATTAGAATCACCGAAAGATGAACCAATAGAATTCGTATTCCCAATTTGAACAACTATAATTTGACACGCGAAGCAAACGGCTTTATAATTAAGTACAACCTCAAGGAATCATATGTCTTTCTCAATTAACGGACTAACCCAAGAACAAGTCGAAATGCTAGACGAAATGTGGTCACTAGAATCTGAAGAAGAGTTTCTAATTTGGTATGCTTGTCTCGATGAGGATAAGCAACACACCGCAGATTTGCTTCAACGATTGTTGATTATGGAAGCAATGGACAAAGACTTAATGGAGACCAAGAAGTTTCCTGAAGCTAAAAACGCCTTAAAGAAATTCATGCTATGAACATTATGGTAAAACCTCCACATCAAAGAATAGATATAGAAGCAGCATTGAATCGCTTTTATAGTACAAGCGTATTACACTACGGCGATGGTGCATACGCGGCAGGTGCTTTCTTTATTACTCTTGCAGAAATAGCAGCAAACCTGCCAAGACACGAACAAGATAAAATTTTAGATAAATTTGCTAACCTAGAAAAAAAATTAATGAAATGAAAGAACCATATCAAGCTTTAATACAATATCCAAAGCGTACTCATGAATATGCGAATACTATAGATATTAACAAGTTAATTGACGAATCAATGTCTGATACAAGTGGTAAATGGATGTCCAAAGATCACATAAAACAATATACTAAGCAAATAGTTAAATTATGCATAGACGCTGTTGAAAACACACCAACAAATAATTCATACACAACATATGATGCTAGCCTTGCAGAGGCTACGATTGAAAGAAGCGTAAAAAATATCAAATCTAAATTCGGTTATCATGACTGAGAAGATATTGAAAAATTCTTATTACCAAATAAGTGTAGAAATGCACGATGGTTTTAAGTTTAAAGTTCCTGCTAGGGGTTTTAATTTGAAATCTCTGTTGGAGTTTGAAAAATCTCTAGATTATGTGACAAAGTATTCGTACAAGGAAATAACTCTTAGAGAATATGAAAAATTGATTTATGGCAAACCAGATTCTAAACCTAACAGAAGGATTAACTAAAATGGACTTAGATTCATATCTAACATTCACTATCGCATCATTACTAATTAGTATTGGTGTTCTCTTTTTATCCGCCACTTTGATTATATTAAATAATGTCTTTCATAAGTTTTGGAAGCCTGTTAAATTATTCACACCCGATAGTTGGAAAGGGTTTCATCCTCCACTATATGTTCAAGAACCAGTAATGACAACTGATATTGATAAATCAAAAGAACCAAAGTTGAAAGAAGTAAAATGAAACTAATAGCTGGGCTTATTGTAATTTTATCATTTGTCATGATTATACTGACATGGAATGAGCCCGGATGTTTACCTTGGTTAATCGCATTAATCGGATGGATACCGCACGTTGAGAAATAATTATGGCAATGACTACTTATAAATTTGAAGATCACTCTTTGATGCCATTCATGGATCCTGATCTTGATGTTGTATATGAAGAGTATGGGATAAGGGGCACAATGATAAATGTCAATTATACTAGCTCAAACTATGATGCGGCATCATATAACTCTGTATCAGAATTTCAAGATTATATAAAAACCAAACTTGCTGTGCAAATAGCAAAAGCAATGATTAATCAAAAACTTGTTAGTTTTACTTTAGTTGAAGACATTGCTTCTAATGCTACTAACTATAGGGCAAGGTGTTTTGCTACCCCCGACGACCAGGTTAGACTCATTAAAACCCTCAAACACAAAAGGTAAAACCTTTTTATTACCTTTAAGACCCTCCGTTCTGGAGGGTTTTTCTTGACTTTCTGACCAAAAGGCTATATAATAATAGCATGTTAAGAAAAAAACGAACTGACCGCAAGCACATAGTCTACATGCTGACGAACTGCGTCACAGGTGACTACTACATTGGTGTTACACAGGGTTTTCGCCAGAAAGACCTTAAAACCCGTGTGCAAAAGCACATACGCAGGGCATTGACTGAGGGTAAGTCCTGGGCGTTATGCGACGCTATAAGGTCCTACGGGGCGGAATCGTTCGTTGCTCAGCAACTTGCCGTTGTGAGGGGTAAAATCCCTGCACACGCACTCGAAAGAACCTTAATAGGTGAGTGCTCACCAACATTGAACTCGCAGTAACCCTTCAAAATGTATGGTTATTGCTTGATTAATATTCCATTAGGCATTATAATAAGACATATTAGCAACAGAAAGGAAACAGAATGCAAGAAATTAAAGATCTCCCAGCAGTCCCAAAGGTTGTAGCACGCGAAATGCAAGAAGACGCATTGGCACAATTTTTCGCTAATGGCGGAACTGTAGAAGTTCTAAAGGGTCGCAAGAATCCTAAGCCAGTATCTGCTCGAGGCAAATCTAATTCAGGTATGAAACCTATGGTTGACCCAACAGCACGCTTTCCTAAAAAGGATTAATATGAAAACGAAACAGATCATTCCGGGTGTGAACAATCATCAACGCTTCAGAGTAATTCTGAATGGTGTAGGATTCTTCACAACTGTAAAAGAAATGACTAATATGCCATTCACAGAACAGCGTGTAGCAGTTTGGTTGGCGATTGAGCGTATGAAGAATGGTCATCCAAATAGCACAGGGTTTTCTACGACACATCGTTTCTATGATGCACAGATGCAGTCAAAGGAATATCAAGTTCAAGTTGATTTAGTATAAGGATATAGTATGAGTAAAATGTCAGACATGCATATGCAAATTAATGATTTGCTGGATAACACCAAGCTTATGATTGACGAGATTGCAAACATTCTCGAAATCCCTGAGACTTGGGTTGAAGAGGTTGTTCTTCAGCGTTGGGAAAAGATTAAAGCCGACGCAGGAGTTACAAATGACTGATTTTGTAATGGCAGTGCCATTAGATAAGTGCACATACTTTCCTAATATGAAAAAGCTATTCGTGCCACTCAATGCTGTAAAAGGTGCAACAGGCCAAGGTCGGTATCCAAGTTCATTCTTTGTTAGGTCTCACTTTACAAATAAATTACTTGAATTTAAAACTGTCGAAGAAGGAGATCCTTTATTTGATCAAGACCAATGGGATGGCGAGATGCAAGTATATAGACCACGCAACGGTGTAGTATCTAAAATTGATTACGCAGTTGTAGCACACGAGGATTTAGCATGAACCGTTTAGAAATTGTAAAATTAGCATCCAAGATTGGTGCTAATGTAGATGCGCCAGCAAATTGGGTATTTACACTAGATCAACTTGAGGCATATACAAATGCTATTATACCAAAGCCATTAGATGAACATCGTCTAGATGAGTATTTGCCTGCATGGGCATATACTGAGATGACTGAGGGCATGCGAAGAGAAATTGTTTACGTTATTCAGAAACAACTAGGAGTACTATAATCATGATGCCAGCAGGTAAATACTATATCGGTGACTTGTGTTATGTAATGGATGATGCGGAATGGTTAGAAGTGTGTGATCTAATCATTCAAGATAAATTTACCTTGCAAGGTAGTCGAGTCATTGACGGCGAATTCGAGTTAAAGGATGGTCGTAGATTTGCAATATACGGTACAGCATATGGTGATGGAACATACTATGACCATTATGGTCATTCGTATAGCGTAGATTCAGGATCAATTGGTTGTATTCGTATGGAAGATATCAAAGCGAGTGATACATATAGCTTAGGTGATACTCAAGCTATATTAGACTTTGGTGCCATACAAGATTTTGATACAGATTTTGTGACGGGTGGAGGCAGAGGTGAATCAGGCTGGGAAGGTTTGATACAGTTTGGTCATGTAGTAATAGAAACAAATCCGATGGAAGAAGAGTATGAGTGATTTTGATGTAGCACCTGCAGGATACATGCGAGAAATCACTCTGTCCCGAGCATTAGCAAATCAAATTGCCAATGCCATAAATGAAAAGGTAGAACTACCTTTAGAAGTAGTACAAGCGTACAATCGTTTATACGGTGAGTATATTAGGCAGCAACAGGAAGAGATAATGTAATGTGGCGTAAGCGCGAAATCAAAGAATTGATGGAAAGGCAAGATAGAATGATACATATAGATCATTTAACTGAAGAAGAACTTGAAGCGTGTATCGATGGCAATACTAGTATAGCTTTGATCAAGGAGATTCTTGAAAAGCCATTTTGTGTTGTTGATAATGTTGTTGATGAAGCACAATTTGCCCAGTGGTTTTCTTATGCGCTTGAAGGTTTCATTGGTGTAGATCAAGACGAGGAACCCGAGGAATGGGAACAAGCATACCAAGCCAACTATGATTGGGGCTATGAAATAGCGGAGAATATCAACGATTATGTCCAAGCCTAAAGCATATATTCTAATTGGTTTGCCTGGCTCAGGTAAAAGCATTTGGGTCAATGAACAAAAGTTTGATATGGACAAAACTGTGCATATATCAACTGATGCTTGGGTAAACCTATATGCTGAGAGTGTAGGAAAAACATATAGTGAAGTGTTTGAAGATTATATGCCAAAGGCAATCAACCTGATGGTTGCTCAAGTTATAGATGCAAAGGAACAAGGCAAAGATATAATATGGGATCAGACATCTACAACTATTGCTAGTAGAAAAAGGAAATTCAATATGCTAGCAGATAAGTATGAAATGCTTGCTGTAGTATTCATGACACCCGAAAAGGATGAATGGCAACGGCGCTTGGCCTCACGACCAGGCAAAGTCATTCCTGATTATGTAATATCAGATATGCAAAAGAACTTTGAATATCCTAGATATGCTGAAGGATTTAGTAAAATGTATTTGGTAGGATAATGCAACTATTCTGGAGAGTAATAGAAGATGATTTATACTACATTATTGCTTTGATATTTACAAGCGTATTTGCTTTTGACTTGGGTTTACTTATAGGTTTTATAATAACTAAGACCATCTGAAGGTGTAATAAAAAGGTTTTACCTTTAGTACCCGAGCGCACTGAAGGGGTTCTGCTTGGCGATCTGATCATTTGGTGTTATAATTATGACATAAACAGTAACAAGGAGTAGTTAATGACAGAACGCGAGCAAAAGATGTTTGGTATGAGCGTAGAAGATATTAAGACTCAGTACATGGAATCTTTAACAGCAGAATTGACAGGTATGGAAATGGTGGTCATGGGTGTGTTATCAGATGCGCAAGAGATGATGGCCATGAACAACAGTAACATTCCTTCTCCTAACTCCAACGAATATGTTCGCAAGCAATTGAACATAGCAAAGTTTATTTTATCAGAAATGATGGAAGACAAGTTGTTACAAGCAAACTCTAGAAAGGTACACGCAGTATGAAAGAATTCGTTTTTAGACGCGTAGTTGTCGAATCGGTGTTTATCCAAGCTGAGGATGAAGACCAAGCATGCGAGATGCTCGAGGAAGCTGAGTTGTTTGGAGACTTGGAAGTCTATCGCACAGTCGAAAATGGTTGTGGTTGGGAATGTGAAGGTATGTCTAGCCCCAGTGGCGCTTAATAAGGAAACAGCATGAAATTATTGATTACTACTCAGGTTTATGAAAACTACGGTGCCCATGATTGGGATGGCAAAGGCGAGTGCCCTCAGTATTGGAAAGCCAAAGGCGGTTCAGACTATACTGTGCGAGGTATCAAGAATAGCGAAGAAGCCACGATGGCTGTCATGTCTTTGCGAGATAAGATTGAACAGGACAATGAATACTACCGTGAGAGCATCATTGGTTGGGATTTGGTCAGCAATGATTACTTGACAGACTTTGAAAAGTCTCAACTTGAGTATGAGGGCAAAATCAGATTCTCACCGAAAGAGTTAGAATGGGCTTGACACAGAATACAAAAGGTGTTATAATTAAGACCCAGAACAGAAAGGTATATCATGTTTCAATTGACATCTGAGCAAGAGCAAATGATTAACTCTGTAACAGAGTATGCATTTGATTTTAGAGACAAAGAATATTCAGAAGAACTTGAGATTACGACTGAGCTATCAATCTACAATGCTACGCAATTTGCAAAGTCTGAAGACTTAGGTGGCTTAACAGTATACTACAATAAAGACAACAAGTTAGTTGCGTTCTATGACTATGAGATGCAGTGTGGTCATATATTTGAAACAGAAACAGTTTAAGAGGAACTAGTATGATTAAAGAACGATCAAAAGACTATGCTATGTTTTCGCCTGAAGGCAATGAAGCAGTCCACGGTATTGTAGTACAGGCATTAGAAAAAGATTGGAATTGGTCTAAGACTTATTCTGAACTTAGACAATTAGCAGATAGTAATGAGGATTTGTACGGCGAGGCAATGGACACGATGGTTCGTGAAATTGTATATGATGCAATTGGTGCGGATAAACGAGGTGAGAATTTTTACTTATGAATGATGAATTGAAAAAGCTAGTAATTCAGGCTGGCGCACCTAAAGAAGTTTTGAATGACCTTTGGTTTAATATCTTTTGTCAGAGGTTTGTAGATGTACTATTGACACAAGCAGAGACAGAGGTATTTGGAGTAACTGAATGAAAGTTCAAATAAAATTACCCTGGGCTTTGGGATTAGTTCTTATAGTATTAGCAGTATATGGCTGGGTTATGAATATTGCTACACTATGGAATATGGATTTTAACAACATGACGGGCCAGTTTATTATACGTTGTATAGGCGTTGTATTTGGTCCGCTTGGCGCAATATTAGGATATTTTTAATGTATACTTTTGGCAACACCGATCTAAAATCATGGAAAAAGACCGATATTAAAATGGATAAGGAAACAGCATTGGCTATTGCCCGTGCTTCCATTAAGTATCAGATCTTTGCAATGGAATTAGAAAAGAAAGAAAACACTGTAGCATATAGAGCTACTGAAGGCAAGATGGATCATATGATTAATGAGTATAATGAAGCCTTAAAATTACTTGAACAAATGGATATCTAATATGAACGCAGAACGCCTATATATTGAGCATCTACACGCTCGCATTAAATCTACAGATGAGGCCTTGGAAAAGGCCTATAATATCATCGAAGGTATGGATAAAAAGATTACCAATTTTGAGCAAGAAATACAATTGCTAGTTGGTATTGTCCGTGACCTTGAGATTAAGATGCAATACGAGCAAGCATAATATGGATTTTAGAAATGAGTCTTGATGTTGATTTAATGGTAACCATGCCGACTTCGGTCTATAGCGGTAACATTACACATAATCTGAATAAGATGGCGATGATAGTTGAGTTGTCAAATGGTATGACTTTGTATGATGTAATGTGGCGACCAGATGAACAAAAGGGTTTGAAGTATGCCAGAGATATTGCAGACTTATTAGATGAAGGTTGGAATATACTGTTGAGTGATCCTGAGAAGTTTAAGATGTTCAATCCGCTAAATGGTTGGGGTTCATATGAAGGTCTATGTGATTTTGTTTATAAGTATCGCAACGCATGCTGGGATAATCCAGATGCAGAATTGAGTGTGTCACGATGATTAGATCTTTGATGTGGATTGTGGTGTATCTGTTGTTGCTATGCTCAATGAGTGTCGAGGCAGAATACACGGACGGAACTTATATTAGCCTAAAAGGTTGGTGGAAATGAACGAACGAATTAAAGAACTTGCTGAACAGGCCAGAAAACAGCCTATGGGCAATAGTTGGACATATCTTCATTCCGAACAGTTTGAGGAGAAGTTCGCCGAGTTAATTATTCGAGACTGTATGCATGACTGCCTGCGTATGCAGTTAGGCAAGCAATATACACCAGAAGAACTGTTGTTTCAAACTAAGTATCGTAAGATTATCAAAGAACATTTCGGAGTGAAG